>Ga0180431_10001125_pt1 | contig 37372 bp, 49 predicted proteins | sample SS_ome_11_FD_132459 | JGI IMG/M metagenome (GOLD analysis project Ga0180431, IMG submission 132459) | Hypersaline lake sediment archaeal communities from the Salton Sea, California, USA - SS_1_MS_1 metaG | ecosystem: Environmental > Aquatic > Non-marine Saline and Alkaline > Hypersaline >... | reverse complement strand
CACACCGAAAAAGTCAGAGCTACTGCGGCGTCGATGCAACGAACTGGGGGTCCTCCTTGGGGCGCGTAGAATGCACGACGTAAGTCTCGCCGCCGCACGTGGGTGAGAGGAGCTTCGCCACCCGGACGGCCTCGATGACGCGACGCTTGCCGCTCGTCCATCGGACGGTGGACTCGAGAGAGCCGAGCGCGGCCTCCGAACCCGAACCGATCGCCCAGCGGTTCCAGACCGGAAGGACCGCGCCGTCCGGCGAGAGATGAACCGCGCCACCCGGCCAGGCGATGAGCCCCACGCCGGACACGACCGACGCGCCATCCCCGTCGGCTTCGCCGTACCCCTGCTTGTTCGCCCAGGGCCGCCAGCCGTGTAGCCACTGGTCCTCGAGGAAGTCCAGCCACGCGGCACCCAGCCACGGCTGCGACCACGTCGCCGGCGGGCGAGCGTCCTTCGCGAACTCCTGGATGGCGTATGCGAACGAACGACGCAGCCAGGTACCGAGCAGGTAGCTGTCGCCGAACCCGGCGATCACCGACTGCGGGAGCTCCACCAGCTTTGGGCCGAAGTCGTGGCAGACGTGCGAGGTTCCCTGGCCGTCGCTGGCGAGCCAGGTCCCTGTGTGGTCCATCGCCATCGCGATCACCGTCATCGTCGTCCTCCGTACATCAGGATTGGTAGCCAGGTCGCCGGGTCCTTGAACACGTCGAGGTCTGCGAACACGACCCGTCCTGTGTGGTTGGGGCAGCTCTTCCCCTCGAGGGCGTGGGTCGTGCCGCGCCAGTCCCAGAGGCAGTACTCCGGACCGGCGACGCGCAGGCCGTGCCCGGCGCGGCACGAGCCTCGAGGGCCGTTGTTGAGGTCACGGATCAGGGTCCAGTGGTCGCAGGCCGCACAGCAGTGCCAGCGACGTCTACGATGATGGCGGGCCAAGGGGTTCGCCGCGGTGACGGTCGACGTGGGCCTGACCGCCGATGTAGATGGCGAGGAGACCGGCGACGGAGCCGATCCCGGCCTGAACGCACCGGGCGGCGGACGCGTGCTCGCCGACGACGAACAGCCCGACGGCAGCCAGCACCGTCAACCCGGTGAGGATCCAGAGGCCGGTGTAGGCCATCCGGTACTTGCGCCCCGGATCGGTCGGGAGCGGTCGGTCCTTGGGGGTGGGGACGTTGATGGTGGCCATTGCTACTTCCCGACGACCAGGCGGACGTGCGTCGCGCCCTTGAGCCACTGCTTGTTGAAGGGCACGGGCTCGTTGTCCTTCAGCGGGAACCGCGCCACGACCTGGGGCTGCGCCTTGCGGGTCGCCTCGCGGCTCTTGAAGTAGTTCTTCACCTTGGCGGGCACCGGCACGCCGGCGGCCTTGCAGGACTGCAGGACCAGCCAGAGCTTCTCGTGCTCGGCCTGGTCGACGAGCCGGACCGCCTCGAACACGTACGACGAGTCTGGATCCGCGGCCGGCGGCCGTGGGCTGGAGGGCTCCGGCTGGCAACTCTTCGCCGGCGTCTGCGCCGACCGGACCTTGAGGCCTTCTTTCTCGAGCTGGCGACGCAGATCGGCAGAGAGGTTCGAGCTACAGCCCGATCCGAACACCTCCTTGAACCGGGCGTCGATCGTCGGCGTGGTCGGCGGCGGCAGCTCGGCTTCCACGTTGCGCACGATCCAGTTCCGCAGCAGCTGCAACTTGAACGGCCGCGTGTTGGTGGTGACGCAGTTCTTCTCGGTCCAGTGGGCGCGGATCTCCTCGAACACCTGCTGGACGATGACCTGGGCGCGCTTGGCGTCGGCGTCGAACTTCTCGGCGAGGGCTACGGCCACTGCCGGGGGGTTCAAGATCAGCTCGGGATCCTTCGCGACCCGGTCGCGGATGTGGGCTTCGATCTCTTTGCGGGTGGACATGTCTTCCTCCGGGGGCTCGAAGTCCTCGAGGAAGCCCTCGAGGCGCTTGAAGGCGGCGAGCTCGTCGAGCTCGGCCTGGGTTTGGATGTGGGCCTGGGGATCGGTCATCGGCCGAAAACGACGAACGTGAACGTCGCGCGCTCCTGGTCGCCGGTCGTCGCGTTGTAGGTCCAGACGGTGACGGACGCGTCGGCCTCGTCGTAGTGCCAGTGGCAGACCGTCGGGGTGTAGAACCCCTTGGCGGTCACCAGCACGGCGACGTCCGAGGGGTCGTCGGGGCCGTCCTCGAGGTAGAGCCGGACGCGGCCGACGTCGAGGTCCTCGAGGTCGGCGACGCGGTGCCCGCTCTTCAGCTCGGGCGTCGTGTCGATGTACTGGACCTCCCCCCAGGCGACGACGGCGTCGGCCTGGTCGACGACCTGGTCGTCGTTGTCGGGGGTGTCGTAGCTCTCGCAGCCGACAACGACTGCGACGAGCAGGACGAGCAGGGTGATGGGGCGGTTCATGCGGTCCTCCGTGGTCTCGGGGTGGGGCGCAGGCCGTGAGCCAGGTCGCCCTGTGAGGCCGTCTCGCTGTCGCCGAGCTCGTCGACGACGCCGAGCAAGCCCTCGACGTGTTCGAGCGCCTGGGTCGCCTTCATGCGGCCCAGGCGTTCCTCGAGGTCGCCGGCCTGGATGCGCGCGGTGATGTACGCACCGAGGTCGCCGGCCCAGAGGTTCAGGCGGTGATGGAGGTTCTTCGCGCGGGTCACGAGGCCTCCAGGCAGGCCAGCTTGCGATCGACCTGGGCGCGGACGAGCAGCTCGACGTCGTCGGGGACGGTCCAGACCCGCTGGCGTCCGCGGCACGGCACGGGCTCGTCGAGTACGACGACGTCGTCGAGGACCCAACCGATCGAGCCCGGCATGAACCACTGCAGCTGGTCGAGGCCCAGCTCGGAGCAGAGGTCGTAGGCGCGATCGCTGGAGCCGCGAACGGTGCAGACCGCGACGATGCAGCCGCGGGGGAGCTCCGTCCGGTAGAGCTGCGGCGGCGAGGTGTAGATCTCGCCGTTGGGCAGCGGGTTGACGATCCGGACCTCGAGCTCGGGCAGGTCGTACGACTGCTTGCCCGCGTGGATGGCGAGCGCCCGCTTCTGGCCGAGCAGGTGGTTCGGAGGTCTCCAAGATCGGTTCTCGATCCGCTTGTTGAGGTGGGCGACGGCGTAGGCCCACGGTTGGTGCAGGGTCAGGGCGCGGAGCATCAGGTAGTTCCTTTCTTCGAGGCCTCGACGATCCCCTGGACGGCCGCCGGCAGCAGCGCCTTCCCCAGCTCGAGAAAGAAGCGCGCGACGTCGTCGGGATCCGGGCCGTGGGTGGTTGGTGGATCGGGGTCGAGCTCGCGGGTGCCCTGGAGCGCGGACGGCCAGTTCCGGCCGAGCAGGTCCCAGGACCACTCGGGCCCCTTGCGGAAGTAGTAGCCCGGGCATCGCCAGCGACGATGCCCGTCGATCGGGTCGGATTCGGCGAACAGGTAGACGACCTCGGCGAGCTCCCACGACTCCCCGAACGCCCGCATCCTCCGCTGCAGCTTCGCCGAACGATCGGCACGCAATCCCTCGAGGGGACGGGGAGGCGCCGGCATCAGTCGGTCTCCCGGAAGCAGCGGACGATCCCCAGCGCGAGCGCGCCGATGAGCAGCTCCTGGAACGTCTCGTCCTGGATCAGCGCGGCGTCGTCGGGGTTCGAGGCGAAGCCGCACTCGACGAGCAGGGCGGGCATCCTCGTCGAGCGCAGGACGGTCAGGCCGTGACCGCTCGCCATCATGTCCGTCCGGGGATCCCGGTCGACCCAGGCCGGCGGGACGACCTCGGCGAGGCCCTGCCGCACATGGTCGAGGACGACGCAGGCGGCCCGCTTCGTCTCGGGGTAGGCGCTCGACGCGTGCAGCAGCCAGAGCCCCCGCGGCGACGGGCGCCGGCTGGCGTTGACGTGGATCGACAGGAAGAGGTCGGCGTCCAGCGCGTTGGCCATCCGGCAGCGGGAGCGCAGCGACATCGACGCGTCCCGCTCGTACCGGGTCAGCGTCGCGCGAAGCTGCTCGTCCGGCGCGACGACGTCGACGAGGCGCTTCGCGAGGCTCCAGGTCCAGTCGGCCTCGACCAGGCCGTGGTGGACGCAGCCGGGATCGCTGCCGCCGTGCCCGGGATCGATGACGACAGTTCTCATGCTGCCTCCGTGTCCATCGCTCGTTGGATGTAGGCGAGCAGGGAATCGCGCTCGATGCAGAGCCGGGACCAGCGGCGGACGACGGCGAGCTCGCCGTCCTGGATCAGCCGCCAGACCGACTGGCGCGAGATGCGGAGCCAGTCGGCGACCTCATTGACGCGCCAGCTCGGGCGGCGCGGCATCGGCGGGGCGGCGATCCCGAACGCATCGCAGTAGATGCGCCACTTGGACCGAACGCGGATCGCGCGCACGCGACCCTCTTCGCACCACTGCTGCACGGTGCGGGTCGACCTGCTGGTGATCTCGGCGACCTCCTCGGTCGTCAGGTAGGGGCTACTCGTCACGGTTCTGTCCTCGCTTGCGGTGGATCTCCTGGACCTTGATCAGCTTCCCGAACCCCAGGACCTGGTCGTCCCGGATGCGGGCGCGCATGTCGAAAAGGAAGCGGCGTTCCCAGGGGGTGAGCTCGTCGCGGTGGTGTTCGAGCAGGTCGGTCGCGACGTCCCAGATCCGCTGCAACGGCCAGTCCCGCCGCAGCATCGCCTCGAGCCCCTCGTGGACGGCGACGGCCTGACGCTTGGTCTGCGGCCAGCTCCGGCCGATCTGCCGCTCGCAGAAGCCGCGGTAGCGCCGCAGCGACCAGCCGAGGCTGCGGCGCAGGTCGTCCAGGGCCTTGGACTGCTCGCGGGTGATGCCCTCGTGCGCCTTCGGCCGGGGCTCGGCCTCCTTGCAGTACTCGTCGCCGGCGACGCGGGGATCGGGGCCCTTCCGCTTCCGCGCCTGCGACAGGCCGGCGACCTGGTCCTCGAGCCAGCTCTGCAGCATCGACAGCTCGCGGCCGCTCAGGGTGCGGAGGCTGTCCTTGCCGAACCGCTCGCGGGTCCAGTCGTAGACGAGCTCGCGCTTGTCCACGCCGGACGCCTTCGCCAGCTGTCCGGCCATCGCCCAGACCCGGCGCATCGTCGCCGTCCAGGAGCTCGTCGCGGCGTTGCTCACGTCAGGGCCCCCGCAGCGAGCTCGAGGCGCCTCGACGCCTGGCGCGTGGCGGTCCGGGCGGCGTCGTACTCCTGCTGGGCGGTGAAGATCGCCTCGTACTTGTCCGCCTCGGTCTTCTCGGCCTCGCGCAACGCATGCAGCGCCGCCTCGAACTCCTGGCGCTTGCGGGTGACGTTGGCGAGCTTCGCCGCGCACGAGCGGCAGCGGCCGGTCTTCAGCGCCGGCTGACCGCAGTCGCAGCGGGTTCCACGGACGCGGTTCACGGCGAGCCCCCCTCGTCCGGCTCGACGCGCTCGATGTCGATGCGGACCGACACCGACTGCCGCCGCTCGACGCCGTACTTCTGCAGCTCGTCGTCGGTCTCGCCGGCCATCCGCTCCTTGTCCGGCTCCTCGTAGGTCCGGATCAGGTCCTTGCGGCCGCCGGTGTGCAGCAGCTTCAGCGTCAGCTGCTCGTCCTGAACGTGGAGCTTGGGCGGGTTGCGTGTGACGGTGACGCGGCCGAAGGGAGTCTCGTGGCGAGCAGTGCCCTTCTTCTCGAATGCGGTCTTGGCCTTGCGGGTGATGCGGCCGCGGAGCTTCCGGCTCTCCTTGAGCAGCTCGGCCGAGTCGTCCTTCAGCCGGTCCTTGATCCGGTTGATCTCGGCGTCGGCGTTGGTGCGCAGCAGGTCGAGCTGGACGTCCTGGTCGGCCAGCTGCGACATCATCTCGTCCATCGTGGCGGTCTTGCGGGGCATGGGGCGGTCCTTTCTCCGGGCTCAGGCCCGGGCGATGAGATCTCGGTTGACCTTGGGGGCGCCGAGGTCGCGGGCGGCCTGCATCGCCCGCACGGCGTAGTTGTTGATCCACAACGGGTACCGGGGGAGACCGGGGCGCAGCCCGTCGAAGGCGTCCCGCTCGAACACGTCCTCGGCGTCCGCGCCGATCGCGGCGAAGCGGTGCGTGACGTAGTCCCAGGCCTCGTCGGTCGTCAGCGACGGCAGCTCGTACAGCTGGCTGCGGCCGGCGAGCTCGCGCAGGCCCATCGTCGACTTCATCCGACGGGCGAGCGACAGCTGACCGATCATCACGACCGAGAGCAGCCGGTAGGTCGTGTAGCTGTCCCAGATCCGCTTGAGCGCGACGAGCGCCTGGTCGTTCAGGTCGTGGGCCTCGTCGATCACCAGCACCGGCACGACGCCGGCTTCGTTGAGCTGCTCGAGCAGCTCGCGCAGCTTCTGCGACCGCTTCTCGGCGCTGTACGAGTAGCCCGGCTCGCCGGTGCCCAAGTCGCGCAGCATGGCCGAAACGAGCGAGGCCTCGGTGATCCGCTTGCGGTCGATCGCCGCCGGCGAGCAGAACTTGACCTGGGAGCGCTCCAGGCGCTGGTACAGCCGACGCAACATCGTCGACTTTCCGGATCCGACCTCGCCGACGATGGCGATGATCGTGCGGTTGAGCATCGCTTTTTCGATGCGGTTCTCGAGGAATCGGGTGAGCTCGTTCGTCCAGGACTGGTGGATCTCCAGGTCCTCGAACGGATCGTCGGCCAGGCCGAAGTGGCGCAGGTCGTCGGGGGTCAGGTACTCACGGGTGGTCAGCACGGGGATCTCCTCCTCGTCGTCCTCGTCGGACGGATCGGGGTTGGGGGCGTTGTCGTCGCAGTCGTCGTCGTCGCAGTCGTCGTCGTCGTCGTCGTCGTCGTCGTCGACCGAAGTAGGCATGGGCGGCGGGCTGGGGTGGTCCTCGCCGACCACGGCCCACATGCCCTCGACCTCGAGGTCGTAGCGACGGAAGACGTTCTCGTAGCGCTCGCGGATCCGGGCGCTGACGGTCTTCGAGCGCGCGTGCAGCACGTCGTAGACCGAGCCCTTGGACCGGCCGAGCTTGTCGGCCAGCCAGGCGCTCGTCAGCCCGGCCTCCTGCAGCCTCAGCAGGCCGACGCGGGGCTTCGGTGTCGGGGTGCGGGGCATCGTCTCCTCCTCACGCCGTCCCGGACTGCGCCAGGGCGGGCAGCTCCTCGATCAGGCGGTCGAGCTCGTCGCCGTCGATCACCTCGCCGTCGAAGGCGGCAGTGACGTGGGCGTACTCGTCGCGGGTCAGGGGTCGGTTGACGGCGTCGCGGACGCGGCGCAGCGCCTCGACCTGGGTGTAGGTCACCCGCTCGAGCCGGGCGCGCTCGGACAGCGCCGGCCGGCCCGTCAACGGGGCGCCGATCATCGGGATCGGCGGGGTCTCCTTCACCGGATCGCCGAAGGCCTCGTCGTGCGTCAGGCGCTCGGACTCCTCGGCCGCGGCGCGGCGGACGCGGTCGACCTCCTGGTCGCGGTGGCGGTCGTAGTCCTCGCCGGCGAAGCCGCCGACCCGGCCGCCGACGAGGAAGCCGTGCTCGTTCGCCTCGAGGCGGATTGCCTCGAGCTCCTCGCCGTCGGCGTTCCAGACGCGAACCGTCCGCTCCTGGTACGGGTGCAGCCGGACGGACACCTTCTCGCCGACGTGGACGACGCCGCGCAGCTCGAACGCCGTCTTGCCGGCGCCCGGCAGCGCCACCGAGATCCGCCCGCGGTTGTCGACGGTGCGCTCCATCGCGTCGCGGTGGGCGAGCATCCAGAAGGTGTCGTGATCGGGGCAGGTGCGCAGGTACTCGTCCCGCATCCAGCCGACCCAGGCGTCGCGCCGGGTCATCCCGTGGCGGCCGACCTTGTAGCGGGGGTGGGCGTTGATGGACATGGCGTACGCGTGCGCCAGGTCGTTGAGCGCCCCGAGGCTCTCCATCGGCCGGGACAGCAGCAGCCGCGCCTCGAACCACCGCTCCCACGTGCCCATCATGTTCTCGACAGCGCCGGACGCCCGGGCGACGCCGGGCATGTGCAGGTCGATCTCGACGTCGAGGTTCGCGAGCAGGTTGCGGGTGGTCTGGGCCTTCATCCCCGGGCCCTGGTCGGCGGCGAGCACGAGCGGCACCCCGCGGAACGGGTACTGCAGCGGCTCGGCCTTGTCCGACCAGGCCCGCAGCAAGAAGTCGATCAGGTCCTCGGCGCGCTCCCCCGAGCTGTAGTAGTAGTGGGCGAAGAAGGCGTTCGTGCAGTGGTCGACGAGGATGTAGCGGTACAGGATCTGGCGCAGCTTGGCGAACTCGTGCGGCTTGCCCGCATAGAACCGCCGCTCGACGTCCGGCGTGCGAACGATCCGGCCGTCCTCGCGCAGGTACCACGTCAGGCAGATCGACGCGTCGACCAGGTGCACGTGGTTCGGGTGGCGCGAGATCCGCTGGATCGACGCGCTGGGAGCCTTCTGCTGGCGCCGGCTCAGCCGGTACTCGCGCAGGCAGCGGCCCAGCGTCGCTGGCGACACCGCTCCCGGCTCGACCAGGCCGCGACGCTCGAGCGTGTCGAGGATCACCGGCAGCGTACCGACGATCTTCTCCTTCTTGGTCTTCGTGCGGGCCAGCATCGTCGCCGCTTGCGCGACGACGGCCGCGCTCAGTACCCGCTGGCCGGCGTCCGACCGCGTCTGCCGCTGGCGACCCATCGCCGCCTGGGTGAGCCGGTACACCGTCCGCTCGGACACCCCCCAGCGCGTCGCCGACCGCTGCCTCAGCTCCCGATGACGAGCGGCCGGCGCAGCCCTCAGCTCGTCCACCAGGTCCCGAATCGCATCTGCTGGTACCGCCACGATCGCCCCCTCAGAAGACGTCGTTCGCGGTCTCGGACAGCTGGTAGCGGACCTCACCGGTTTCGGGGTTGATGATCTCGTCGACGCCCCGCAGCCGCACCAGGATGTCGATCCCCTCCTGCAGCTCCTCGGCGGTGCCGTCCCACTGGTCGTTCAGCTTCTCCTGGATGATCGCGAGCAGCTCCTCGGCGTTGACCGGCTCGTCGGCGAACACGAGGAAGTCCGTCACGAGGCCGGCCCGGTCCGGCATCGGCTCCTCGGCTTCGGTGGTGACCACGCGGGCGTGAGCGGCCCGGGCGTCCTCGGGCGCCCCGTCGATCCAGTTGATGCGGTGGAGGTTGGCGGTGCGGGCGACGTTGTCGAACAGCCGCGAGACGGCGACCCGGACGTCGGCCGGGTACTGGTCCAGGTCGAGCTCGTCGAGGTAGGCCAGCGTCTGCGCCCAGGCCTGGACGTGCTTGTGCTCGAGCGCCTGGATCTTGCGGACGACCCGCAGCGGGTCCTTGAACCGCCCGTACTCTAGCTCCTGAATCCGGCGGTCGCGGCCGGCGAGCTCGTCGGTCTTCTTGCCGACCTCCTCCTCGAGCTTCTCGACCTTCTTCTTCCGCCGGCGGACCTCGTCGCGCAGCTCCCGCACCGACATCCGGTCGACGTCGTCCAGGCCGCGCTCGAGCAGCGTCCCCTTCTCCTCGAACTCCTCGAGGTCGGCGTCGGGCAGACCGATCAGCTCCAGAGCCTTCGAGACCCCGAGCCGGCTGATCGGCTGCAGGCTCGGTCGGTCGGCGAGCGCCTCGACGACCTTCATCGCGTTGTAGGCCGTCGCTCGGCCCATCCGGACGTTGGTGTCGAGCCAGCGGACGAAGCCACCGTGGCCGAGCTCCTGGCGGACCCAGACCAGCCGCTTGCCGATCTCGATGAAGTCCTGCGCGATCCGGGTCTCGTAGTCCCGGACCTCAAGGTTGATCGTCGGCAGGTCGAACTTCCTGCCATCGGAACAGAACTGCAGCAGGCGCACGGTCGGGTCGGTCTTGGCCCGATTGCGGGCAGCGGCGAGGAGATCGCCGGCGGTCGGCTGGTCATCTGGGGTCTGCGTCATCGTCTGCGCTCCTTCAGCTGTTGCGGATGTGCTCGAGCCGGTTCTGCAGCTCGTGGATGTGGTCGGTGAGGACGGCGTCGTACCGGCGGGCCGCGATCAGGAACGGCTCGCCGAGGACCCACTCCTCCTTGCGGCCGCTGGAGCTCGGCAGCGGCTGGGCGCCGCCAACCTCCTCCATCGCCAGCAGGATCGAGCGGACCTGGTGCCGGGCGAGGTCGAGCTCCTCGGCCAGCTCGCGCACGCTCCATGAGAGCTTTCCGGTGCGCGAGGCGCTCATCATCAGCGTCTGCAGCCGGACGGTGTTGCGGGTGGTCTTCGGTGCCTGGGCCATCGTGGCGGTCTCCTACGCGGACGCAGTCGTCTCGGGGTTGTGGGAAGGGAGGGTCGTGCCGTGGGCGACGACCGTCAGGTCGATCACCTCGGAGCGCAGGAGCTCGAGCCAGGTGTCGGCCTGGCACACGTGCTCCCGCGTGAACTCCAGGGCGGCCCGGAACCGGAAGCCGCCGGTCTTCGGGTCCAGGCCGAAGAAGGGCGACTCGGTCAGCTTGACGTCGCCCCTGTCGTAGACCAGGCCGAGGCGGCCGGCGTCGTCGCGGATGCGGCTGAAGGCCCCCTCGACGCCGAACACCGAGTGGAAGGTGTCGAACACGGCGTTGCAGTTGGAGATCGGGTGGATCCCGTCGACGGTGATCTTGAAGCGGGGGCTAGTTCCCATGGGATTCCTCCGGGGGCGTGGTAGAGTTCGCGTGGGCAACCTCGGCGGGCTGGTCGGGATCGGGTTCCCCCCAGACCTCGAGATACGAACGGTGGATCGCGTGCGCGACGGCACGGCGGACGCGGGGGTTCGTGCGGCGTTGGTGAACGACCTCGGAAACGAGGTTCCGGCTGACGCCCAGGTCACGACCGAGACCGGCGACCGTTACGCCACTCAGGACCATCTGGGATCGGATTTCGCGAGACGTCATGTACGTAGCCGGGCGTTTTTCATTGCCGTGTGTCAGGCGACACGAATAGTCTAGGGTACGTAGTGGGACGTTCGCAACTGGAAAATACGTAATGAACGAGCCGGACCGAAAAGCAGTCGGAGACCGGATACGCATTGCGCGAGTCGCGCTGGGCTACAACACGTCGAAGGAGTTCGCGGGCAAGCTAGGCTTGAGCACAGGTTTCATGTCTGATGTGGAGAACGGTCGAAGCAAGCCGTCGATGAAGATGCTCGCTGGGATGGCCGAACTCGGAATAGACGTATCAGAACTGCTCACTGGAGAACCGGGTCGATCGACCGTCGAGCCCGTTAGGCAAGACTCACAGTTTTTCCAGACGTCTGGAAAAATCGACAGCACAGACAAACAAGATGCGCCTCGGCTACATGAACGCCTGTGGATTCCGTACGGCGCAGCCTCCGCGCCGAGCCGGGAGCCGTCCGCCTGGGAGACCGTCGTCTCCCGCAAGACGGTCGAGGAGGAGCTGCACAAGCTGCGGCTCATCGAGCAGCTCGCCGCGTCGATGACGCCCGAGCAGGCCGACGAGCTCGAGGACCGCTGGCGCAAGCGGGAGTTCCATTTGGGGCTCGACTATGACGTAGGCCAAGCCAGCGGTCCCGGGTACGACCTCGACTGGGCCGACGTCCCGATCGTCCTGCTCGAGGTGAAGAGACGAGCGGCGGCAGCCGCCGGAGAAGGGCGGGAGCGGGTTCCTGCCCAGGAGGCCCTCGGGACGGTGTCCCCTCCGCCCGAGGGTCTCCCCTTCGACGAGGCCCTGCGGCACCTCGAGTTGCAGCTGCGGACCTTCCGGCTGGGGATGGTCGACGACCTCTGGGACTACCTGCTCCAGCGGGCCGACATCGACCCGGCCAGCTACGGCGACACGACCGCCCCGATGCGGGTGCCGCGGATCATGTCCGCGATCGTCGACCTGGCCGAGCGCGGCGATGCCCGCGGCCTGATGATGGTCGAGTTCCTGCTGAACATCTTGCGCCCCGACGGCTCCGACGAAGCCGACGGGATCGGCCGGTTGCAGAGAGCTGCAGCGGGTGCGAAGAAGCGGCGGGAGAAGTAGATCTCGGGGAAGAAACGAAGATGGACGAACCCGCACAACAACCGGCAGAGCCAAAGCGCCGCAAGTACAGCGCTGGCCAGCTGTTCCTCGGTGGTCTCGTGATCCTGTGCTGCAGCGGCCTTTTTTGGCAGGTGTGCACCGAGAAGCCGCCGCCGCCCCCGAACACGGAGACTACGCCGACTCGTCTGTACGAGGAGACCCTGGCGATGCACGACGCCGGGAGCTCGTATGTGTCGCCCGAGAACCTCGTCGCCTACCGTTCATCGCTCGACCTGCTCGAGCAGAAGTGCCCCGAGTCCAGGCGGGACATCGCTCTCCAGGTCGAGGCCGCCGGGAAGATGGTCGAGGACAAGGGCCTGTCCGTCGACAACCCGCGTCTGACGGTGATGTTCTTCATGAATCAGCTGCACGACGAGGCTCCGCCTGGATCTATCCCGGACTGCCACTCAGCTGCGCTTTTTGCGGTGATAGACATAGAGGCCGTGGAGGCGCAGAAGCTGTGAGACTGGACCTCACAGGCGTACAACTATGGCTAACATACTGTCGGTATCTGCTATGCTACTCCGGCCTGGAGGCGTTGCAGGGGGAGCGGACAGGCATCTTGCCTTTGTCGAGCTCGGGCCCCAGGCTACGATTCAGTAGAAGACGATGACGAAGAAACCCAAGAAGCCACCTGCCGCGCAGACGCAGCGGATGAACCTCCCCGCGAAGCTGCCCGCGGGGGTCAGTGTTGCGGCCGGCGGCGAGGCCGTCGACATCAATCCGGCGATGCTTGCGGCGCCGCAGTGGTCGATGACCGCGACCCACGCGTGGGCGGAACGCCGCGGGCCTACGGTCCAGCTCTGTTTCGGCCAGGGGATGTACGGGGACGACAAGATCCTGGCGGCGCTCCTGATCGACATCTCGGCATCGCACCTGAACCGGACCCTGCGGGCGAACTCCTCGACTCCCGGTGGGGATGGCGAAATCTCGTTCTACGATATCCTGCACGGGTACTACTTGAGGGAGATCGCCGGCAGCGAGAACAAGGATGACGTCAAGGCGGTTCTTCATCCCTTTGAACCGCCCTCTCAGCGGACCCAGGTGGAGACCGCGCATCTCGTGCTGTTCGCGTTCTCTGAGCAGAGCGCGGAAGCTCGCTTCTACTACCTTTCTGCGAACGATTTTCAGCAGTTACGACGTGGACAGAACGTTGATCTGGTCACGGGAAGAGTGCAGGTATCCATGTCCACGTCCCTGATGTATCACCTGTTTCTCAGGATGCTCGAGCTCACCCAGGACACCGACGCGTCCGGGAGGAACCAATGATGCGAGACTACTTCTGGAGAGACGCGCCGCCGTGGCGTCAGGATTTCTGCGAGGACAACTCGGCCGCCAAGCAGATCAAGGAGTTCTTCGAGCACTGGGTTCGGACCCCCGTCCGGTACACCGCGACGGTTGGGTGCGCGATTGGATCGCTGGTGGTCGCGACGCCGGTCGTTGCGACGACGACCGTACATCAGGCCGCCGTGGCGGACGCCGACACCGAGTTCACGATCGACGACGAGACCTTGCAGCAGACCTGGGACAGCGGCATCGCTTATATGCGCGCCCGCGGCCGGCCGGTCGAGGACATCCTCGCGAGAGCAGTTGAGAACATGCTGCGGGCAGAGAGTCGCGGAGGTGATCCTCCGCTGCCGACGCACATCCCCGACGACGAACGCTGATCTCGGCCGACATCATGCCCCGCCCCGGTGTGAATTGCCCCCCATGGCGAGAGACACGCCTGGAACGCAAGGGCACCAAAATGGCAATCCAGGCGCCTCAAGCCATCTCGCTGGCCGCGGATGACGTCAAGAACCTTCGCGTCGCCCGCGTCAACATCGAGATGTGGCACGGCACCCTGTTCAACGGGTTCCCCCCCGTTCCGTACTACGCCGGCAACATCCGCCAACCCAGCGATGACAAGCCGTGTCTCGAGATGCCGATCCACGTCCGAGGCCGCCCCGGCTCCGACTGGCGGGACGTTCCGCGGGACATGGATCGGTTGTGCAGGGACCTGCGGAAGCAGCTCAAGCAATCTCCGAAGTGGGCAGACCTTGAGCCCGTGGAGCGGCTGAGCAAGATCGCGTCGCTGGTCTGCAGGTCGGTCGGTCGGTTCATCCAGATCCACCCGTTCCTGAATGGAAACGGCCGGATCTCGAGGTTGCTCTGGATGGTGGTTCTTCGCCAGTTTGGTTTTGAGTGGGAGAACACCGTCCTGAAGCACCCGGATCCTCCCTACGACGACGTCATGGCGAGCTGCATGACGGGTGATTTCGACCCCTTGTTCGATCACGTCTTGTTGGCCATCGCCCAGCAACCGACGTCCGATTCCGAGGAAACCGCCCCCTCTTCCTGACGATTTCGGTCCTACAGCGCGAAACGGTTTCAGGTGCGCGGGCGCATCGGCGTCGTCCGTGCCAGCCTCAGATCGTACGAGCTGGCCGCTGAGGTTGCCCGAACCATCCGCGAGCCAGTAAGCGGGGCGCTGGCCCTGGTCGGTTCGACGGGTGCCGGCCAGGGCCCAACCCCCCGAAGCTGAGGAACACGTTGCGGCTATAGAGCAGCGCCCATCGGGCGCTAGGCCAGGCGCCGGCGGTCAAGGGGCCGCCGGCGCTGCTGCAACACGCGGAACCGGACGCCGATGGTCGCGCTGCTGGAACAGCCCCTTCTCCTGATCACGTTGCTGGCCTTGTCCCTGTCCAACGCCGTCGCGCTGCCCATGGTGGCGCTGGCCTACCTGCGCAACCGTCACAGCGGCCGGAGGCTCCGGAAGCCCTCGTCGGGCAACCCGGCCGAGGCCGCCGCCACCCGCCAGCTGCAGGCGCTGGGGTTCGAGGTGCCGGACTGCGACGACTGCGAGACGGTCAAGCAGCTCAACGTCCGGATGGAGAAGCTCGAGACGACGCTGAACGAGCAGGGCGAGCAGATCGCCAAGGTCAGCGAGTCCCTCGCGAGACAGGAGAAATGGACCGGGCACATCCAGCGCACGACCGAGGCACAGGAGAAGCAGCTCGGCGAGATCAACGGCCAGACCAAGACGATCCTCGAGCTGATGGGAAAGGGCTTCTGACATGCGCGTTCGTCGCGATCACCAGGACCAGCCGACCACGCCGATCGACACGATGAGCGAGGAGTCGAAGCTCGCCCGGGCTCTCATCCTCCAGGTCCTGTACGAGCAGGGCGACTGGCTCGCCGACCGCGTGGTCCGCAAGCTCTTCTCCGCCGAGGGGATCGGGATGGACACGCGGCTCGGCATCCACCTCGGCTACCTCGAGGAGGAGGGCCTGATCCGCGAGCAGCGCCGCATCGTCGGCAAGGCGCAGTTCAGCTTCTACCGCATCACCAGCCGGGGCATCGACGTGTACGAGGGCACGACCGAGCATCCCGGTGTCGGACGCCGCCCCGAATGAACACCCGGTACTCCTCCAGCCAGTGGCACGAGGCCCACGACCTGGTCGTGCTGGAGGGGTGCACGTACGCCGAGGCCGCCGAGCGCACCGGGATCAGCCTCAGCGCGATCCAGAAGAAGGGCCGCGAGCAGGACTGGATCGAGGAGCGCAAGGCCCACGCCGAGGACGCCGGCGACTACCGGCAGATGGTCTTCGAGCTGAAGAAGCGACACGCCCAGCGGGCCCTCGAGGAGGGCGACCCCCAGGCGATCTACGCGCTGGCGAAGCTCGAGCGGATGTTCCCCGAGTACCGGTACCGCGCCGGCGACGAGGGGATCGACGACCGAGCCAAGCGCGAGCTCGTCGTCCAGGTGGTCGAGGCGATCGTCGCGTACCTGGAGACCGACGCACCTTCGGTGCTGTACGAGTTCCGCCGGTACCTGCGCCCGTTGACAGCCCACGTCTTCACCACGCTGGGGGTGGCCGAGTGACGACGGAGCGCCAGGCGTGGAAGCGGATCGACGAGCTGGAGCGCCGCGCGGCGCTGGGCGCCTCGCCGTTCCCGGACGACACGCCGGCGCTGCAGGCGATCCGCCTGGTCCGCAGCTTCCTCGACATCGAGACGTTCTTCCGGACGTACCTGCCGCACTACTTCCGGGACCCGTCGCCGCGGTTCCACAAGGAGCTGATCCGGATCTGCGACCGCGAGCTGTTCGCCGCCGTGGCGGCGCCGCGCGGCCACGCCAAGAGCACGACGATCACCTTCGGCCACTCGGTGTACGAGCTGGCGTTCCGGCTCTTCTGGTACGAGCAGATCATCTGCGCCTCGGCGGAGATGGCAAAGGAGTTCGTCGGGGGGATCGCCGACGAGCTCGCCGACAACGACCGGCTCCGGTACGACTTCGGCAACCTCCGCGGCGAGGACACCTGGACCGACAACAAGTTCATCACGCGGCCCTGCGCCAAGCCGGTGCCGACGGTCACCGCGGCGGAGATCTCCGCGGCCCTGACCGTCGCCGACCGCGAAGCGCTGGCGGCCTGCACCGGCAACTGCGACCCCGACGACCAGGCGTGGTTCGTGTTGCAGGTCCTGGCGATCGTCGGCGAGCGCCTGGCCGACGACGGCACTGCGATGGTCGAGGCCTTCGGCCGCGGCCAGCGCAAGATCCGCGGCCGCCGCCACGGCCCGTACCGTCCCGATCGGATCAAGGGCGACGACCTCGAGGACGACGAGCAGGCCGGCAACGCCGACACGACGACGAAGGTGATCCGCTGGTTCGGCGGAGCGGTCCGGCCGGGCCGCGAGCCGAAGCCGTCGCGGGACGGCCGTCCTGGGCGGATCTTCATCGTCGGCACGATCCTCGGCGTCTACACCCTGCTGAACGAGCTGCTCCGGCCCGACCGGCACAAGCGCTTCTACAAGGTCCGCTTCTCCGCGATCGTCGTCGATCCGGAGACCGGCGAGGAGCGGGCGCTGTGGGAGGACCGGTGGTCCCTCGAGGCGCTGTACGAGGAGCGCGAGGACCTCGGCGAGGAGCTGTTCGGCAAGGAGTTCCTCAGCATCGCCCCGGACGAGGCGGGCAAGCCGTTCCCGACAAGCCTGGACGACTACGAGTACTTCGAGCTGTCGCAGCTCGAGGGGATGCGGCTGGACCCGCCGATCATCTGGTGCGACCCGGCGCTGGGCCGCAACCGCAAGAGCGACTCGCCGGCGATCCTGCTCGAGCGCTGGTGGTCGAAGGAGCGGGTGCTGTTCTGCATCGAGCTGGACGTGACGATCCGCCGGCCGGAGCAGACCTGCCAGCGGATCGTCGAGCTGATGCTCGAGCACGACATGCTCGGCGAGGCGGTACGCTTCGAGGACGTCGGGTTCCAGGAGCTGATGCAGCCCCTGTTCGAGCAGATCGCCAAGGAGGCCGGCGTCGATGTGTTCGCGACCGGCTTCGAGCTGCACGAGGGCGACAAGGACACGCACATCGCGACGATCTCGCTTCCGGTGCGTCGCGGCCGCGTCCGCTTCCGGCGCATCCAGAAGCCTGCCGTACGGCAGTTCGTGACGCAGCCGAAGGGGAAGAAGGACGGCCCTGACCTGGTCGCGACGGCCTACCAGCACCACGCCCGCTCGGGCTCGTGGAAGGCCGAGTACTCGCATCGTCCCCGGTCCATCCAGTTCGCCGCGGGGGCCTTCTGATGGCGGGCGCGACCGGACATTTGGTGCGCCGCTCGTCGGTGGTGCGGCGCTACGGCCGCCCGCCGAAGGCGATGACCGAGGTCGGCGCGCCGAGCACCGGAGGTGTGCGCAGCATCTGGTCGGACTTCCCGTCCGAGGGCCTGACGCCGGACAAGCTGTCCTCGTACCTCAAGGCCGCGGCCCAGGGCGATCCCTACCACCAGGCCGAGCTGTTCGAGGAGATGCTCGAGAAGGACACCGAGCTGCTCGGCCGGTACCTCGACCGGCTGCGGCCGGTGGCGTCGGCGGACTACGTCGTGCTCGCTGGCGACGACGACGACGACCGGTCGGTGCAGGCCGCCGAGGATGCCGAGCAGATGCTGGCGAGCCTCGGCCGGCGGTTCCGCCAGGCGTGCTGGTGGCTGCTCGACGCGACGGGCAAGGGCTACGCCGCCGTCGAGGTGATCTGGGACTCGTCGCCGACGGGGATCGCGCCGGTCGACTTCAAGCACCGGCACCAGAAGTGGTTCACCGTCGATGAGGACACGGGCTCCGAGCTGCGGCTGCTGACCGCCGGAAACCAGACCGAGGGCGAGCCGCTCGAGCCCGGCCGCTGGATCGAGCACCGCTACGCCCCGCTGACCGGAACGATCTGTCGCGCCGGGCTGTTTCGGCCGCTGGCGTGGCTCTACCTGTTCCGGATCTTCGCGCAGAAGGGCTGGGTCCAGCTGCTCGAGATCCTCGGCGTGCCGATGCGGATCGGCAGGTACCCGCGGGGCGCCAAGAAGGAGGAGCGCTTGGTCCTCGAGGCCGCGCTCGAGAACATGGGCCGCGACGCCTGGGCGGCGATCCCCGAGGACATGCAGGTCGAGGTCATCAAGACGCTCGAGAAGATGGGCGGCACGAACCACCGCGACCTGTGCGACTGGGGCGCCGAGGCTTACGCGCTGCTGCTGCTGGGCCAGTCCCTGAGCTCGCGTGCTGGCGATCGCGGCGCCCGTTCGCTCGGCGAGATCCAGTGGAAGGTCAAGCAGGAGATCGTCGAGGACGACGGTCGGTTGCTCGCCGACACGTTCAGCGACCAGCTGCTCGCCCCCTGGACCGCATGGAACTACGGGGCCGAGGTCGTCCCTCCGCGGCTGCAGTTCCAGCTCGAGGAGGAGGCCGACCTGCTGCAGCAGTCGGAGATCGACGAGCGGCTGCAGCGGATGGGGTACCGCTTCTCCGAGCGCTACATCCAGGAGACTTACAAGCTCCCCGAGGTCCGCGATGACGACGTCATCCTGCGGCCGGCCGCGACGACTCCGCCTGCGTCGCCGACCGAGCCGCCGGACGTCGACGCGGAGCTCCACGCCCAGGTGGGCGGTCAGCAGGTGAGCGCCGAGGGTCCTCGACCGACAGCCCCCGAGGGAGACGAGCAAGACCTGATCCGGAGCATGCTCGAGCAGGCCCCGGACGTCTTCCGTCCCATCCGAGCCGGGATCACGGCCGGGCTGAGCGGCGCAGAGACCTACGACCAGGCCCGCGAGCAGCTCAACCAGGCGCTCGCAGGACCCCGAGCCGAGCTCGAGGCCCTGGTGTTCCGGGCCACGCTGGCCGCCCACCTCCGGGCACGACAGGCGTCCCGCGCCCGCCACCAGGTTGCCGCCGCGGTGACGCTGACCGACGTGCCGGATCTCCCGAACGTCGACGAGCTGCGCTCGCTTGCGCTGCGCCAGGGGATGACGCCGGACGCGTATTACGCCCTGGACGCCGAGCACCGGGCCCGGGCGTTCACGATCGGCGGGATCGAGAACCTCGAGGCGATCGACGCCGTGCAGGCGTCGCTCGTCCGGGCCGAGCGGGACGGCACCGAGTTCGCCGCCTGGCTCGACGAGGTCGACGAGGTCTTCGAGTCCCACGGCATCGGCGCGCTGAAGACCCACCGCGCCGAGCTCGTGTTCCAGAACGCCGTGCGCCAGTCGCAGATGGCAGGTCGGTACGCCGAGGAGCGGTCCGACGAGGGCATCGAGCGGGCGCCCTACTGGATGTACGACGCCGTCGGCGATCGCCGCACACGGCCGTCGCATCTGGCCATGGACGGTCGCGTCTTCCGCAAATCGGATCCGATCTGGGACGTCTGGTTCCCGCCTAACGACCACCACTGCCGGTGCGGCGTGATCGAGGTCGGCGACGCCGAGCTCGCCACGCTGGGCAAGGAGGTCGAGCAGGGCGAGGACGTCGAGATTCGCCCGGCCTGGGATCGGCCGCCGGCGCAGGCGCTCGGCGAGAGCCTCTGGCGGTACAGCGAGCAGGACCTGGCCCAGGCCTACGGCCCGATCGCGGGGCTCGGCGATCCAACCCGAATCGCACAGCTTGTACAGGCCCAGGACGGCGCCGTCGTCGTCGCGTCCGACCTGTCGATGGACCAGCTTCGGCGAGGCGTTGCGTCGCTCGCCGAGCTCGAGGTCAGCGGCGTCGCGGCGTCGCTGGAACGGGGGGGGCTGCGCGCGGCTCCGCTTCTGCTCGAGGCGGCCGAGACGCAGGCCGCGCTCGACGCCGGCGGGGCGGCGCTCGAGGTGGCGCACGTCGCCGGCCTCACCGCCGCGGTGGCTCGGATGGCCGAGCGGCTCGACGACCTGGTGCCCGGGGCGGCCGACGCTTCGAGGGCGACTCTCGTTCGAGCCCTCTACCCGAGACGGGACGCAGAGGTGCGGGCGGCACTGGGGATCACGGACAAGCCCGATGAGGAGCTCGTCGCCCAGCTCCTCAGGGCCATCGGCGGAGGGGTGTGATGAACCGCGAGGACCTCGAGCGGCTGATGCAGGGGATCGACCTGGGCAACCTCGTGCTGTGCGAGCCCGTCGCGATGCCGCGCAGCGACGAGCCGCCGACCGAGGTCTGCCTCGCGTTGGCGGGTGTGTACGAGGGGCACCCGTCGGGCGCGGTCACCATCGACCAGGCGCTGGCCGAGACCGTCGAGCGCAACCGCGTCGAACTGGGATTCGACCCGCCGATCGACGAGCGACACACATCGAGCATGCCGTACATTCCGGCTCCGCGGTTCGGTGTGGTGGGCCGGTACGAGTGGCGTGATGACGAACTGTGGGCGACCGACCTGCGCTGGAACGAGCGCGGCCGCCAGTCCTGGACGGACGACGAGTACGGCTACGTCAGCCTTGGCATGCTTCGCAACCCCAAGCACCCCCTAACGAACAAGCCCATGGGGCCAGTGATGCACCACCTGGCTCTCACCAACACCCCGTTCTTCGGCGGCGCCGCGGCGCTCGCGGAGGGCGGTCAGGAGGACACGAACATGAAGCTGGAGGAGATCACGAGCGCCCTGGAGCAGGACGCCGACCTGAAGACCAAGCTGCTCGTCGAGCTGAAGGTCGCCCCGGTGACAAACGTCGAGGCGAGCCTCGAGCCGATCGCCATCGACCCGCGCATCGTCGAGCGCCTCGGCCTGGCCGACGACGCCGACGCCGACGCGGTCGTCGCCGAGCTGGACAAGCGCCAGCAGTCGCGCGCCCAGGCCATCGTCGCCAGCGCCGTCGCCGCGGGCAAAGTGCCGAAGGACCCCGAGTCCAAGATGCACAAGAGCCTGCTGGTGATGGCCGAGCAGAACCCCGAGGCGGCCGAGGAGTTCGTCGCGTCGATGTCGTCGCAGGCGCCCACCGGAACGGCCCCGAAGCCGCCGGCCGAGCGCGACGACGACGACGAGCTCGAGATCGATGACGACCAGGCCCAGATCAACGCCCAGCTCGGCCTGAGCGACGAGGACTGGGAGAAGTACGCGCCGAAGGACGACTAGTCCCGACGCGAGGAGCTGAAACGGAACCCCCCGGGGAGCACCCGGCAACGCAGGAGAGAAGGACATGACGGCGGTCACCGAAGACCAGAAGAACGTGATGCGCGCCGGGCAGCTCCGGAGCTACCCGGTCGCGGCGTCGACCATCATCTACCTGGGCACCCACGTGTGCCTCAACGCCAGCGGCTACCTCGTCAGCGCGGCGGACACCTCCGGCTACCGGTACGCCGGCAAGTCGGCCGAGTACGTCGACAACTCCGACGGCTCGGACGGCGACCTGTACGCCGAGGTGTACGTCAGCGGCGAGTTCGAGTCCGACATGGAGTCGGCGCTGTCGGTCGACGACGTGGGCAAGCGGGTCTACGTCAAGGACAACAACACCCTCGGCCTGAGCTCCGACGTCACGAACCACGTGTTCGCGGGGTTCGTCGCGGAGGTCAATTCCGCCGAGGACTGGATCCGGATCGCGCCGGACTTCGAGAAGCTCGAGACGCACCTGGACGGCGACTCGAGCAAGCACGACGCCGACGAGATCGACTTCGAGGACGGCGACGGACACCTCGCGGCGACCGACGTCGAGGCGGCGATCGCCGAGCTCGCGACGAAGATGGTGCGCGTCGACGTCGCGTGCCCGGACGTCGGCGGCGGGGGCACCGACGCGGCGCTGACGGCGGCGCTGAAGACCCTCAGCGGCACGGCGCTGGCCAAGACCGGGGTCTTCAAGATCCTGGCGACCAAGGACGAGTACGAGGGCGGGCACGACCTGAGCGCGACCTGCACGTTCGCCACGGCGACGAAGGGCTCGATCCTGAGCTCGGGCGCCGGCTACGCGGTCGTCAAGGCCGACTCCAACGGCGAGTTCGCCTGCACCCTGGCGAACACCGCCGACGAGACCGTCTACGTCTCGGCCGCGTCCAGCGACGGCGGGCACGACGCGAACGCCAACGGCGTCCTCGTCACCGAGTGCGTGCCGGACGACGCGACCTGGAGCGCCTGATCGGCGTGAACCCTGGCCGGGGCGGGCTGGTCTCGCCCCGGTCGAACGAGGAGCTGGAACAGCCGCCCCAGGCCGGGGCGTAGGAGGAGCAGATGAGCAAGGTAGCAGGCGCGGCGGCGATCGCGATGTACGGTCGCGGGCTGTCGACGGTGTTCAACAAGTACTACGACCTGGCCGGTTCGCATCCCGGGTTCGGGCTGATGCGGGTCGTCCACGACTCGGCCGACAAGGTCGACTACCCGATCCCCGACGGGCTGCCGAGCCCCCGGGAGTGGGACGGCGATCGCGCCGAGAAGGCCCACAAGCTGGGCGTGCTGAGCGTCCTGAGCAAGGCCTACGAGGCGACCCTGGGCGTGCCCGGGCACCACGTGCGCCTGGGTCGCGGTGAGCAGTACGGTCCCGAGGTCCAGATGATGGCCTCGCGGGCGCGGCTGCACCCGCTGAAGATGCTCGGCGACCTGCTGAACAACGCGTTCGGCACGACCAAGTCCTACGACGGCGTCGCCCTCTGCGCCGACGCCCACTCCTGGGGCGGCCAGACGATCGACAACAAGCAGACCGCCGCGCTCGCCGGCGACGCGTTCGCCGACGCTCGGGCCGCGCTGTTCAGCCTCAAGGACAGCGAGGGCGAGTACATCTGGACCGGCATGGAGCGCCTGGCGCTCGTCGTCTCGCCGGATCTCGAGGACGACGCCGAGCAGATCGTCGTCGCCGCGACCGGCTCGTCCGGAGCGACGAACGTCCGCAAGGGCAAGGCCGACGTCGTCGTGCTGCCGCACCTGCACGACAACCCGGGCTACTGGTTCCTGATCGTCAAGGATCTGCCGCCGTTCGTGCATCAGATCCAGGAGAAGATCGTGTTCGAGAGCCAGACGAAGCCCGACTCGGACAACGTCTGGAACCGCGACAAGTACGTGTACGGGGTCCGCGGCCGGTACGCCGTGGGCGTCGGCCCGTACTGGTCGATCGTCGGTAGCGACGGCACCACTTGATCGGGGTGACGTGAGGACATGGGGAACTACATCAGCCAGTCCGACATCGAGGCCCGCTACCCGGCCGACGATCTCGTCGCCCTGACGGACGACGAGGGCACCGGCTCGGTGGTCACGTCGCGGGTGACCGCGGCGATCACCGACGCCGAGGCCGAGGTCGACGCGATCCTCGCGCGGCACGGGCTGGCGGTTCCCCTGTCCTCCCCCCCCGATCGGCTGATCCTGCTGACCTGCCGGATCGCTTGGTACCACCTGCACCGCGGCGGCGTCGTCGGCAAGACGGTCGAGGAGCGGTACGACAAGGCGCTTGAGGCGCTGGCATCCGGCGCGAAGGCCGGGACGTTCGGCGGCACGAGCGACGAGGCGATGAGCACGACCCGGGTTCCGGGGCGGGACGCTCCGGAACGGAAGTTCACTGACGGATCGATGAGCGGGCTGTGACGATTCTTCACCAGGTCGACGACGACAGGGTCCAGGAGCTGCTCGGGCGGCTCCAGCGGCGCGGCGACGACCTGCGTCCACCGCTGGAGTCGATCGGCCGGTACATGGTCGACACGTCGATCCCGTTGACGTTCAGGTCCGGCGGCCGGCCGGAGCCGTGGAAGCCGGTTCTACGCGGCGGCAAGCCCCTGCTGAACAGCCGGCGCCTGCAGGGCAGCATCACCCACCGGGTCGTCCGGGGGAACGAGCTCCGCGTCGGCACGGCTCGGCGGGGAGCTCGGCTGCACCAGCTCGGCGGCACCATCCGTCCGCGAAACGCGCGGGCCATCGCGGTTCCGCTGCCGGGGACGAAGGCGGCGCCGCGGCGGTACAGCCGGACGTTCATCCTGTACCGCAAGGACGGCGACCGGATCGGGCTGATCGTGCAGAAGGTCGGACGCGACAAGCTCCGGCCGCTGTTCGTGCTGAAGACCCAGGTCCACATCGACGCCAGGCCGTTCCTGGTCTGGTTGTCCGAGGACGTCCAGCGCGCCGAGCAGGTGCTCGTGCGGTACCTGGGGGCGAGCCGATGACGGCGCCGACCGACACGACGATCAGCCAGGCCGTCGTCGCTCGGCTCAAGGCGACGCTGCACCGAGAGAACGGTGGCGCCTGCGCCGTCGTCAAGCTGTACGCCGCCGAGCTCGAGAAGCTCGTCCAGGGCGAGCCGGTGGGCGGCTTCCCGGCGCTCTGGGTCTACCCGCTGCGGAGCACCGAAAAGCGCATCACCGTCGACATGCTGCGGGTCACGCTGACGGTGGCAGTCTACGTCGCCGTCTCGACGAAATACAGCGAGGAGGCCCGGCTCGTCGGCAAGGCGTCCCAGACCGGCGTGCTGCCGCTGTTGCAGTCGATCCGGACGCGGCTGTTTGGCCAGAAGCTGGGGTTCGACGACCTGGTGCCGCTGTCGCCGGACCAGGGCTACCAGATCGCCCTCGAGGCGACCGCCGACGAGGTGCCCGTCATCGTCTACCAGTACCCCTGGGAGACGTCGTTCGAGGTCTCGCTGACCGAGGACGACGACGGGTACCCCGACGTCAAGCAGATCGAGCAGAGCATCCACAAGCCCCCCGAGGCCGACGACCCGGTTTTGCAGGGCATCACCGAGCTGGAGGACGAGTAGGCCATGGAACGCAACGCAGAGCTGTACCTGCTGGCCAAGCCCGGGATGGCGATCCCCATCGAGGGCCAGCGCCGGCGGTTCCTGCCCCAGGGGACGCTCGCGGCAGACGCCGAGAAGGCTGTCCGCGTCAACTCGAGCCGCTGGTGGCGGACGATGATTGCCGAGGGCGCCGTCATCGTCGTGCCGAAGGCGAAGGCCCGGCCGCAGCCCAAGCCCAAGCAGAAGAAGACCACGGACGGCGGCCGGTAGAGACCAGGCCGCGGAGAGGCAGATCCGATGACCATCGAATTCGACAGCATTCCCAGCGGCCGCCGGACGCCGGGCCGCGCGATCGAGCTCAACGTCCTGCTCGCCCAGGCCGGGCTGATCGCGACCGCAGCACCGCGCGTGCTGTTCATCGGGCAGCGCACCAGCGACGGCACCGTCGCCGAAAAGGTCCTCAAGCAGGTGTACTCCGACGCCAAGGCCAAGGAGTTCTTCGGCGAGGGCTCGACGCTGGCGATGATGCTGCTCGCGGCGTTCAAGCAGCACCCGAACATCCGCGCCGAGGCGATCGCGCTGGACGACTCGGACACCGGCGTCGCCGCGGACGGCGAGTTCCAGCTGTCCGGCACGTGCACCGTCGCCGGCACGCTGCGGCTGTGGTGCGGGCACCGGTACGTCGACGTCCCGGTCGCCGTCGGTGACGCCGCCGCCGACGTCGTCGACGCGTTCATCGCGTCGGGCTCGGCCGAGCTCGGCGACATGCCGTGCACCTTCGCCGACGACAGCGACAACATCGACGTCACCGCGCGCAACGACGGCCCGCACGGCAACGACATCTACCTCGGCTACGAGCTGCTCAACGGCCTGACCGGGATCAGCGTCACCGTCGTCGACATGGCGTCCGGTGCGAACTACGCCGATCCCGATGACGCCCTGGGCGAGGTCGAGGCCGAGCACTTCGACATCATCGTCCTCGGCGGGTTCGAGGACAGCACCGAGCTCGGCAAGCTCAAGACCCACCTCGACACCGTCGGGGCGCCGCTGGAGATGCGGGGCGGGTTCGGGGTGTACGCGACGACCGGGACGCTGTCGGCGGCGACAACGCTCGCGGCCAACTTCAAGACCTCGTACCGGATGGCCGCGGCGTTCGCCAAGAACGCCAAGATCACCCCGTGGGAGCTCGCCGCGCAGTACGCCGCGGCGATCGCCGCCGAGACCGACCTGGCGATGCCCCTGAACAACACCGAGCTGCTCGGCGTCGACGTGCCGACCGCGGCGAACCGACTGACGTCGACCGAGCTCGAGACGTTGCTCTGGGCCGGCGTTGGACCGGTCGTCTCCCCCGACGGTCTGCGGATGCGGATCGTTCGCACGATCACGACCTGCTACGAGACCGCCGGAGGCACGCCGTTCGAGGCGATGCTCGACGTCCAGACGCTGCGGGTCCTCGAGTTCGTCCGGTACCAGCTCAACGCGATGTTCGGCAGCAAGTTCGCCAAGGGCAAGTTCACCGACGAGCTGCTCGACGTGGTCAAGGGCGAGGTCGTCGAGGTGCTCAAGGCGATCGAGCGGCTCGAGTACCTCCACCAGGTCGACGACAACCTCGACAACGTCATCGTGGAGCGCAACAGCGTCGACCAGACGCAGATGGACGTCCGCGTCCCGGCCGTCGTCGTGCCGGGGCTGCACAAGATCTACACGCGGGTCGACTACCTCGAGACGGCCCTGACGAGCTGACCAGCAGGCCGGTGACGGGCCGGCCGGGAGGAACAGATGCCCGTTTCCACCCTCACTGACCAGTGCGATCTCTGGATCAACGGTCAGCACATTCCGACCTCGCGGATCACGCTGCGGGTCGACACCGCCCGCCGCGAGGCGCCGTTCGTGGACCTGACCGGCGACTCGGTCGGGACGTTCCGCGGCAAGAAGACACGGACGCTGGACTTCGAGTGTCCCGCGTCGCCGGAGTTCCCGATCTGGGAGGACCTCGAGGAGGCGGTCGTTCAGCTGCTGCCGAAGCGGCCGAGCTGTCCGAAGTACTCGTACTCCCGGTGCTCGTCGTCCTCGTTCGAGTCGGGGGTCCAGAACGACCAGGGCGAGACGGTCGATCGCGTGTCGCTGTTGCTGCTGACCGGCAAGCGCATCGCGTAGGAGGCCACGGTGGGCAAGCTCATCGAGATGCTCGCGGGCAAGGGCTCGATCAAGGTGGTCGAGCTCGCCCGGGCCGGCACGAAGGTCGGACTGATCCCGCTGCCGGCGTCGGAGGCCCAGAACGCCAACGCCGCCGCGTTGCAGAGGTTGGCCGAGCTGAAGGTGGCGATCGGCACGACGCCGGGCTGGCAGGAGTACTGCTACGAGCTCGGCGTGCAGACGCTGTTCCGCGCGCTGGTCGATCCCGAGACGAGCGAGCCGCTCGCGTCGAGCCCCGACGAGGTCCGCAAGGCTCTGAACCGCGGCGAGATCGACTACCTGTCGGCTCACCAGGGCGTTCACCAGGAGTCGGTGAGCCCGCCGCTGGAGTCGTTCCCGAAGGAGGCCATGGACGAGCTGGGGGAAGCGTCACCGTCGGCCAGCAGCTCGCCTGGCTCGGAGCCGAGAAGCTCCACGCCTACTTCGGCGTTCCGGCGAACGAGCTGACCGACGGGCAGATCGCGGCCGCGCTGGTCATTGGCAAGGCGGTGAAGGAGGCGATGAAGAAGAAGGAGTCGACCTGAGGACGACCCAGGCGCTCGCGATGAGCGCCGGCCAGGCCGCCCAGGTCGGCAGCAGCTCGAACAGCGCCGCGATGTACAGCGGCGCAGCGAGCAGCGCCAGGAGCAGGACGACGAGGATCACGAGGTCACCGTAGCATGCCGACCGACGGACGCGTAGACATCATCCTGGGGCTGAAGGACCGGTTCAGCCGAGGGGTGGGTCGCGCCCAGCGCAAGGTCACCGGGTTCGGCCGCCACGTCGACACGGTGATGCGCGGCGCCGGCCGCGGCGTGCAGTTTCTGTCCAACCAGATCAACGGCATGGGCACCGTCGCGGCGCTGCTCGGCACCGGCGCGATCGGCCGCGGCCTGGTCGAGTTCGACAGCAAGCTCCGTACGATCGCGAACACCGCGCAGATCACCGACGGTCGGATGGAGGAGCTCAAGCGCCAGCTGCTGGGCCTGTCCGGCTCGGCGACGGGCAAGACCGCCGACGAGCTCGTCGATGGGCTGAGCCAGCTCGTCGAGGCCGGGATGGACCTGGACACCGCCGTCGACCTGATCGGCCAGGTCGGCCGAGTCGCGACCGCGACGCAAACGCCGCTCGAGGACCTGGCCAAGACGGCGTTCTTTCTCAACCGTAGCCTGAACGTGCCGCCCGAAGAGATGGAGCAGGCGCTCGGCGCGCTCGCCGTTGTCGCCAACCAGGGCAGCTTCTCGCTGAACATGATGGCGCAGTACCTTCCTGAGGTCGCCGCCGGCATGCGGGCGATCGGGATGGAGGGCCAGACCGCTGTCGCCGTGTCGGCAGCCGCGCTGCAGATGGGGATCCTGGCCAAGGGTGACCCGGCAAAGGCCGCGACGTCGACGCTCGCCTTCATGAACGCCCTCGTCCCCCGCGCGAAGAAGCTCAAGAAGGAGCTCGGCGTCGACGTCTTCGCCGGCGTCGACGAGAACGGCGTCCGCCAGTGGCGGGACTTCAGCGACATCCTTCACGACATCGCCCAGGCCTCCGGCGGCGACGTCGTCGCGCTGCAGAAGGTGTTCACCGAGAAGGAGGCGCTGACCTGGATCTCGACGGCGATCGCCGAGCTCGAGACCTACGACCAGCTGCTGCAGGACGCGCAGAACTCCGAGGGGTTCGTCGCTGGCGGTTTCGAGCGGCACATGGAGTCGACCAAGGAACAGCTCCGGGCCGTTCGGGCGGAAGCCGAGAAGTTCCTGCAAATGGGCACCGGTGGGCTGTTGGACAACTTCACCCGGCTGCTGCGCGTCCTCAACGAACATCCGGTGGCGATCCGCGCGATCACCGCGGCGTTGCTGGGGATGACGGCGGCCGCCGGCGTGCAGAAGCTCGTCACGGTGTTTGGCGGCCTCGCCGGCGCGATGCGCGGGGCACCGGCGGGAGGCGGCGGCCTCGCCGCGGCCGCCCGCGCGGCGACGGGGACACCGGTGTTCGTGACGAACTGGCCGGCGGCGATGGGTGGTCCTGGTGGTGCGCTCGCCGGCGGGGCCGGCGCCGGCGCCGGCGTGCCTCGAGCCGGCGGCGGGCGAAGGGCAGCGGCCGCCTGGTACGCCCCCACTGTCGGCCGCGGCGGGCGAAGGGCAAGCGGGGCAGAAACGGCGATGGCCGCCTATGGGGCGTGGGAAACCGGCACGGGCATCGGCGCGGCGATCGAGAAGCACGCGCTGCGCGGGACCGGCGGAGGCGCCCTGATCCAGCAGGTGATGGCCAAGTGGATGTCGCTGATCGCCCCGAAGTCGCAGGCCAACTACGCCCAGATCGGCCAGATGGAGGGCGCCGGCTGGTGGGAGCGGTTCGGCGACGCGATGACGAACACCTGGTCGCTGCCGATGATGCTGCTGGCGCCGAAGAAGCTCGGCGGCGTGACGGACTATGAGACCGGGGTCGCGGACGAGGCGTCCGAGAAGGCCCACGTGAACCTCAGCATGACGATGTTGGTGATGGACGACCGGTACGAGCTCGTCGACGTCGAGGGCGTCGACGACGTCGAGTTCCAGGCGGTGAGGTACTGACATGGACACCGCCTACCTCGGCCCGCTCGCCCTGCACGTCATCGAGATCCGCGACGACATCGGCCGTGACCTGGTCGAGTTGCGGTACCCCGAGCGGGACGGCGCCGAGCAGGCCGACGTCGGCCGGGCGCCGTGGAAGGGCACGCTGCGGATCGGGTTCATCGGGGAGTTCTGGCGTACGTCGTTCGACCGGCTCAAGCAGATGGCCGAAACGGAAGGCGCGTACACCTTCACGCACCCGGTGACGAGCGCCCGCTACAACGTGCGGATCGTACGGTTTCAGCCGACGCACTCGCCCCAGATCCTCAACGGCGCGGTCGCGACGCTCCAGCTCGTCGAAGACAACAGCGTCACAGCGGGCCTGCTGATCGCGCAGGCCGGCGTCGGTGGCGCGGCGGCGTCGTTCGACGAGGCGGCGAGCTCGGCGTCGTCGGCCCTGGAGGCGCTGCCGTGACGGCCAAGTCCGATGCCCAGGCGGCGCTGGCCGCGGCGATGGCCTACCGCGCGACGATCGCGGCGGACGACGCGGACGTCACCGTCGACGAGATGGGTCGTCGGATCGCGGCGCTTCGGGCCGACCTGGACACGTCGGTCGCGGCGCTGCGCAGCACATACGGCGTCGACGCGTCGGCGGCGTGCACCGCGCTCGTGCTCGTCGGCGACCGCCTGCAGCAGCTCGGAGAGGAGGTCGCGGCGTCGCTACGCACCGTCGTGCCATACACCGTCGAGCAGGACACGAACCACTCGCTCGTCGCCGTCGCGCTGTACGAGGACGTCACCCGCGGCCCCGAGATCGTCGCGCTGAACCGCGACGTCATCTCCAACCCCAACGCGATCCCGGCCGGGACCGAGCTGCAGGTGTACGACCGATGACCGACGAGCTCGCCCTGCTGATCGACGGCAACCGCTACACCCAGTGGCTGTCGTACGAGTGCGACGCGCAGCTCGAAACGCCGGCGTCGGCCTGGTCGGCGGCCGTCCGCCTCGAGGACGCAGCTCGGCCAGCGGGCCTATTGGCCTGGTCGTGGGTCGAGGTCCTCGTCGGCGGAACGACGGTGCTGTCCGGCCGCATCGACGAGATCAAGACACGCTACGACCGCTCCCACGTGACCGTGACCTTGCGCGGTCGCGACCAGGCGGCGCTGCTGCTCGACGCGTCGGCGAAGCTGTCCTGGGGCTTCAGCAAGACGACGATGACGCAGCTGCTGTCGACGGTGGCGGCCGCGGCGGGGATGACGAAGACGCCGGCGACGACCGACACCGGGACGTTCGGCTGCAAGGCCGAACCGGGCGAGTCGATGTGGGAGTTCCTGTCGCGGGTCGTCGAGCGTCGCGGCCTGCGGATCTGGGTTGCCCCCGACGGGACGCTGCACGTCGGCCAGTACTCGACGTCCGGCGCTCCGGTCGCGGTGCTGCAGCGGCGGCTCGGTTCCCCGGCGTTCATGAACAACATCCTCGGCGGCGCCGTGACCCGCTCGACGCTCGAGGTGGTCTCGAAGGTCACCGTGCTCGGCTCGTGGGACCACGACACGGACACGGCCGGCGTCACCGGCGTCGCGACGAACCCCGAGGCTCCGTTCACGCGCGAGCTGATCCTCGTCGCCGGCGACGTCGAGACCTCGGCCGAGGCCGAGCTGCAGGCCGCCGAAGAGCTTTCCCGCCGACGAGCTCGCGAGCTCGTCTGCCGGTACACCGTCGTCGGTCACGGCGATCCCGCCTGGGCCCCGAACACCCTCGTCGCCCTCGTCGACGAGCGCGAGGACCTCGACGAGCTGATGCTGATCACCGGCCGGCGGTTCACCCGCTCTCGTCAGGACGGCCGGCGGACCGAGCTGACGCTGCAGCGCCCGGAGTACTTCGATGCGGTTGCCTGAGCTCATTCGGGTGATCGACCGGCGCGTCCAGCGCGCGCTGCGGCGCGTCCGCATCGGCGGCGTCCGCGGCGTGATCTCGCGGGTCGAGGCGCTCGACGCGGGGCAGAAGCTCAAGGCGGCGGTGACCGGCCTCGTCGGCCCGAACGACACCGAGCAGACCCGGCCGGCCCGAGTCGTCCAGCACTACGGGCTCGCGTCGTACCCGAAGGCCGACGCCGAGGCGGTCGTGCTCCCGATCGCTGGCCGCACGGCGTCCGGCGTCATCATCGGCACCGAAGATCCGCAGTACCGCCCCGTCCTGTCCGAGGGCGAGGTCGTGCTGTACGACCACCTCGGCCAGGCCGTGCAGCTCAACGACGACGGCACGATCGACGTCGCCGCCACCGGCGATCTCCGGCTCAACAACGGCGCGACCGCAGTCGCCGCCGACGGCGACAGCTGCGTCCACTCCCTCACCGCCGGGCCGTACACGGTCACCGGGTCGATCACCGTGCGCTCGATCCGCAACGTCAAGGTGCCGTCATGACGGACCTCCGCATCGATCCCGCGACGCGCGACTTCGTCCTGACCGACGGGCGGTTCGAGGTCGACGACGACGTCACGACGCAGGTGTACCTCTGCCTCGAGACGCGGCGCGGCACGCGGATCGGGGACCTGGAGTTCGGCAGCCGCCTGCACGAGCTGCAGAGCGAGCGCAGCCCCGAGGCAGCCGCGGCCCGGGCGCCGGCGCTCGTCGAGGAGGCGCTGCGGCCGCTCGTCGACGAAGGCATCGTCGCGGAGATCTCCACCGTCGCCGAGGCGCGTGCCGACGGCGTGGCGCTGTACATCACGCTGCAGGGCCCGGGCTTCCCGCCGGCGACGTTCGAGGTCTGGCAAGAGGTGGGCCCGTGACCGACCTGACGCCGAAGACGTACGAGGACTGGCTCGACGAGATCCTGGCGAAGCTGCGCAGCAACATCGCCGGCACCAGCACCGGCTCGGCGTCCGAGGCGCGGCTCCGCGCCGAGGTGATCGCGTCGCTGCTCGAGGGCCAGTCGCTGTACATCGACTGGTCGCTCGACCAGCGGTTCCCCGACTCGGCGAACAGCGACAACCTCGAGCGGCACTGCGCGATCTACGACCTCGACCGCAAGGACGCGACCGGCAGCGAGGGCGAGGTCACCGTCACCGGTACGCCGGGCAGCACCTACAGCGTCGGCGACGCGTTCACCGACGCCGAGGGCAACGCCGGCGAGCTCACCGCCGGCGGCACGATTCCCGGCGGCGGCAGCGTTGACGTCGAGGCGGAGTCGACCGACACCGGCGTCGCGGTGAACTGGGCGAGCGGTGAGAGCTTCTCGTTCAGCGCGCCCGGGCCCGGCATCGACACCGCGTGTGAGGCGGCCGACGACTTCACCGGCGGCACCGACGAGGAGACCGACGCAGCGCTGCTCGTGCGCCTGCTCGCCCGGATTCAGTACCCGCCGGCCGGCGGCACCGAGTCGGACTGGTACCAGTGGGCGATGGAGGTCGACGGGGTGCACCTGGCCTACACGCACCCGCTGCGCCGAGGCCTGGGCACGATCGACGTGTCCATCGTGACGCTCGGCTCCAACGGCCACCTCGATCTCCCCGGCGGCAGCCTGCTGTCGGACGTCGAGGATCACCTGGACGACAACCGCCCCGTCACGACGAAGGACTTCGAGGTTCTCGCGCCCGACCAGGTCCTCCAGAACGTCACCGTCGACGACCTGGTCGTCGTTGACGGCTACGACTCCGGCGCCGTCGAGGACGCCGTCGAGGAGGCGATCCCGACGTACATGGACGGCCTCGAGCCGGGCGACACCCTGCTCGTCTACGGCCTGATCGCCGCGATTATGGCCGTCGCCGGCGTCGAGTCCTTCACCTTGACCACCCCGGCGGCGGACGTCACCGCGACGCTCGACAGCGACACGGCCGAGCTGATCATGCCCAACACGATCACGGTGAACCTCGCATGAGTACCTACGACCGGATGCTGCAGCTGCTGCCCTGGGGACCGCTGTCCCGGGACGACGGCGCGCTGCACCTCGAGGAGCTCGACGCCTGGGCGGACAGCATCGACGGCGTCGACGACCAGGTCGCGCTGTCGGTCGACGCCTGCTTCCCCCAGACCGATCCCGAGCTGCTCGACCGCTGGGAGGCGCTACTCGACCTGCACCCCGCCGCCGGCGACAGCGACGCGGTGCGCCAGCAGCGAGTACTCGAGGCGCTCGCCCGGGTGCCGCTGATGACGCCGGCGTACATCGCCGCCCAGCTCGAGATCCTGACGACCGTCGAGCCGACGATCGTCGAGTTCATGGCGTTCCACTGTGACGACGCCGGCAGCCGTGTCGACTACGAGTGCCTCGAGAAGCAGTGGTTCTTCCTTGCTGCGTTCGGCCGGGCGGCCGCCGTCGCCGCGTCGGTCGACGACGAGCTCGTCGAAGAGCAGGCGCTGCTCGACCGACTCAAGCCCGGGCACACCCAGGGCGTCGCCTGCTTCGACGACTTCCGCTGCAACGACCCGTACAGCCTCACCGATCGAGACCTGCTGGGAGCGTGACCGATGGCCAAGCCGTACCCGAGCCGGACACAGGACTACAACAGCGGCGACCAGGTCGCCTCGGCCGACCTCAACTCGATCCAGGACGGGATCATCGCCTGCTCCGACGCGATCGGCGACAAGGAGAAGACCTTGCGGATCGTGCCCTGGGGCGAGGGGAATCCCCTCACCGCGGCGGGCGGCGACGCCGTGCGGTCCGGCGCCGGCGTCTACACGTACCTCGTGCTGGAGCCGGCCGACGTCAACGCGCACGTCCTGTTCTACGGCATCGACAAGTACCTCGCTCTGCTGGGGGTCGAGACCCTTACCCGGATCCGGATGTACTTCCAGCGGGGCTCGGCGAGCGCCTCGTTGTCGCTGGCGCTGGTCAAGGAGAAGCTCAGCGACGGCTCAAGGACGGTGATCTCGACGCTGACGGCGACCGACTCGAGCGGGTCGTGGGTGTCCGAGCAGTCCGGTGTGCTGAGCGAGGCCTACGACTTCGCCAACTACATGTACTACCTCGACCTCTCGTTCGACGCCAACGCCGCCGCGTCGGAGATCGGCGTGCGGGCGATGGAGGTCGACTACGAGCTCGACTGAGGACGCCCCGAGCACCAACAACAACACCCGCAAGGAACGAACGGAGACGGAGATGGGAAGCAAAACGAGGATCCTGATGCTGATGATGATGATCACCGCGGCGGTCGGCCTGGTGGTGGCCGGCTGCCCCAGCCACAAGCCCCCCGAGCCGCTGCCGGACGACGACGGGCCCGATCCCGACGTCTTCGTCGAGCTCATCGGCGAGGGCCTGACCGAGTCCGGGACGCTGCTGCAGGCCGACGCGACGACCTGGGACGAGTGCATCGCCGGCGTCGTGCTGCAGTCCGTCGGCGAGCACACGACCGGCGTGGCGATCCCCATCAAGCAGGCCGTCGAGGCGGGGACCTGCAGCGGCGTGACGCAGTCGGTGACGATCGATCCGGGACCGTGCCTCGGACTGCCGGGCGTACCCACCGTCGAGAGCCAGGACGCGGCTCGAGACGAGGTGATGAAGTGGTTGAACATGACGATGCCGGTCGCCGCCGGGATGGCCGAGGCCACGGCCACGACCACCGAAGATCCGGGGCTGTGCGTGGCGATGAAGCTGATCAGCGACTTCCTCTCGCCGTCGGGAGTGATCGTCGACTCCATTCTGACCGTCGTCGAACAGCCGGGAGCACCGTTCACCGTCCCGGGCACGTCCTGGGACTGCGCCGGCTGCTTGCCGTCGTAGTCCCGCACCAGGCCCTGGGCGGCGCCAGCGGCGCCAGCAATCACGCGGAGACGAGGAGAGGACCATGGACGAGATCTGGCAGCAGACGCTGACCCACGAAGACGTCGAAGCGACCTACGGCACCGCCCAGGCCGCCACCGCTGCGCCGAGGCGCGGCACGATCAGCCGCATCAGCGGCCACCGCACCGGCGCCGGCGACGGCGTCGTCACGGTGGAGGTGTACACCGACTCGGACCTGGAGGACCTGGTCTGCCAGGCCGAGCTGACGCTCAGCGGCGACGGGTCGACCGACGTCGCGGCGCCGCGGCACCCGCTGCCGTGGCGATCCTCGGACGGTCCATACGTCCGGATCAAGGACACCGCCGACACCGGCTCGGACGACATCGCGATCACCGTCTCCGGCGAGCGGGGCCGGGGAGCGTAGGAGGTCGACGTGGGACGAGTACTCAAGCCGGCCGACGACTGGCCGACCTACCAGATCACGGTCGGCGACGTCGGCTGCGACTACAAGACCCTGGCGGCCGCAGTGGCGGCCGCCTCCTCGGGTGACGTCATCCACGCCTACGGCGGCGCCGGCGAGAACATCACCGGCAAGGACGGGGTTCGCGTTGTCCTGTACGGGATCGCCCTGGGCAACATCACGCTCGCCGCCGGCGTCAACTTCTACCTCGGCGGCCAGGGCTCCGTTGTCAACGTCTCCGTCGGCATCGGCGGGGTGTTGCATCTCAGCGAAATGGTCACGGTCAGCGGCAGCCGCTCGGGGCTCACCCGGACCGGCAACTGCTACTACCTGCCCGACGGGGAAGCCATCGCCACGTACGTGCCGGCGGACGAAAGCGTCGTGCCGGTCTCGGCCGGGGATCGCCTGTACCACGAGACCGCCGGGCTCGAGCTTCTCGCGCGGGACATCGGTGGGACGGTTCGCTGGCACGGTGCACGGCAGGCAATTGGCCACGGCGCGAGCGCGTCGCCGCTGTTCGCGACGATCTCGTCCACGACGTCGACGTACTGGGCGGCGCCGAACGACTCCGTCGCAACGAAGGTGATGGTCGAGTCCATCTCGATGGTGATGTACTCGCTGGGAGCCGCACACGACCCGTCGAACAACTACGGCGTCTCCCTCGGGCTTTTCAACAGCACCACCAGCGAGCTGGACAACACCGACGGTGCCACCGGTGGCTCGAAGGAGTACATCATCGCCGTGAACCAGCTGTGGACGCTGCCGGCTGACGGCGACAACCCGGGCTCGTACGTGCAGCGAGCCACGGCGAAATGGACCAAGAACGGCGCTCCCGCCAACCTGCGAGCGTGTCTCGGCGCGTTCCTGTTCAGCTTCGTCTACGAGTGAGGTCAGCGTGCTACTGGTACTCGAACGTCGAATCCTTGAAGCGGTCCCGGACGACAACCAGATCGGCGTCGCCGACGTCAACGCCGGGATCTGGCGCGACGACAAGGGCCGCCCTATCGGTCCGATTCCCCAGGACCTCCCAGAGCGCCGCCGACCGGCTGACGGGCAGCGGTATCTCCTGACGACCGGGCTCGTGCCTACACGCGTTCCTGACGGCGCCAAGCTCCTCGAGGACGAGAGCGCAGAAGCCGAGTGGAGAACGCTCCTCGAACCGTACGACGCCGCGCTCCAGGAGCACGGTGTTCGTACTCGATTCCTCAAGCAGCTCGCCGACGCCGGCGTCGATCGAGACCCCGACAGCGCTGGCGACCCCCCCACCAGGCCGGAACGGTTTCTCGGTTCGCGAGGTCTTCGAAAAACGGATCCTGGGCCTGCCAGGGCGAGGTGATTGGGCGGATTCTGCGCTCCTATTCGTCACCATGTGCTGCAATGGGTAACAGGGCTCGCGAACGTCGTTTCGGTATTCGTCACGTCGTGTCGGTGTTGCTCACTTCGCAGCAACCCCAGTTTCGTCAACTTTCGGCCTGAGTTTCGACACAGCAACACAGCTACCCGGACGACGACGTGGTCCGCGCCCTGGGCGTGGTCACCCCGCCACACGACTGATCCACATCCCCTCTGGCACGCTCTGCCAACCACCGATGCACGATGGAGTCTTGCCAGCAGCGCGTCGCTGCGATAATAGAT
>Ga0180431_10001124_pt1 | contig 37393 bp, 35 predicted proteins | sample SS_ome_11_FD_132459 | JGI IMG/M metagenome (GOLD analysis project Ga0180431, IMG submission 132459) | Hypersaline lake sediment archaeal communities from the Salton Sea, California, USA - SS_1_MS_1 metaG | ecosystem: Environmental > Aquatic > Non-marine Saline and Alkaline > Hypersaline >... | reverse complement strand
ATAAACTACGGCGATCCTCTGTAGAACACCCGGTATCCTGAGCGTTTCGTAATCCCTGATGAATGGAAACGAGTTCAGCGCGATACCTATAAGAAACAGCAAGGCGGCGCGCCTCGCTATCCTTGCCATCGCTTTGCGGGAGAACCTGTGGTCGTACCTGCCGAGCGAAAACCACATGGACGCTCCCATCGCAAAGAGGAAAAAGGGGAAAACGAGATCCGCCGGGGTGCATCCGTGCCAATCGGCGTGTGCCAGTGGAGGGTGGATATGGGCCCAGCTACCCGGAGTATTTACGAGTATCATCCCCGCCACCGCTATCCCCCTGAAGGCGTCTAGCGATACACGGCGGGCCGTGCCTGCGTCCGGCCGGGATACTGCTCCTTCGTGGACATGTTCGACCATCGTACCGACCCGCGATTATCATCCAACTGCCCGGTGTATGAGACGGATGCCCGGTCCTCGAGACGGCAGCTGCGTTCCGGGGAGCTCGGACGGATGTAACACCGTTCCCGATCAGATCCGGCCCGGCAGCCTGCCGACCGGATAAACGTTCTTACGGTTGTCCCAGTAAGGTGTCTTGCTGTAGAACCAGTTCAGCACGGCACGGGCATTACCCGCAAATTCCGGTTCCTCCGCCTTCCTCTTTTCGAACTCCTCTGCCAGCGCCGGATCGTTCTCCAGCATCACGGCTGCCATCTTCTCCATAACATAAGACTCGGCGTATTCCTTCTGCTCGAATATGCCATTGAAAAAACCCCAGTACAGATATGAGCTCGGAGCCTCCGGTTCGAGCATGTGCATCACGACCCCGGCGGACCTTTGATCCATGTTCACGACGGCCGAACCGGGAGGGTAAACGCGCCTCTCCTCGACCGGAGCCGCCTTGAACATGACCCTCTGCCGCCCCTCGTACGGTTCCCGGTGCCATTGCACGTCGCTGAATCTATACGATTCCACGGAGAGGGTTTCCGCCTTCTCAAGCCGTGAGAACTCGACGCCGTGAAGCTCGAGCCGGTCTATCACCTCGGTCCACTCCGGCGGTATGATGTAGGCTTCAGGAACATCCACCTGGACCGAAGGAACCTGCCTGTGGAAATAGGGGATCCTGTACGTGACGGGTTCGTCCTTGAACTCGATGCGGGCGCGGCCGGTAATCGTGCTCTCCACCCTTTCGTAATCGACACCGAGAAAGTCGATGATCACGCTGTCGGGGGCCATCTCGAACCTCAGCGTGTACGGCTCTTTCCTGAATTCCTCGCTGGCCGTATACCTGTCGGCCTCGCGGACGATCCCGCGCAGCTCCTCATGCCGATCGTTTACGAGCTCGGCCGTGTGGCGGAGCATCTCGTACGTCGCCTCCACCCTTACCCTGTAGCTCTTGAGCATATGCGTCTCTATCAGCAGTCCCGGTCTGTTCTGTATAGCGGTATAGCCCTCCGAGAGCACAGGCGTGGCCACCCAGCTCCTCATACCGCTCTTTACATCATGCCAGCTCCTGAACATCACGTAGGGCGAGATCGGCATGCCCGACCGCTCCATCTCATCCTCCAGATAAACGAGGCAGACATCACGGGTCCATTCGGTCAACCGGCGTTCCATGTTGCCGTGGATCTCCAGCCCGTAGGTCAGGGGGTACTGGTAATCCGCTCCATCAGTCGAATGGCAGTCCACGAAGAACTCCGGCAGCCACTCGAGGTAGAGCCTCAGCCAATCCCTCATCTCCGGTGCATCCGCCTTGAGAAAGTCCCTGTTGAGGTTCAGGTTCCGCGCCGTCGTCCGCCACCCCATCTCCCTGGGACCGTTCTGGTTGATCCTGTTGTAGGGGCCGAACCTCTCATGGCCGTCGACGTTGAAGATCGGTATGAACAGTATGGTGAGGTTATCCAGAATATTCCCATATGCGCCATCGATCACGATATCCCTGATCAGCATGAGCCCCGCATCCTTGCCGCATATCTCTCCGGCGTGTATTCCCGCCTCTATCAGCAGCACGGCGTTATCCGTGGCCCGGACTTCATCGGGGGTGAAGTTGCCCCTCCGATCTATTATTAGAAGCGGAAGGTCCCGCCCCCTGGGGCTTCTCCCGAATGTAGCATAGTGAACATGCGGAGACCCGTCGCTCAGGCGCGTGCAGTATTCTATCGTCTCCTCGTAGCGAGGCGTGCTCTCGAAACCCGATTTCTCGCAGTGCGTCCTCCAGTTGGCATCTGCACCGGGGGTGCTTGAAGATATCGACATCACGATTGTGATTGTCGTCAAGAATCTCTTCATACTCGGCAGCCTCTCTTTCCGGATTTTCTTAGGATAGCCACGGTGAAAAGCAACCCGGGAAGGATAATACGAATGTCCCCGGCCTTACCATAACTTTTAGATCCAATCGGTTCTTCCGGTTCCCGATCCCCGTTGTCCATAAAAAACGCCGGCCCCGATTGTCGGAGACCGGCTGTAGCAACCATCAATTCAGTAACGTATCAGAATCCTATCTTGAGTGTCAGCGTAAAGCCCACCCCGCTCAGATTGACCGAACCTTCCTCCCAATCTTCATCCGAGTCGACGGAGTCAACGCCGAAGTAACTATCCCCGTCACTCGTCTTTCCGCCGGCGAGATAAACGTCCACCTTTTCTCCATTCGAATCCGTGGCCGTTCCCTCGAATCCCTTTAACTCCGCCCAGCGGCCCTTTAACCCTATGTCGAGCTTCACCGTCGGAGCCAGGGAGAACTCCAGGCCCGCTCCCCCGTGAAGCCCGAAGCCCCATTTCGTCAGCTCGGCCTCGTAGCCGTAAGAATCGACACTGTCACCCAGGTTCTCGGATAATGTAAGCTTCGAGTAGTAGAGGCCCAATCCTCCGAAGAAGTAGGGTTTGAGCGGAACTTCCGGAACGAAGGGCTCGAAATAGCCCGTCGCGGTGAAGGGATAGGCTTTGACCTTGTGCTCCCATTTATACCAATCGCCGCCCTCGGAAAGAGACAGGTCGGCACTACCGAACAGGATGCCGGCTCCGATCCCCACTTTCATCCACGGCATTGTCGATATAAGGACCTCCGCTCCGAACTCCGGAATCCACTTGATGTTTTCAAAATCGTCCTCCGTAACTCCATCAATCTCCAGCAGGCCGTTCGCATAATCAGCGAAATCGTTGTAATCGCCGTGGCTGATATACGTGTAGCCTCCCGTCACCCTCACTTCGACGGTTGCCCAGGCTGATCCCGAGCAGACCATTACGGCCAGCAGCGCTGTAACAGCCGTTAAAGTCATTGTCCTCTTCATTCGATCTCCTTCCTGTTGCCCGCCCGCCCCCTGTACCTTCTTCCAACATCAGAACTTGCTTACCTATTCATTCGCCTCAGGCGTTCAGGCCTTTAATCTTTTTGATATCCTCCCTCTTGCCCAGGACAACGAGAATGTCGCTATCCTTTATCAAATAATCTGCGGGTGGTATGAATACGAAATTCTCGGGAATAAGTTCCCGGACACCTATCACATTTATGCCGTATTCCGATCTCAGCTTAAGCTGTGCAAGACTCTTGCCGACGAACGGCTCGATCGGGGCTATCTCGGCTATCAGATAATCACCCGACATGGGGAAATGATCCAGCATATCGGGAGCCGACAGGTTCCTCGCCACCCTGATGGCCATATCCTTTTCCGGATATATGATACTTGTCGCCCCCACCTTGGACAGTATCTTACCGTGGTCCTCGTTCGTCGCCTTCACCACTATCTCCTTGACCTTCAGCTCCTTCAGGTACAGCGTCACCAGCGTCGTCGCGCTCGTGTTGCCGCCCATGCTCACAACCACCGCATCCATCTCCTCGAGGCCGAGCGTATTGATCATATCCCTCTGCGTCGCATCGCCGAGTATCGCCTGCGAGCAGAACGTTCTGATCCTCTGGATCCTGTCCTGGTTCTTGTCCACGGCTATCACGTCGTGACCGTCCTCGAAAAGCGTTTGCGTGACATAGAAACCGAAATTACCGAGTCCGATCGTAGCGTACTTGTTACCCATCTCATTTCCTTTCTATTCCGCTTCTTCAACCGATCTAGCCGATCATAACCCTCTCTTCGGCATATCTGAACTGCCTCTTGCCGCTCACATCGGTGACAACGTAGGCCACGGTCAAAAGACCGACGCGGCCCAGCAGCATGAGAACGATTATGATCACCTTACCCGCCGTGGAAAGGGTCGCCGTAACTCCCATGGAGAGCCCGACCGTCCCGAACGCCGAAACCGCCTCGAAGAGATATGCCAGAAACGTTTCCCCGTCTCCCGGTCCGGCGCCCCCCTGAGTTACCAGAAGAAGTATGAGCCCGGTAGTGACCACGCAGACGGCGAGTATGAATATCGACAGGGCCCTGGATACTACTTCCCTTGGGAGCGTGCGTTTGAAAAGGCTGACGGAGTCGTTCCCGCGGATCTTGTTGAAGGGGATGGCGGCGAGAACCGCCAGAGACGTGGTCTTGATGCCCCCCCCGCAGGAACCCGGGCTCGCGCCCACGAACATGAGAATTATCAGAATGAACAACGTCGCATAACCGAGAGAGGGGATATCGATCGTGTTGAATCCCGCGGTCCTGGCGGTGATCGACTGGAAGAGCGCCGCCGCGATTTTCTCTCCATTGGATAATCCGGCGATCGCACCGTTGCGTTCCAGCGCATATATGAGAATCATCCCGGTCACTATCAGTATGAGGGTCGTGGTTATCACCATGCGCGTATGCAGGGTGACGGGGGGGCGCCTTCGCCCCCTCTGCCTCAACCTGGCCGAGAACTCGTACATTACCGGAAACCCGATTCCCCCGATGACGATCAGTGTGAGAATCGTGGCGTTCAGCATCCAGCTGCCGCGGTAGCCGATGAAGCTCGTATCGAAAAAGGAGAAGCCTGCGTTGCAAAAGGCCGAAATGGAGTGAAAGATCCCGGTGAACATTGCCTCGCCGTTCGGCATATGCCCTCTCCAAAAAAGAAACAGCAGTATCGCTCCTATCGATTCCGCAATGAATGTAAAGAGAAATATCGACTTCAGCAATGATGGGATCTCACCTATCGGTGAAGCCGTGAAGCCCTCAGTGATGATCCACCTGCTCTTGGCGCTCGTCGCCCTTCTCAGGAACATGAAGAAGAAGATCGAGAATGTCATAACTCCCAATCCACCCAGCTGGATCAGGATGATTATCACGGACTTGCCGAAAACGGTAAATTGTGTGCCCGTGTCGACCACGATGAGGCCCGTTACGCATATTGAAGAGGTGGCGGTAAAGAGAGCGTTGATAAAGGAGAGGGATTCTCCCGTGGACGAGACGGAAAGTGAAAGCAGAAACGCACCGGAGAGCGCCGCCGCGAGATAGCTGATCACCAGGAGGTTCGCCGGATGCAACCTTCTGAGCCTGGTCTTGATAATGTATACCATATTATTCTCCCCGGCGTACGGGCTGCGAAACCGGTCCGGCCTTCACTCAGGAAGTGAATCCTATATGCCCCTTGCCATTCTCGTCCTCCCCCAGGACGCTGGGAACGGATTTCGTTATCTCTTCGTCTTCGAATGCTACAACCGTATGCACATCCTTCCAGGGCAGGAGGATATTGACAACGTGCCTCTCGGGCGTCTGTTTCTCCTTGGCTATGTACCTTCCCTTGGAGTCTCTGAGCTCCACCGTCACGAAGCGCCTGTTCTCGACCCAGATGCCGATCTGGTCGACTGCCTTTACCTTGCAGAAAAAAGGACCATCACCTGATATACCCGTGAATTCCAATCCTTTATTGCTCACCAGCTTCACTAGAACGGTTTTGCCTAAGAGGTCTCTCGCATCTTCCATCATATTCCCCTTTATAACACGTATGGTGTTCGGTTAACGGATAGCGGCAATTCTGAACGCTCAAAAGGATAATTTCAAATAAAAAAAGCTGATGGGAGCTTTATCAATAGTGGGATCCGGGGTTACTCACCCTTCCCTCGCCCATCCCCCCCTGAAAGGTGAAATCCTTTCAACCCATTCGAGATACAGCGATTTGGCGCTGCCCGGTGTGAGGAATCTCTCCCTGAACAGATCCAATATCTCACCGTGAGATATGTCTCCGGAGTGGTATGCGTGATACATCGCGCCGCCGAGCGTGCATCCGAGGGTCTTGACGATGTAGAGCCTCTTTTGTATGCGAAGGTCGTATATCTCTCTTAGCTTACGGGTCTCCTTCACGACTCCTGAGCTATTCCTCTCCCTCATGAAATGATATTTGAGATGCCTGATAATATCCCTCGTCTCCTGCATCGAGAATCTTCCAAGAGGCCCTCTCACGACACCCCTGGAGTCGATAAGTCTGAGAATCGGGTCCTCCTCGCAGCAATCCTGCCTTGGATCTACTATCTTAGATCCGAAATATGCAAGAGCCTCCTCCATGACAAAGGCGTAGAAAGCGTCCTGCTTGTTCCTGACAATCCGGCGGTCTCGGCCTATATCATCCCTCATCGCGTGGACTACGAACCTCGCGGCCTCCCGGGCCATTCCTGCGAAGCTGTATTTTAAGACGAGGAAACTGTTCGACGAGGGCATGTATTCCACGCCGAAGCTCCGGAGGCTCTCGAGGCCGGCCATCAATCCGCGGTTATCTATCTTCAGAGACCTCAGATATGAGGAAAAGGATTTGTAGGTTTTACGGCACTGGATCTCCGGATATGCGTCCACGATCGGTCCCTTGAGCCCGCCGTTGGAGGTGACGAGCAGGTTCTCCTTATCACCGAGGAGGAAATACAGGATATTGTTAACGATGTTCTCGAAAGCCAGTGAATTGTCCTTCCCCTCCTCTCCGTCTATCCATGTATCTATCGTATCCTTGTAGGCCTGGTACTTATTGACCGGTGAAGTTGTGAAAATGCAGTACCTGCCCTTATCGACCTTCACCGCTCCGACATCGTCCTTCCCCTTCTCGAGCAGCCGCCAGTAGATCTCGTCGATGTTCTGCACGATCGTCATCGATGCCGGCTCCTCCCCGCACCTCTTTCCCACCTCGGAGGGCAGATGGCCCGATGCGAGATGCGATTCGCCTATGGCCACGAGCACCAGGTGCTCGGGAAAGAATTTGCGGATCGTGCAGATCCTCTGCGCTATCATAGAATCACGCATCCTGATGTACTTGAGATGATCCCTCGGCTCGGAATCGATACCGAATATCGGTATGAACGGATCCTTCGCCAGCTCGAATATGCGACTGTAGCTCTCCCAGCTGAATCCCCACTCGGACGTGTATTCTATCGACTCGAGGAATTCCTCCTCTGAAATCTTACCCTTCATCCACTGATCCAGGAAAACCTGCTGCTGCGTATAAAGCATCTCGAGGGCGAGCACGACATCCCTTCCCCCTGAGGCCAGCTCCCTCATCAGCAGCAGAAGAAGATCCTGACTTTCCCGCAGCGGGTGGTAATCCCCGAAATATAGAATATTGCAGGCGCGCGCCCTCTCGAGCACTTCGTCTATTGTGGCCACACGCTCGTAACCGGAGAACTCCAAGCGAAACTGCTTGATATATCGGGACTTAAACGTTTTATCGATACCGAATATATCCCTCTTGAGATCCCTGATAATCCTCTTCTGGGCCTGGATCTCCTTTTCTATGGATCTCGTGGCAATCAATCTCGCATCACCCCCGGTTATCCCTTAGTATAAGATATAATTCGTTGAACGGCATTATAATTGTTATCGACAACTCCGCTTCGAGCGAATATATTAGTGCTTATTGTATCTAATCGGCTTATCGGCGATTATTCGGTTTTCTTGACGTGTTGCGAAGCTTTCAGGGCCGAAATCCCAGCCATTGGGACCGGCCCGGAGACCGGATCATGAGATGGTGCGATCTTGATTGTCCCCACGCTTCATACCCGCAGGAGGAACACCTGAACGGGGCATGCCACACCTTCATAGCTTTGTACTGCAACAAGTATAATCGGCTGGTACCGAAGAATGGACCATGCCTGGACGATCTTGGGGAGGATGATGATGGAAACAAAGGCTGAACCTCAATTCGAGATAATCGAGAACAGGCTTCTGCAATACCTCGACAAAGGCAGGAATAAGCTTTACGAACACGAGATATACGAACTGATGGACATCCTTGGATTTCGAACACCGCATATAGAGTTCATCACGGACGATGCAGGGCTCGAATCACTCGACATCGCGAGGTTTCCAGGAGGGAAAGTCGTTTGCAAGCTGATATCCGACCAGATGATCCACCGCTTCGAACATGGGGGGATCGAGTTCACCGAGCGAAGCGTGGATGCCATAAGGAACTCTCTTAACAACTTCAGAGCTCTTGCAGAGGGAGCCGGCATCGAGCTGAAAGGCATGATGGTGGCCGAGATGATCGACGGGACATCATGCATCCAGAACGAGCTGCTCCTCTCGCTGAGGCAGGACCACTCATTCGGACCGGTCGTGTACCTCGGGCTGGGAGGCGTTGGAACAGAGGTATACAAGCAGTATCTGAAGGAGGGCAGGGATCTGGTTATTCGTGCCGCCTCGAGGGTCTATGATTACGATTCGACGCGGCGCGATCTCGAAAACACTCTTTTCTATTCTATCATAACGGGCAATACGAGAATCAAGCCCGATCCGGTCATCAGCGGGAAGAAGGTATACGAGGTTATCGAGAGGTTCGCCCGGCTTGCAGAGTGGTTCTCGCCGGTCAGTGAGAGCTCGCCTGTAACGATAGAAGAGATAGAGATCAATCCCATCCAGGTCACGTCTGAGGGCGACTTCGTACCGCTCGACGCCCTCATGCGTATATCGCGTAACAAGAGCAGGTCGAAACCGCCATCTCAGTCCTGCATAAAGAGCCTCCTCGAACCGGAGAGGGTCCTTATCATAGGCGCGTCTGCGAAGAAGATGAATGCTGGAAGGATCATTCTGAAGAATATCATTAAAGGCGGAGTCATTCCGAAAGAGAAGATATTGCTGCTGCACAAAGATGCGGAAGAAATAGACGGATGCAGGGCTTATCATTCGATAGACGACATTCCGGGAACGATCGACATGGCGGTCTTCACCATTCCCGCCAACGAAGAGTCCGTGGGTTTATTGGAGAATATGATCAGAGAAGGAAAATCTAACGCCATTACGATCATACCGGGTGGATTCAGCGAAACCGAGAAGGGCAAGAACCTCGAGCTGTCACTCGAGAGGGCGATAGAGGAAAGCCGCGAGAAAAACGACAAGAGCGCCGTCGTCAACGGTCCGAACTGCCTGGGCATAGTATCGAGGCCGGGCGGGTACAACACATTTTTTCTGCCCGAGTACAAGCTCCCCTTCAATGGTAAATTCGGAGAGAGGTGCGCCATCATCAGCCAGAGCGGCGCTTACCTCGTCACATTGATAAGCAATATGTCGAGACTGCTCTATCCAAAATACCTTGTGACATACGGCAACCAGATAGACCTCACGGTCACCGATTACCTGATTTATCTCAAGGACGATCCGGATATCGATTTCTTCTGCCTGTACCTTGAGGGCTTCAAGCCTTACGACGGCGAGAGGTTCCTGAAGGTGGCAAAGGAAATCATCGGCTCCGGAAAGCAGATCATCATGTACAAAACCGGAAGAACGCGGGCGGGTGCCGCAGCCGTCGCTTCCCACACGGCCTCGATGGCGGGTGACTACGAGGTGCTCCACCGGATACTGCTGAACGAGGGAGTCATTATGCCGGACACCCTCAACGAGGTCGAGGACGCCATCAAGGTTTTCACTTTTCTGAACGAGAAAAATATAAGGGGCAGAAGGGTCGGTATACTCGCCAACGCCGGATTCGAGTGCTCGGTGACCGCCGACCGGCTCTACTCCATGGAGCTTGCGAGCTTCTCCGACGAGACGTTGGACAAGCTGCACGAGGCGCTCCCCACAGACATAATCGACGTCTATAATCCGGTTGATGTGACACCTCAGACCAATGCCGTCAATTACGGCAAATGCCTGGCGGCGATCGATGCGGACCCGGGCGTGGACTGCATAGTGGCGGGCAACGTCGCCCCGACTCCGTTCATGGAAACCCTGCCTGCGGGCGAGGGCCATAACGAGGATATAGCCCACGAAAATTCATACCCGAACATCACGATAAGGATCTTCGAGAGCACGGACAAACCCATGATCGTCTCGGTCGATTCCGGCAAGCTGTACGATCCCGCAGTGGAGATGATGGAAGAGGCGGGCCTGCCCTGCTTCAGAAAGGTCGATAGGGGCATGAAGGCCCTGGACGTTTTTCTCAGATACAGCGGACCCCGGTAGGGCAGATCAGATGCACGCAGGCGGAATCCGCGGGTTGAAAACCGGTCGGACACCTCTCCTGCCTCATACCTTCATTCAAAGTAATACTTGCACTTGTAGCGACGTTTGTCTTATAAAGTCAGATGATCGCCGTCAAGATCGGTTGCAGCGGCGTTTATCGGTGTACAGTATTCCATGCCCGGGCGGGGGTACCCAGTCGGGGACCGCCGCCGTGGCTCTGTGATTCTTATTCTATCGCCCCATTATAAGACAAGTCCTGGAGGTGCTTGATGGAAAAAAAGAGGAAATCCGTCCCCATAACCTACGAGGGGGAGGGATCCCTGATACAGCCTCCCGACCTGGAAGCGTTCAGGGAGTGGAACCGAAGGAAGCCCAAGGAGCTCATAGACAAGATGATGACAGAGGAGGAGGCGGTCGATAGATACGTGGAGAACGGCGACTATATCGGATTCGAGCTCTACGGCACGGTCAGGTGTCCGATGAGCCTTACGAGGGCCCTTGTCAGATCGGGTAAGACCGATTTCAGCATCGCCGGGCAGGGCGTCACCGAGCTCGAGTACCTGCTCGCCACCGACCGGGTTAGGGAGATCGACTTCACATATATCGCGCTCGAGGTATATGGAGTATCCAAGATCGTTCGCAGGGCCGTAGAGAGCGGGTCGGTGAAAAACGTGGTCGAATGGAGCAACGCAGGCCTGACATGGCGCTTCAAGGCAGCGGCCATGGGGGTGCCGTTTATCCCTGCGAGAAGCATGCTCGGCTCGGATACGATCAGGCGAAGCGCCGCAAAGGTGATCGAATGCCCGTTCACCGGACAGAAGATCGCCCTCCTTCCCGCCCTGATACTGGACGTCGGATTCATACATGTCAACAGGGCCGATAAATACGGCAACTGCCAGATAGACGGAATCTCCGGTTTCGCCTTCGAGATGTCGCGCGCGTGCAAACGGGTGATAGTGAGCGCGGAGGAGATCGTGGATACGGAGCAGATTCGGAAGTCCCCCGACAGGACGATCATTCCCTACTACCTCGTAGACGCGGTGGTCCACGCCCCCTACGGCTCCTGGCCCGGCGAGATGGCCGACATGTACGACCGGGACGAGGAGCATTACAGGATGTACGTCGAGATGCAGAAGACTCCCGAAGGCACCGCTGAATATATCAAGGAATGGGTATCGGACCTCCCCAACCACCAGGCCCTGATCGACAAGGTCGGCATCGAGAGGCTCGAGAGCCTGAAGATTAAAGGAGGGGCGCAATGAGTGAGAGATACACGCCTTCTGAGCTCCTTATTTGTCTCGCGTCCAGGGTCATGGAGGATGGGACGACCGCCTTCATAGGTACCGGTATACCCATGCTCGCGGCGAGCCTCGCCCAGAGCATGCAGGCGCCCAATCTGGTCGCGGTCTTCGAGTTCGGAGGGACCGGTGCCATTCTCGAAAAGCTTCCCCTGGCCGTCGGTGATATGCGCACTTACAACAAGGCCCTGCACGCTTCGGGCATATGCGACATCATGGAGACATCGCAGCGCGGCTTCATCGAGTACGGCTTCCTGGGAGGAGCTCAGATCGATCCCTACGGCAACCTCAACTCGACATGTATAGGAGACGTGCTCAAACCCAAGGTCAGGCTGCCGGGAAGCGGCGGAGGAAACGACGTCGGAAGCTGCTGTTGGAGAACAATAGCGATAATGCCTCATGACCAGAGAAGGTTCGTGGAGAAAGTGGATTTTATAACGACACCGGGGTACCTGAGCGGCCCCGGAGCCAGGGAGGAAGCCGGTCTCCCTGCGAATACCGGGCCCTACAGGGTAGTAACCAGCCTCGGGGTGCTCGACTTCGAAGAGAAATCGAAGAGGATGAGGCTGATTTCAGTAAATCCGGGGGTAACCGTGGAGAATGTCGTCGAGAACACTGGATTCGAGCTGCTGATGGCCGACAGCATCGAGGAGAACGACCCACCAACGGACGATGAGCTCAAGATTCTAAGGGAAAAGGTGGATCCCGACGGACTCTACAGGTAACAGTAATTCTAAAAAGCGCCGTCCGGGCCCTGCAAGGCTTCAGGGCCCGGAATTTTCCCGGGGGCCGCGAGACCCAATTTACCTAATGCAATCTGAAAAACCCGATAAAACACCCGTCGATCTATCGACGATCAAGGTGCTGTCAGATTCCTTCTTCATTTCCGCGTCGAGGATACTGATAACATTCCTTAAACCGATCCGCACGGTCGTATTCGGAAAGATCCTCGGACCGCATCTCTACGGAATAATGAATATCGCCCCACCCTACATTCAGATCCTGACACTGACATCCAACGTAGGATTCAACGACGCCATGTCGAAGCTCGTCCCCGGCTATATGTCGGAGGGACGCCCCGAGATGGCTCATGCGATATACAGATCGGCGGGTTTCATGAACCTGGTGCTGAGCCTGATGTTCTCCATCCTCGCAATTACCTTCGCGAATCCGATTCTCGAGCACTGGGCGCACCAGCCCGACGCGATCGTGCCGTTCAGGCTCTACCTTCTCATCATCCCGTTCATAGCTCTCAACGCCTTTTACTCCATGGCGTTCATAACATACCAGAAGGGCAAGGCGAAGGCGAAGATCACGATGTTTTACGGTCTTCTCAACATTCTGCTGCCCATCGGTGCACTGCTATGGAGGCGTGACCTGAACATGGCCATTGCCGGGCTTGTCATCACCGAGGGATTCGGAAGCTTCCTCTTCTTCTCGTTCTTCCGCAGAAGGATAGTCTATTCGTTCAGACCGAACCTGACCCTGCTGCTGAGAGGAATAAGGGAGATCTTCTCCGTTGGATACCTGTTCTTCTTCTCCCAGCTCGGCTGGAACCTCATAAACTCGGTGGACAGGATCATGGTCAAGCTCTTCATGACTGCCGAGCACCTCGGGTACTATACGATAGGCGCGCTGTTGATAACGGCCTTGAGCACGATCACATCCACCATAGGCGTCGCGCTCGTCCCGTCACTGAGCGCAGCCAGAACGATGGGGGATACGCGCCTCTACGAGAAACAGGTCCACAACCTCTCACGCATCGGTTACATAGCGGTGATCCCGCTGGTCACATGCATATTCGTGATAATTCGTGACGTCATAATGGTCTTGCTCCCCAGGTTCGAGCCGTCGATAGATATAATCCGTATTCTCGTGTTCATCGGGATCTTCGACCTGCCCTGTCGAATCGCCAAAGCCTCGCTCGTGGCATGCGGCAGGGGCGGCTTGATCGCAACTGGATATATCGCCATCGCCATCTGGAACATAATATGGAACTGGCTCCTGATACCGCGGTTCGGTACTATTGGTGCGGCGGCGGCATCGGTATCGAGCTACTTCCTGCTCGCACTCGTTTTACAGATAATGATGCGGCTCACGTCGGGGACGGGCACGAGGATAACACATGGTTTGTATCCCCTGCTGCTCGCCTGTGTGTACCCTGCTCTGGGATTCCTGCTTCCATGGGGCGGGCATATCGTGCGGGCGGCCGCCGTGTTCACGGTCGGTTCGCTGCTCTATGCGTTCCTGCTTCTCGTAACCGGACTGGTCGACAGGCGTGACCTCGAGCAGGCTGGGCAGGCCCTGGAACCACGGAGTGACGTTATGCATGTCAGGTTGGCATTAAGGTTGGTGAAGTTCTCCGAAGCCGTCTTGACCAGGCTCGGTCGCTGAGACGGTTCATTTCTTGATAGGTCTGGCGGGCACTCCGACGACTGTTACATCCGGTTCCACATCCTTTGTTACGACCGCACCGGCTCCCACCGTCGCTCCCCTTCCCACGCTCAATCCCTGAAGGATCGTAGCTCCCGTGCCGATCAGCGAGGTGCCTTCGAGGGTTACACAACCGGACACCGAGCACTGTGGATTGATCACGCAGCAGTCGCCGATCACATCATCGTGGCCGAAGCTGCAGCCGATGTTGAACACGTTGAAGGATCCTATCCTGATGTCCGTCGTGAAAACGTTCCCCGCCGTAATTATGTTACCCTCTCCGAGCTCTATCCTATCCCTGTCCCAGATCGTACCCGGATGTATCAGGTTTGGGAACTCGATCCCACCCGCTCCTCCGAGCCTGTCGGAGATATTTTTTATTACGGACGGAGTTCCTATTCCAACCACGCAGCATATCTCCCCTTTTCTCTCCGCAAGCCAGTCCCCATCACCTATGATGGATGCACCGCCTACAACGGTGCCTACCCGCTTCGAATCGTCATCGATATAGCCAAGGAACCTGAACTCTGGCACTCCGGAAGACGCATTTATCTCTTTGACGAGATATGCCACTTCCCTCGCCAGCCCGCCGGCTCCGTATATCACCAGGTCTTTCATCAGGTTACCTTCCGTTCTTGCCGTTACTCTCCCGTCAAGGGATCTAAACCTGACCGTGCACCAAATTAAGCATAAAACGCCTTCCAACCGCCAGAAGATTTTAAGGGGACCGGTTCGAATCCCTGGACTGGAGAGGACACCGAATAGACTCCTGTTGTACCTCCAGGTTCAGTTGTAGCGGCGGTACGCTTTTCGCCAGGCGTTTGTGTTCCGGCTAATTTATTCATTGACAATAAATAACACTATCATGCCGATTCGAGGCCTATTCGGCATTCCATCTGCATCAATGACATTCATGAAGCGGCGGAACGGGCGCCCGTCCTGCTGCTTCCTGAGACCCAACCGGGTAGAAACTGAGTAAATCGATGAAGCAAAAGGATCCCCGCAACGAGAGAAAGGAGCGAAGCATGTGGAAGAACCTTTTTTTGGTGCTGGTAATCGCGTTGATGATCACCGGCGCGGGCTGCCAACTCACAGACACCGACACGGCTCAACCCCAAGCGGATGAAGGCGGCCAAACCGAATCCGTGATGGACCTGGATTCGCCTACCGGTGGATTCTCCTATAGCGACGAACAGCCTGCATTCGGTGAAGAGGATGAATTCGAGCCTCTGCTGAACGAGGTCGAGGTCGATGACGAATACCGGAACAGGGAAGAGAACAGGGAACGGATCAGAAACCTCGAGCACAACGAGCGCGTAAGGAAGTACAGGTTCCGTGCTCTGTGGGGAAGACTGTCGAATGCATACACCGACAGCGCCGTGGTGGACTGCTGCCCTCTCGATTGGTCCGGCACCCTTCACCTGGAAGGCGGAATCATCTTGATCGAGAGGGTTATCGCTTTCGATATCAACGACTACGTTACAAGGATCGACAGGAGCACGATCGAATTCACGTCCCACACCTGCCCGCATGTCGACGGAATACAGGTGAAGCTGCTATTTCCACCACAGAGTAATACGGACAGTGTATCCGTAGCCATCGAGCCCAGGCTTGTGCTCGATACACCCCAGTACAGCCACACCTGGAGTATCGACGAGCTCGACTCCCTGCGCATCACGGAGTATGTCGACAGGTGCGGTAACGGAATATCCATAGGCAGCCATTCTATTCTTCCCCATTGCCCCCGCGGCTACCTCGTGGGCAGATGGAAGAGCATTGAACAGATAACCGATGTTGAACCTGATACGATCGACTGCGAAAAGAAGATACTGGGCGTCTACAGAGGGATGTGGATCGACGAGAACGGCCGCCATTCCGGATATCTAAAGGGTGTATACGGGCTGAACAGCGAAGGCGAACACGTGCTTTACGGAAAGTACATATCCTTATCCGGGAGGTTCCGTGGATTCCTGATCGGTCGATACGGCCAAAACGACGAGATAACCGCCGAATCGGTCTCTTCGAACGGTTGGTTGGAGGGAATCTGGACGGACAGGCGAAGGGTCGAGCAGGGATTGTTCAAGGGCCGATGGACCCTGAACGGGGCAGGTGTCGGCCATTTCCACGGAGTTTGGGAAAAGCACTGCGACTTTATCCAATAAACCCACCTTCAGTAACCATCCCCCGGGGCCGCCCCATCGGCGGCCCCACCTCTATTTTTATGTTCTAGATCCGGACCTATCCCGGAGGATCCATCAGGTCGTTGGAGAGCTCTGCCAGCATGTACGGCTCGAAGCGAACCCTTGCCGCATCCAATATGCCAGCATGCACGGCGGCTGTACCGGCGACGATGTTTCCAGTTGAAAGGTAATCCGATCCCCCGAAGAAGTCGCTTACCCTCCCTCCCGCCTCGGTGACGATGAGCCCGCCGGCGGCCATATCCCACGGTTTCAGGTACAGCTCGAAAAATCCGTCCAGGCGTCCGGCTGCTACATGGCTCAGGTCCAGCACGGCGGCTCCAGCTCTCCGAATCCCCCGGCACCCGAGAAAGATATCCCTGAACAGTACAAGATACCTATCCAGATGGCCGTGGATCCTGAATGGAAAGCCGGTACCTATCAAGCTCCCACTCAGGGTCTCAGCGTTCGAAACGTGTATCCTCCGGCCGTTGCAGAACGCCCCGTCACCACGGATGGCCTCGAACATCTCTTCCCTCAGAGGATCGTACACCAGCCCCAGAACGATCTCACCCCTCTCCGCCAGCGCTATGCTGACCCCCACCTGCGGATATCCGTGTATGAAGTTTGTCGTTCCATCCAAAGGGTCCACTATCCAGAACGTGTCACCCATTGCGGTCCCCGATCCCTCCTCGGCGAGAACGGGGATATCGGGGTATACGCGGCCCAGCATATCGCAGATGATCTTCTCGCTCTGATGATCCGTTTCGGTTACAAAATCGTTGCGGGCCTTCTCGGTTATTCCACCGGGACCTCTACCGAACGTTTCCCTTATAAACGATCCCGCTGATAGAATCGCTTCGCGGGCCGCTTCCAGCCTTGTTCTCATGTTCTTCCCTCCTTGCCCTGTCAGGTCCCTCCGCTCTCACCATCGCGCTCGTTCAGCGGAACACCGGCCCCTCCCGTTCCGTTGATGCTCAAGCCTCCGGGAAGCTTTATCCCCAGGCCTTCCTCGAGTACACCCAGAAACGCCCTTACGGTCGTCGACATGTACCGGCCCGCGGGCAGGATCAGGCCAAGCCTCCTCTTGAATGTGAGACCCTCCACATCAAGTAATGCGACAGAACCGGCCTCGACATCCCCCATAACCGTTCTCGATGGCAGAACTGCCAGCCCGAGGCCCGAAGCGACGAGGTTCTTTATCGCATCCTGGCTATCGACCGCCATTGCGACCTCGAATTCTATCCCCCAGCCGGACAGGGTTTCTTCGATGATCTGCCTCGTTATCGACTCCCTGTGAAATGATATGAAGGATTCCCCCGAAAGCATCCGCGGTTCGATGCGATCCGCTCTGTTTATGGGATGCCCCGGCGGTGAGATGATCACTAGGGGCTCTTCGAAGATCGGGGTGACGGTGTAGGCGCCTTCCATCTCAACGGGTAATGTGCCGATCACGATATCCAGCGCACCATCATGAAGCCTCCGCAGCAGCGGCCTCGTTGAGGAGACCTCGAGCTGAATCTCTATTCCCGGATAGATCTCCTGAAACCTCGACAGCACCTTCGGCAGGACATAGATGCTGGCCGCGTCGATCATGCCGGCGGCGATCTTACCCTTCCTCAGTCCCTCTATGTCATCTATTGCCCTTACAAGCTCAGTTTCGAGACGTACGAACCTCTCCGCATATTCGAGCGCGACCTCACCGGTGCGGGTGAACCTCACGGTGCGGCCGTCCACCTCGTAGAGCTTGGTTCCGAGTTCCTCCTGTAGTTTCCTAAGCTGTACGCTCACGGCCGGTTGCGTAACATAATTCGCCTTGGCCGCCGCCGTGAAGCTGCCATTTTCCGAGAGCGAGAGAAGGTATTTCAGGTTCCTCAATTCCATAACTTTTATTTATTGTTTTAATAATTATAATAAATTTGATTTATTCTGTCAATAAGCATTAAATATCCTGTCGAAAGCGATACCTGGAATAAAGACTGGTGAATACCCTGATCCTGCAGGTGAAAAGGAGGAAGTATGGAAATCAAGCACAAACCGCCTAAACCCGAGGGCAAGCTGGGCGTACTGACCCCTGGAATGGGCGCTGTGGCAACGACCTTCATAGCGGGTGTAGAGGCGATAAGGAGAGGCCTCGCCAAACCCATCGGATCGCTGACCCAGATGGGCACCATTCGCCTCGGAAAGAGGACCGAAAACAGGGTTCCCGCGATAAAGGACTTCGTCCCGCTTGCCTCTATCGGCGACATCGTTTTCGGTGGATGGGATATCTTCGAAGACAATACATTCGAGGCCGCCCTCAAGGCCGGCGTCCTGGACGTCGCCCTTCTGGAAAAGATCAAGCCCTTTCTCTCGGGAATCAAACCCATGAAGGCCGTTTTCGATCAGAAATACGTGAAGAAGCTTTCGGGCACTTGGATAAAAGAGGGCAAGACTTGGTACGATAAGGCGGAAGCTCTGAAGGAAGACATACTCTCCTTCAAGGATAGGGAGAAATGCGATCGCCTCGCTATGATATGGTGCGCGAGCACAGAGGTCTTCATGAAGCCGTCGAAGGTGCACGAGAGCATCAAATCATTCGAGGAAGGGCTCAAGAACAACAACCCTGAGATAGCTCCGAGCATGGTATACGCCTATGCGGCCCTTTCCCTCGGCGTGCCTTTCGCCAACGGGGCGCCGAATCTCACCGTTGATATACCGGCGCTCTCGGAACTCGCCATGAGAAACAACGTGCCGGTAGCGGGTAAGGACTTCAAGACCGGACAAACCCTGATGAAGACGATACTGGCTCCTGGACTGAAAGCGCGCCTGATAGGGCTCAATGGATGGTTCTCGACCAACATCCTCGGTAACAGGGACGGAGAGGTCCTCGACGATCCGGATTCATTCAAGACAAAGGAGGAAAGCAAGCTCTCCGTTCTCGAGCATATCCTCCAGCCCCGGTTCTATCCGGAGCTCTACGACGATTTCTACCACAAGGTAAGGATCAACTACTACCCGCCCAGGGGCGACAACAAGGAGGGCTGGGACAATCTCGATATCTTCGGATGGCTGGGCTATCCTATGCAGATCAAGATCGATTTCCTCTGCCGCGACAGCATCCTCGCTGCTCCGATCGTCCTCGATCTGGCGCTGTTCCTGGATCTGGCGGAGAGAACAGGCATGAGGGGAATACAGGAATGGCTCTCGTTCTACTTCAAGAGCCCGATGTGCGCGCCCGAGCTCTATCCCGAGCACGATCTGTTCATACAGCTGATGAATCTCAAGAACACCCTCCGTTACATTCAGGAGGAGGACATGATCACCCATCTGGGCCAGGAATACTACGACTGAGGGAAACCGCCGGAATGTTGGCGAAAAGGGGGTGCACCCTGCACCCCCTTTTCTATTATCGTAATCCGCCGAATGGTTGTTTCACGCCGCAGCTACGGCGCCTCCCGTGCCGGCGATATCGGACAGGTTCTTCAGAAGCCCGAAACAGACCAGCCTGTCACCGGACTCGATCGTTTCGCCCGCCTTCGGTGTCGCTATAAGATGAAAGCCTCTCTTGATGGCCAGCACGAGTATATTGCTCTGGTTCAGGTTGGATTCGCTCAGCTTTCTTCCCGCGAGCGAGTGATCCGAGGCTATGCTGACCTCGGCTATACCGTACCCGCTTGCAAGCTTCAGTATCTCACAGAATGCGCCCATCGAGAAATGAGTGATCCTGGAAAGACGCCTCTCGATGAAACGGTCGACAACGTTCTCCATCCCCTTCGCGAGAGAAAAACCGAGGATCACAAGCGCGGAAAGCCCTATAACGCCGAGCTTTGTAAGAGATTCGAACAGCGTGCCGCCGCTGAACGACAGGATCAGAATAGAGACCGCAGTCACGATGCCGATATTCCCGAGCACCATGAGCCCCTTGACGACCTTCCTTCTCTGCGCATGGTTCACTATCTGCTCCGCCTCGGATGTCGTGAAGCCGGTGCCCGTGAAAGCCGATAGAGACTGGAAACCCGCCGACTCCTTGTCGATCCCCGTCATGCGCAGTGCTATCGAGCCGATCTTTATTATTAGGGCCGATAGGATTATTACTATTACAAGCGCTAAGATCGACATTTGGCTCCTCCGTTCCTCTTGGCGGGCCTTTCCCGGGCTCAGACCCTACTGCCGTATTATCATGTATAAATGGCTTCCATCCCTGTAAACCAGAAGCAGCACGCTGTCCCCGCCGACCCCGCCCAGAGCTTCGTTGAAATCCTCCAGGTCCTCTATCCTGATCTTGTTCAATTCCCTGATCAAGTCTCCGATCCGAAGCCCCGCGTCCGCCGCAGGGGATCCTTCCTCCACCGCCGTAATGACCACTCCCTCCACGTCGTCTGGAAGGTCCAGGTGCCGCCGGTGACGATCGGTGATATTCTCCAACCCCACACCGAGGAAGAACGGCGATGCATCCTCGAGGTCCTCTATCGAGGCGCCCTCGCCAAGATTGGGCTGCTCGCCTATCTCGACATTGAGCCTCTTTCTCTTTCCCTCTCTGAGGATCTCGAACTCTATCTCGCTTCCCGGCTCCGTCATAGCAACCATCTGCCGGAAATCGTTCATACCACGAACATCCCTCCCGCCGTAGGAAAGCACGACGTCCCCCCTCTCGAGCCCTCCCCTCTCGGCGGGGCTCTCGTCCTGCACGTCGGATATCAATGTGCCCTTCGCCTCCTCGAGCCCGAACGCTTCCGATAGTTGAGGCGTAACGTCCTGGATCACAACTCCAAGCCATCCACGAATAACCCGGCCGTGATCTATTATGCTCTCCATCACCGATTGCGCCAGATCGATTGGTATAGCAAACCCTATGCCCTGGTTCCCACCCGTTCTGGATAGAATCGCCGTATTGATCCCGACGAGCTCGCCGTTCACGTTTATAAGCGCTCCACCGGAATTCCCCGGATTGATCGCGGCGTCGGTCTGAATGAAGTTCTCGTAATCCACGATACTGAGATTGGTTCTTCCCAGTGCGCTTACGATCCCCATCGTAACGGTCTGGCCTATCCCGTACGGGTAACCAATCGCCAGAACGGTCTGCCCCAGTCTCAGCTCCATGGGATCGCCGAGCTGCACGGAAGGCAGATCGTCCGAGTCGATCTTTATAACGGCGATATCGCTCCTCGGATCGGTCCCGATGATCCTTGCGTCGAATTCCCTGCCGTCGGGAAGAACGACTTCCACCTCCTCGGCCTTTTCGACCAGATGGTTGTTTGTTATTATATAACCGTTCTCGCTCACGATCACTCCCGAACCGAGGCTGCGGTGCACCCGCTCTCTCGGCTCGTTGAACCTTCTGTACAGCTCGTCACCGAAGAAGCGCCTGAAAAACGGATCCGAGAACGGATTCGATTGGCTCGACCTCGTTTGTATGACTTTCTTGGACGAAATATTGACAACAGCGGGGACCACCCTTTCTATGACATCCGGCAGCTCCTCGGAAATTCGCCCCTGAGCGAGCGCCGGCGATATAACCGCCGTACATCCATAATCGGTCCCGCCTGCCCGTTCCATGCTCCATTCCACGATCATTCCGGAGAGGAACACCAATGCTATTACTGCTACCGATGCCAGTATCCTCGCACCTTTCCTGAAGTCTTTCATGATCCTGCCTCCTTGAAGGTTCGTTCCTTTAAATTCCTCACCTTATAACCGTTCCCGCGAAAAAAAGTTCCAATTTCAGAGAGTGTACCACGGTTTCCCATTATAGGCCGGATATCCTCACGGTAAAGGGAAAAAGGGCCGTATCGTCCGTAGGAACCCGTCCGCCCGGCGGCGATTGAATGCAGGGTGAAGCCCAGATTGATCTCAAGGCCAGCGGATTATGCAGCGATATATATTTAAACCGGCATTCGACTGAAATGCTGTAGGATCGTGCCGGGATCATGGACGGCGGGCGGAATGGAATCCGAGGCTCTAGGATTACGGGAGCAATCGAAGGTGGCACGGAGAATATCAATCAGACTGTTCGACATCGTCATGAGCTTTCTATCGGTTCTGCTGCTCTTTCCCCTGTTTGCAGCCATCATGATAGCGATAAAGCTCGATGACGGGGGGCCCGTTTTCTTCGTTCAGGAACGTGTAGGCCTCGATGGCAAGAAGTTCAGGATACTCAAGTTCCGGTCTATGGTCACCGGTGCGTCGGACATGGCCGACGGTCATTACATAAACGGTCAAAACGACGGAAGAATCACACTTGTGGGGCGTCTCTTGCGTAAATCCAGCCTGGACGAGCTTCCACAGCTCATCAATATCCTGAAGGGCGAGATGAGCCTCGTAGGCCCGCGTCCTGGGATGCCGTTCCACATGGCAGAGTACACACCACGCCAGATGAAACGTTTGCAGGTCAAACCCGGCCTCACCGGCTGGGCCCAGGTCAACGGGCGCAACTCGCTTTCCTGGCCGGAGAGGATAGAGCTGGATCTATGGTACATAGAGCATCGCTCGATGCTCTTGAACGCAAAGGTTATCCTGAGAACGATCCCGGCCATACTGCGGCCGGAGGGACTCTACGCTTCGAAAGAAAAATTCTGCTTCAACACGGATGAAAAGAGCGGCATCACCGTATGAGCTTCCATCAGCCCTGCGCCATCGAAACGAAGTTGCCGAGGATCGACCGGGCGGATGGTGAATCTCGGAAAGAATCGATGAAATCATCCAGATGGCTCGTATCGTCGAGGAATCTCTCCTTCCTGATCAGCACCTCCTCGAACATGCGGGAGAGCTGTTCGAGCTCTACAGGAGTCATCTCCGGGTGGGGTTGGATGCCGAATGACCGCCCGACACGGAAAGCCTGGACCGGAGTCATCTGATTATAAGCAAGTCTTACAGCACCCTCCGGTAGCCTTGTCACATGTGTTTTGTGGACGAGGGACATGAGATCGCCGGATCCGAATCCGCTGAACAGCTTGCTCCTGGCACCCTCCGGAGTCAGGTAGACCGGCACAGTCCCCATTTCCCTGCCCCTTGGATTGCTCCTGACCTCACCGCCGAGGGCCGTGGCAAGAGCATGGTGGCCGAAACACACACCAAGTATCAGGGATGACTTAGCGTGAGCCTTGCGTAAGAAATCCAGCAGGCCCGGTATCCAGGGCTTGTCTTCGAATACGGCCCCGGAGCTGCCCGAGACGATCAGGCATCGCCCGACCCCCGCAGCATCCACGGGATCCGGAAAGTCCCCTCTTGTCCCGTCGTGCACCGTCAGTTCGATGCTTCCGGCGATACCGAGCGTTTCAAATGCGCTTCGAAACCAATCCGCGCTCCTAGATCCGTCCGGAAGAGTGAAATCCGTCACGTCGATCAGATGCACCGATGTTGCCAACGTCAAACTCCTCCGATCTGGCTCAGCCCGCCACGCTTAAAGGTGGCAAAACTCTCAGTAACGCAGCTCGAAACCCTTGTACCGGCCTCCGGGAGGCAGCGGCTCGGACCGTATCCCCGACACCCTCGCCGCCCTGGGCCCCATCGAGAGATCTTTCGTGAAGGACTCTATAACCTCCTCGTCACCCTCGACCTCGACCTCCACCGATCCGTCGTCCATATTTCTGACGAATCCGCTGAGCCCCAGTCTTCTAGCGGCATCAACCGTGAAAAACCGGAATCCTACACCCTGTACTATTCCACTGACGACTATCCTGGCCCTCGCCACCTGTGCCTCCATTATACGCTTTACAGCTTGACGGGATGCCGGAAGGTTACGAAACATTGGGGATCTATTTATTTCAACTGTACGTATCGATGAAACGTTTGAAGGAACGGTCCCATGTCCTCTCCACGTCGTCGGGAAAGACACAGGCGGGAAGCTCCTTTCGGTCAAGATGATAACGTATGCACTGACAGCAGTTCCCCTTTTTAGAGCATCCTTCGTAAGAACAGTTGCAGAATTCCAGGTTCTCTTCCGATTTCGTGCAGCCTCCGGCCATCATTATTCTCCTTTCCAATCGAGCCATTCTATTCTATAATGCGTTGCCTTTCCAGGGAAAAGAGTTTCCTATTAAGGTAAAGTATGATATAATGCCCGAAGAAGAATAAGCACAAGGGATAAGCATCTTTTAGAAATGACTTTGCGTTATATACAATGTTTCTCTGCGTTATTACTGCTTTCCGTAAACGTAGAGGCCTCCACGCTAGTTAAGGACATCCGTTTTAACGACCCGGCCGTATTGTATCAGGGTGAAGAAGTAATCATCCGCGTCCCCGAGTGCCGTACAATAGGCAATCCCGGTGAGCCTGCAATGCCGGTCTACCCTGCATGCTTCCTCATACCGGATCATGAGGCAGTTACCAGCGTATCCTTCGAGGCGGGCGAGGCGGTAGCGCTGGAAGGCGCCTATTCGATAAGGCCTATGCCTCCGCAGGTGCCGCTGGGAAGCCGGGCCCGGGCTTTGCGCGCCGAACGATCGGATATCTACGGTTCAACCTCGCCTCATCCCGCCGTGAGGGGATCGGCCGTTACAGAACAGGTCGCCGCGGGATTTCATGTACTATTCGTGAACATATACCCGTGCAGCGTGATACCGTCCACCGGCAGAGTTACTTTTTATCGATCGGTAACGGTGACGATCGAAACCGAACCGGGACCGGTTCGTAATAGCCTGCCGCCAAGGGCGCAGCGGAAAAGAGGGCTCAGGCTGCTCGAACGGATGGTCGAGAACGGTGATGTTGCTTCATTGAGCGGTTCTCCCGGATCGCTGTTGCATGAAAGCGAATCAGCCGGTGATGTGATCCCCTATGTAATTATTACGAGCTCCGGCCTTGCCCCTGACTTCCAGGCCCTCTCCGACCTGAAAACACTCCTTGGATTTCACTGCGAAATATTCGATCTGGACTGGATAACATCCCAATTCCCGGGGAGTGACACTCAGGAGCAGATCAGAAACTTCATAATACACGCATACGAGAATTATGGTACCGAATATGTGCTTCTGGGCGGAGATGAGGAGATCATCCCCCACCGTGGAATGTATGTCAAAGCGGGGACCGAAATAGAGCCCGACATTCCGGCGGATATTTACTATTCCGCCCTCGACGGCAACTGGAACACGGATGGAGATGCGTATTTCGGCGAACCGGGAGAGGAGGACCTGCTCCCGGAGATTGCAGTGGGCAGGCTGCCGGTCGATTCATCAGTAGAGATTGCCAACTTCACCTCGAAGCTTACGGCCTACTCTACATCCCCTCCGCAGAATCAGTCATCCACTTCAATAATGCTCGGGGAGCTCCTGTGGTCCATCGAGGGCGTGGATACCTGGGGAGGCGACTACAAGGACGAAATACTCAACGGCACGTCCAACTTCAGTTTCACGACCGAGGGTTTCCCCCCTCATTTCACAAGCCAGACCCTATACGACCGCGACCTCTCTCCTGATTGGACCAGCGCCGACCTCTTGACGTACCTGAACGTCGGCGTGCACATCATCAACCACATGGGCCATGCGAACCTATTCCAAGTTATGAGGCTGACGACCTCCGATCTAGCTCTTCTGGAGAACGACGGGCTCGATGCCACATTTTTCTTCTGCTACTCGCAGGGATGCTACTCTGCATCATTCGACAACAGGGACGATGCGGGTACGGTTTACCCCGATGACGCGATCGGCGAAGAGCTTATCACCTCCCCCGCGGGAGCGGTGGCCTTCATCGGCAATACCAGGCTCGGCTGGGCGGCTCCGGGCACGACGTGCGGTGTTTCACAGTTCTTCGACAGACAGTTCTTCGACGCTCTGTTCGGCGAAAATCTTTATACAATCGGTGAAGCTTTCAACGATTCACGGATAGACAATATCGCTTTTATAGCATATCCCCTGGTGCGGTACGCGATGTACGAACTATGCCTGTTCGGAGATCCTTCCATGCAGATCTGGACAGATGAACCTACCGAGCTGATAGCGATTCAGGATTCGACACTCCCGATCGGCGAGCATACGTACATGGTCGAGGTCCGCGACACGGATGGGCCGGTCGAGGGAGCAAGAACGACGATCTTCTGCGAAGATCTCAACCTGTGTGCAACAGAAATCACAGACAACAGGGGAATCGCCATGTTCGAGACAAACGCAATGGAAGAGAGCGAGATACTCCTATCCATTCAGGCACAGAACCACTTTCCATATATAGATACGATTACAACGGCTGATATATCTTCCGCCTTGCCGGAGCTCGCCTTCGTGAAGATAGACGACGACACGGAGGGGATGAGCATGGGGGACGGCGATGGAGTTGCAGAAAACGGTGAGAGGATCGAGCTAGACATCATTATAAAGAATAATGGCGATGATACGGCCAACGAGATGGTAGTCAAGCTCGACTGTCCGAACTCCAGCATATCCTTGCTGGAGGATTCCTGCTACGTCGGAACGTTTCCGCGCCGGTGCGCCACTATCCTTGAAGACGCTTTCGCCATGCAGATCGCGGATCAAGTTCCCGACGGCAGCGATGTACAGCTTCAGTTCCATATCCAGGCGCTGGAGGGTGAATGGGAACAAGCATACAACTTCACGGCCAACGCTCCGAACCTTGTCCTTCTGGAATGGGGTGTAACGGACACACTTCGCGGGAACGGAAACAACTGCGTCGAGCCTTGGGAGCATCTCAACGTCTTCTCCAGCTGGACGAACACCGGTAACAAGGATATAGCCTCAGCGCACCTGACGCTCTCCTTTCCCGAAGGATCCTGGAGCACGGCAACCAAGTTCCATACAGAGCCCACCACCATCAACGCCGGCGATACGGTCAGGTTCGAAAACGAGCTGGAATGCTACATAAATCCTTCGACCCCGTATTTCAGCGACATTCCTCTCTACCTGACGTTCAGCGGTGAGAACATACCTGCAAAGGCAGAGACATTGAGCATTCGTTCGTGCGGTTACGGCCTCTTCGACGCGGTGGACTCCGAGGGACCATGGAGCCATGAGGGGATCACGGGGATCGATAGTTGGTATACAGACGGTCAGCAGTACTATTCGCCTTCACTCAGCTGGAAATGCGGAGGCGGTCCGGGCAAGCCATATCCGAACATGGTCGACGCCGTGCTCGTCTCACCGCCGCTCTGCCTTTATGATAACTCGATAATGACCTTCTATCACAAGATAGAGGCCGAGGCCGATGATTACTATCCCTACTGGGCCAGAGACGCCGGGGTCGTGGAGATATCCACGGATGACGGAACAACATGGTCGATCATCAATCCGGTGGGCAGCTACCCGGCCCGAGCAAGCGCAAATAATACAATATTTCTAAGCGCGTACCAAAGATGCTACTCGGGCACCAGCGACTGGGCCCTGGCGCAATTCGACCTTTCCTCGTACAGTGGCTGCGTGCAGCTGCGGTTCCATTTCGCCAGTGATGAGCAGTATGGATTCGACGGCTGGATCATAGACGACATTTCGATCGATACGGACCTGCCCACAGGAGAGATCGATGATGATACTCCTGATTCAAGATTTGTAAACTCGCTGAAACCCGCGTACCCGAATCCTTTCAATCCGGTGACCACCATACCTTTCGAGATCGCTTCCAGGGCTCGCGTCGATATCGGGATATTCGACGTGACTGGGAAACGTATTGCAACGCTCGTGGATAGGGTGCTCGACGGGGGCAGCTACACTACCGTGTGGAAAGGAAAAAGCTCCTCAGGCGCTCGAGTCGCAAGCGGTTTGTATTTCTGCAGGTTAAAGGCCGGTTCATACTCCGCCACCCAGAAGTTGACCCTCATACGCTGATTCGACTACAATGATCCTTTTTTTACGGGGAAAATCCACCTGAGCGGCCGTTCATGCACAAGCGGTACGGTGCGGAATCATGCCGGTCATCATCCGCCGGCTGCTTCCTTTACCTTTTTGCGCTTGGAAGAACTGAATTGGAAAACGATACCCACCAATGCAAGTACCAGCCAGCAGAGAAGCATCGCACTCCGCATAACGCCGTGTACCGGCAGCAAATCGCTTGGGCCGTTGAAGATATCCATTGGAACGATACCGCTGTTCAGGAAGTAGAATACTCCGGATACAACACCCCACGATCCGAGCAATGCGGTCGATACGATTATGATAAAGCGCTGGAATATGATCGCGAGCACACCCCCGGCGATTGCGACAAGGGCCGGAATTACAAGTGAAATCCCCAGGCTCGCAGGCCCCGCGAGCAATGCTCCGAGCGCCCAGCCACCCAGCATCCCGAGGATGAACACTCCCACGTAATATAGAAACATGACGAGCGAAGCGCCGATCATACCGCCGACTATCCCGGCGATTATCGCGATGATCCCGAATCCCCCGGTGAAGTGCGCCACAAGGCTGGCCGCCAGATACACACCAAGCATGAATCCGATAATCCCGAGAACGACCCTGAACGCCCGGTAGCCCCAGAAGCAGCACACCGCTCCGAAGATTATCGTAAATAGTGCGAAAATATATACCGAGACTCCACAGATCATACAGCTCACCTCGATTGCGTATTCATACGGTTAATGCTCCCAGATTCTCTCCACTCTAAGGCATACGAAGCGAACGGAGCCGTGTTGCAGAATGATTGATAAAAAAATCGTTGTCGAAGCAGCGAAAACATCCGGTGGAGTTCCGAATGCTGGATCAAACAGGTCCTATCCTTTCCATCCTGGGTCTCAATGATTGTGCATCCATGGAGAACCATCGAAAAAAGATCTTGCCCTCTATATTCTCCACGGGCACGAGTCCCCAGATCCTGCTGTCTGCGCTGGTGTCACGGTTATCCCCCATGGCGAATACAAAACCTTCGGGGACCGTTACGGCGCTCATATCATCAAGGCTCGTGGAAAAACCTTTGTGCTGAACATTGTACTTCACTCCACCTAGCTCCTCCTCGAAAACCCGGCTGCCGGTATCATTATCCACCGGTATCTTGCTGATCCTATCGCCGTTCAAATAAAGTTGCTTGCCCCTAAGTTCTACGACGTCGCCGGAGATACCGATCACCCTCTTCGTAAGTGTGATATGCCCGTCGACGGGATGCCTGAACACTATAATGTCTCCCCTTGCAGGTATGCTCCAATCAACAACACTCAGTTTGGTGAAAGGGAGCTTCAGCCTGTAGGCCAGTTTGTTCGCGAAGAAGAAGTCGCCTTCGACTATAGTTGGTTTCATCGATCCGGTCGGCACCCTGTAACTCGCAAAAACGGACGACTTGATGAAAACAAACAGAACAATAAAAAGGCAGTAGACAATGAAATTCCTGCCCCGAACAAATCTACGCAAAGCCGACACCCCGGTACCTCCTTCGTTTTTCCATCATACGAGCGAACCTCTTTCCTAATTATTACGCTCGATCAATATGAAAGTTCCGGAGGTGCCGATTGCGCGTTCTAACGATGCAGTTATTCGAAACGGAAGCTCTCAGCTATTTCCTTGAAAACGGTTTCGTATTGACCGTACTTCTTCGCTTCGGCTACGAAGGTGAGAAGATACCCTCTGTCCTCGTTCACCATCGCATATCCGAGAATCCTGTTCCTGCCTTCCGGAAAATCGACGTCGAATAATACATACCTGGCTTCTATCTCACCCAAGCGGGCCTCAGCCCTGTCGATTTCCGAAAAATTCGGAAGGTTCAATATCTGCTCCTGCAGCGAGCTTTCGAAATACTCTTCGAGGCTCATCTTAGAGGGAAGCCGCTCGACGTCGACGGTTACATATTCGCTGAATTCGTCGAGATCGTTCTCCCAAGCGCTCGTCGCCTCGATAAAAGGATCGTTCTCCCCGTCACCCTTCTTCAACATCCATTCGTCCGGAAACAGGACCGAGAATCCCCTTTCGTCGTCATAATAGCGCTCTGGATCCCTTGTTTCCCTACCGGAGCACCCCCCTATCACCAGGCAAAACAGCAGCAGCGCCGCGGTGGCTGCCATGACTACCCGAAAACGTGACATCATCTGCTCCCCTCCACATAGAAACGGCTAGAGTATCTTGTAGGTCAGGCCTAAAGCCAGGGTCTGCTTGAACCGTCCACCCTTGTCGATCTGCTTGTCATAAAGCAGCTGCATGTAGAGATTGACCATCAGGTATTTGGTGATGTTCGCCGTGAATATATTCTCCCAGTTAATGTCCGGATACTTCCAGTAATCCTCTTCCGGCAGACCGGCAAGCTCGTCCTTCTCGGAATAGTACTCCGCGTGATACACGGTCAGTTTGCTGTTTATCGTGAATTGCCCCTCCGCCATCGATTTCTTGAATTCTGAATCGAAGATCATTCCCGCATCGTAGCTGGTCTGCGTCTCCCTCTCCAGTGTGACTGCATCCAGCACATCGCGGTTTATGAGCTGCCTTGTTCCGGCACCCAGCCTAGCCGTCCATTCCTGTGTCTCACTCTTTATTAGTACCTTTGCGATTCCCGCGCTTTCGGTGATCTTGGCGGGATTGAAGTATCTATCCATCGATGGATCGGAGGCATCCAGGAGCTGGCTCTCGATACGGCCTCCGAAATACGGTTCGACGAAGGAGCCGATTGTAACCCGGAATACCGTTTCGAAATCTATGAGGTCGGTCGACTTGACCGGGCTCAACCAGTTCTTCGTATCGATTTCCTGGTTGTGAGTTTGACCGAACGACAGCTTCAGCGTGTTCTTCGTATGCAGTTTCGGGCTTATCTGCTTTTCGAATAGAGAGTTCGAGTTGAAAACCCATGATATTGCTCCGGCCTCTCCACCCGTCCAGTTATCGCTGTACGCATTCTGTGTGAAGGTGAGATTTGCATCCATGGCGACATTCCACGGATCGGCCGATGCAGCAGATGCGCTAACCGCAATGATCAATGATACTACCGCCCACATGTATGCTTTCACAACCTTCCTCCTTTATTCTCGTTACCGCCTAACGTGCCCGGTCAATTCGTGTTTCAGCTTCTTCAATTAGAGCATTTATTTTATTGCTTGACAAACAAATATCTTTGTTATTTAATTAAGTGATTACTAAAATACTGTCGTGGGATTCATGGTGATTCGATGTGCGATCCATGTGAGATGTTCAAGGCACTGAGTGTAGAGACGCGCCTGAGGATCTTCGAGATGCTCAAGGAGAAGGGCCCGCTCGGCGCCAAGACGATAGCATCACGTATCGGAATAACACCCGCGGCGGTATCACAGCATCTGAAGATACTCAAGCAGGCCGGTCTGGTTAGAAACGAGCGAAGGGGCTACTGGATCCCCTATTCTGTGAATGAGGACGTTCTGGAGCGTTGCAGATGTATGATGAACGATGTCTGCTCTTGCGCTCACGACGGACATCACGGCCGCAGAGAAAGGAAAGCTTCTCTGGAAGACAACCTCAAAGCGCTTCTGGAATACGAGAAGAGGATAGAAGATGAACTCGAGTACGTGCGTGAAAGGATAGAGACAATCAAGAAGAGGGGGTGAATGAGGCATTTTTTTAACCATATACTTAAGTAATTACTAAATTACTTAATCTGCATTCAGCCATGGTCCCACACCGGTCACCGGTCGACCATGACACCGAAAGGAGGTGAAATGATGTGTGGACATAGAGGATTTCACTGGATCCCGGGGATATCGTGCTGCTGCTCTCCCTGCGGGCACTCTATCACCGATGATGATAAGCTCAAGAAGTACGAAGAGTACAGGGATCATCTGGAGAAGGAGCTCGAGGGAGTGAAGGAGAATATCGAGGATCTCGGGAAGAGGTAGATTGGATAAGACAGGGGCGGATGCTGGATTCTCGGCATCCGCTCCATTCCACTCCGTCCCGCACCGAAGCTCGGAGCTCAGACCTCGGACCACAGTCTTCACTCCTTTATCGGGGCAACCTCTATTTCAGCTGGAAAGTGCGCGCCGTTTCCTCGAATTCGGTTCGATGCTTTGGAAACTGCGTGGATTCCGCCACGCAGCTTATCAGGTATCCCTTTCCACCGTTGACGAAAAAATACTGGAGCACCCTCAGATACGCATCCGGTGTATCCATATCGAACAGCATGTACATCGCCCTCTCCCCGCTGATCGAGATCTCGCCCCGCTCGATCTCCTCGAAATATGTTGCCTCATCGATCTGCTCTCCGCGCAACCTGAGGAAGTACTCCTTGAGACCTGTCTTTCTATCGAGATCCTCCACGTCGACGCTCATGTACTCCGCAAATTTGTCGGGCCCTTCCTCCAGTGGACTGATTGCCTCGACCACCGGCAGGATTTCACCATCGCCCTCGTTGATCCTCCAATCCTCGGGAAATACTATGGAAAATCCATTTGCCCTGCTGATGTAGAATCCCGCATGCCCGGACCGTTCCTGCGTGCATGACGGGATCGAAACGAGAACCGAGCACGCCATCATCAACGCCATCTTCATTGATCCGGGATTGTTCATTCGATCCCTCCCGTTATCTAAAATAATCCGCATTAGTCATTCGATCATACACCACAGAGTACTCATATCGGGAATATATAGACCGCTCGAAGCGGGGCCGTTTCAGCTCAAGTGCGCAGTGCGCTGCTGTTTTCGACCAGCGTGCTGGCTATAAAATCGTGAAGTGCCTGTTTGTTCTCGGTGAACCCGGCCAGAATGTATCCGGCGAACAGTATCGCGCCCGAGATGTACTTACACCAATACCTGACGTTCGATCTCAAAAATGATATCTGCCGCCCATAGAAATCGGTCACTTCGATCCCTAGCAGCATCTTGCCCAGCGTCCCCCTCCTCGAAGAGCTCTCGAGCAGCGTATAGTACAACCAATGAGGCACGACTCCGAAAAAAAGAACAAGGACGATCACACCGAGACCGATGATCTCCTCGTTCGCCCCGATGAAGCTCAACGACATCCCGAACATCCCGCCGATGAAGAGAATCATAACCAACCCGAAGATATCCAGTATCAGCTCGTCTATCAAATGCGCGACCAGTCTTTTCCAGAATCCAGCATGCCTCACCGGGCCGGATTCCAAGCCGGCTTCCCCGGCCGCAGCAACCGGATTCCCGCATCTACTGCAATATTTAGCGTCATTGGCGACAAGCATTCCGCACTTTGCGCAATACATCAATCTCTCCTGCAGTCAATACAAACCCAAGGGACACTCATTACGAACTCACCATTTGTCCGTGAAACTGCATTTAATTCCTCTTCAATAGATTCGAATATGGAGGCTTCGTTTTCACCCTGAACCACAAGCCGCCACTCGGGCAGAAAGGCCAGTTTCGTTACGAAGTGGTTCAACATGGCACTTCCGTCGGTATATCGTAGATCGAACGAATCCTCGTGCACGTTCACTATATTCAAGCCCGCACTTTTCAGCAAATTCTCGATATATGACAATGGTTTTCTCTTCTCGAATATATGCTCCTTCATCTTCTCTATTCGCCGGTCCATGCCTCTCTCGGCCAGAACCTTCTCGAACACTCTGTAGAACTCCAGCATTGTGCCCGGAAGGTTTTGCGTGAATACGATTTGAGCGCCGGGCTTCGATACCCTGGCGCTCTCGGCGAATGCGCGCTCCTGATCCTCTACATTATTGAATCCGTTATTCGAAATGATCAGGTCGAAGTACCCGTCGTCGAACGGCATATCCTCGGCAACTCCCTCTATCATCCCGATGTTACCGATATTCCATTTCGAGATCTTGAACTCGATCCTGTCTATCGCCTCCCTCCATGGGTCTATCCCCAACACCTTGCAGGTCCGCCCCAGGCGCTGGGCCAGCTCTATCATCGGGAATCCGGTACCGCTGCCGACATCCAGTACCCTTACATGCTCACGCATGATTACCGTATCGAGCAGTCTCATACCGAATGGAGCCGACCACAGAGGCAAGTCGTCAATAACCGATACTATCAGCGGATCGTTGAAGTCGAATTCCTCATTCAGGTAACTCGGTTCGGCCAAACGCACCTCCATCTATGTAATCGTTAACACCTAGCTCAACAATGAAAGCATAGCCCCTGATGAGTCGCCTTAAGAACGCTGTGGGTACTTTAATTCATCCCGGCCGAATCAAGCTGTCTTTTCCACTGATCGATATGCCCGTACTCGTCGAACTGGTTTTTTTCGATGATTCCCCTGGTCCCCTCATCCCAGTTTACGGTATCGAGTAGTTCAGCATAATGATTCACGGCCTTCGTTTCAATCCAAATACCTGTTTTCAAAATGGCCTTCCCGCCGAAAATCCTCGATACACGACCTATAACGAATCCCGCCATCCAGTATGCCCACCTGAAGCGGCTCGGTTTCCATCCATACTCGTACAATTTAACCTGAAAATCTTGCATGTGCGTCATCTCGTTGCACATGGCGGATATGAGCTGCCTATTGAGCTCATCATCAGAGCCGGTGACCTGGTACTTGTATATATTAACGGCCATCAGCTCGAGCGTATGAAGGGTCAGCAGTCCTTTCCTGACGGCTCTGTAGCTCTTTTGACGTGTTCTCCCGGATCTGATCTTCACGTCACTGTTTTTCATTTCGGTTCGAATGATCGAAGCGTCAAAACGCCGGCCTGTCCCTTTGTTATCGCCCGAATCGTTCATGGCTCATCTCGAATTGGTTGAGCTCCGGTTTTCACCCACAGAGCTTGGCGGCAATTGCTGCGACGTGCTTACCCTGGAATCTGGCGGCCTCCAGCTCGTTATCACTGGGCATCCTCTCTCCCTTCCCCCCTGCTATGGTGGAGGCGCCGTAAGGGGATCCGCCCGTCACCTCGTCTATCCTCATCTGCCCCCGGAAGGAATACGGTAGCCCAACGACGACCATGCCATGATGGAGAAGCGTTATGTGACTGCTCAATATCGTGGACTCCTGCCCTCCGTGCTGGGTTGCGGTGCTCGTGAAAACGCTCCCTACCTTGCCGACAAGCGCACCCTTCATCCAAAGCTGACCTGTAGCGTCAAGAAACTGTCGCATCTGGCCGCACATGTTACCGAATCTTGTCGGGGTTCCGAACATGACCGCATCTGCTTCTTCCAGATCATCCACCCTGCATACAGGAACCCCGGAAAAGGATTTCTGCGCCTCCAGCGCACCCATCATCTCGAGCACCTCGTCCGGCAGGGTCTCCGGCACCCTTCGCAGCACCGCCTCGGCCCCTTCGACCTCCCTCACACCTTCCGCCACGGCTTCGGCCATTTTGTGAACGTGACCGTACATCGAGTAGTAAACGATCAATACTTTCATGATCAATCTCCTTCGTCCAGCCGGCTGCTCAATCCCGGTCCTCTTTCCCCTCGAAGAATATATCCCCATATGCGAAGCCCGACCTGCATAGCTCCTCCTGTTTCTGTATCCAGGCTTCGAGCCCTATCTCCTGCTGATCCCTTCCAAAATCGAGAATGATCGGATATTTCTCGGCAAATTCCTCTATCAAATCGCAGGGATAATCGGGGCATGAAGAGCAGACGGCGATACCTCTACCGCTCGCGCACACCCTGATCTTACACGAGGGATCTCCACAACCGCCCGTGCATGCCTTCATAGTCTCATCGAATCTGCCCAGTTTCTCGAGAACACTCCAAAACGCCTCGAAGTCCGGGAACAGCTTTTCACCGAAATCCTTCCAACCGCCGCGCTTCAGCGTTTCGAGCAAAGCTTTCGATTGCGGCGGGATCCTGGCGATCGCATCACAGAGCCTGCAATAGAGGCCGCAATGCGCGACATACTTGTTACTATCCATTTTCCCCTCCGGTTAGTACAATGGTTCGTGTCAGATTACTCTATTTGATCCCAGACTTCCAACGCAAAAAAGTCGAGGAGTACGGCAACAAGATCAATACCATTCCATAGTTTCCAGATACTTGCGCAGATGTCCAGCAGTGCGGAATTTCCTGGATATCAAATATTTTTTCAAGCCGCAGCAAATGCTCTTTATCTCCTGCGGTTGTTTGTAGTAGGTTCTTGATCCACCGAGCGAGTCATAGAATATCCTGATCAGGTCGAATACATCATCGCGGATATTATCGCCGCTGGGGGCTCCCCAGTTATACATATCGACCAGCTTGACATTGAATGACAATCCCTGGCGTCTGACAATGATGTTATCGTCGTGCAGGTCTCCGTGATATTCTCGTGAACTGTGAATGATCTCGACTCCGGAGGCGAGCTCGTACAGCAAGTGCAATGCTTCGAATGGAGCGAGTCTCTTGCCCGGCTGCTTTTTGAGAAAATTGTATAGCAACTCCCCTTCCACGTATTCCGAAACCAGGACGGTAACCGAGATCCCCCGATATATTATCCTCTCCTGTGTATGATACTGAATCAGTATCGGACAGTGGCGCAGCTTGTGCAACTTTCTCGCGTAAAACCTAGGTGATCTGTTACCATTATGACGCAGAGGATAGAACAGCTTCGCGGCCCGCTCTACTCCGATCATCCTCTCCTTTACCCGATATACTTCCCCTTCCCATCCTTCCCCGAGCTTCTCGATCACCTCGTATTTTCCCGCGATAACATCACTGGGTTTTAAGTTGAACTTGTCTATATCACCTTTGTATCTGCCTCTCATCACGAACTCCTAATCCATCATCAGCACGTCCGGTATAAAAATCCCCCGGATCATCGGTTATTCCAGGTACATCCTGATTGCGCTTTCGGCGTGTATCCGGGTCGTGTTGAGAAACGGAATCCCGAACTCTTCCCTGTCGAGGATCAGGGGCAGTTCGGTGCACCCGAGTATGACGGCTTCTATCCCATGACTGTCTATCAGTTTCTTTATTATCTCGAGCAGCCCTTCGCGCGTTTCATCGATGAAATTTCCCACCGAAAGCTCTCTGTATATCTTCTCCTGTATATACTCCTGGTCTTCTGTGCCGGGAACGTATACCTCTATCCCTTCCGGGTTGAGCTCCTTCTGGAAAAGATCAGATTGCATCGTGAAGCTCGTGCCCAGTAAGCCGACCTTTCCAAGACCCAATTCCTTGATCACCTTGAGGGTCTCTCCGACTATGCTGATCAGTTTCAGGGGGGACCCTTCGATGAGTTCGTCAAAGACGATATGCGGGGTGTTGGCGGCTATCAAACCGAAGCTCGCCCCCGCAGCATCGAGGGCTGTGAGTCCTTCACGAAGCACCCTTAGCACACTGTCCATGTCCTTCGACTCGAAATACCTGCGCAGTTCGTCAACATCGAGACTGTATATTATGATCCTAGGTCGAACCTCGTCTGATCCCTTGAAATGATCGTTTATTATCTTGTAGTACTCGATTGTCGGCTCCGGTCCGAGCCCGCCGATTAACCCGATTTT
>Ga0180431_10001123_pt1 | contig 37426 bp, 34 predicted proteins | sample SS_ome_11_FD_132459 | JGI IMG/M metagenome (GOLD analysis project Ga0180431, IMG submission 132459) | Hypersaline lake sediment archaeal communities from the Salton Sea, California, USA - SS_1_MS_1 metaG | ecosystem: Environmental > Aquatic > Non-marine Saline and Alkaline > Hypersaline >... | reverse complement strand
GTTGGCCTCGATCGGTCCCGTCAGGAAGTACGGGAGAAGTGCCAGGGCAAAAGGGACTGTTTTGCGTATAAAGTTCATTGGTGGAGGCCTCCATTACAAATACCAAGCTATAATCTGATACTGGATTAGGTCGAAAAAGTAAACTTTTTCTTAACTACAGGAGTTTTTTGTAGAGCTCTCGTTTTGGAAGCCCTGACTTTTCTGCGGCGAGCTTTAAAGCGTCTTTGGATGATAATTTGAATATCTCCTGGAAGTGGGAGACAAGTTCTTCTGGAGAGAGTTCTTGCCAGATCTTTTCTTCTATCCCTCCCTGGATCAAGAGGACGATTTCACCTTTGGGTGGCGTTGCCCGGTAGCGCTCAAGAACCGTTTTGATATTTCCTGTGCTGTACTCTTCAAATTTTTTCGTCAGTTCGCGGCAAACCGCTACTTGCGCCTCTTCGTGCAATCGATGTATCGTTTCCAGCGTTTCCACTAGACGGTGAGGGGATTCATAGGCCGCGGTCGTTCCTTGGTAAAGGAGGGCTTCGATGATCACTTGCTGCAGCGGTCCCCCTTTTTTAGGAAGGAAGCCGACAAATTGAAATTTTTCTGTCGGGAGTCCGCTTCCGGATATCGCTGTTGTCACTGCGCACGAGCCGGGAAGGGATGAGACCGGGATCCCTTCAACACGGCATCGGCTGACAATGCGGAAGCCCGGATCTGAAATGGAGGGCGTTCCTGCATCTGAGATCAGTCCGATCGTTTGTCCATTTTTTAAAGCGTTAACGATCTCATCTTCCCTCGATGCTTCATTGAACTGATGATAGCTTTTAACAGGAGTCGCGATATCATAATGGCGGAGAAGCGTTTGGCTGACACGGGTGTCTTCGCATAGGATCAGGTCGCAGTTCTGGAGGGTTTCCACTGCGCGGAAAGTGATGTCTTTGAGATTGCCGATTGGAGTTGGGATTAAATAGAGCATCTGAATAAAAAATAAGGTGGCACCCAGATTCGAACTGGGGATGGAAGCTTTGCAGGCTTCTGCCTTACCACTTGGCCATGCCACCTTTAAAGGGGTTTAGTTATAACGTAAACAGTTAAAAACGGTCAACCCCAAATTTAGAAAACTTTTCTTACGCAGGAAGAGGTTTCAGGCCCATAATATTTCTGGAAAGTTTTTTCCAGTGACGCCAATCGGATTTTAGATTGCGTTTAAGGTCTCTGATCTCTTTTTTCAGGCTGATGAGGAGCTCGCGTTTCTGCTCTTTTTTGGCCGCGCGGTATTTCTCTGATAACTTTTTAAAGTCAGCAATCTGCTCGAGTATCCTGTCAGAAAGTTCCTGGATATTTTTTTCGAGTTCATCCTTTTTTACATACCAAAGGTCTGTCAGCTGCTTTGAAAGGACATCTTTACGCTCTAAGATCATTTTTTTCTTGATCGTATAAGGGTCCATCCGCTTGAGGTCTTTTGTCAGGCCGATTTTGTTCAAAGTCCAAACAAGCCATTTCGTCGGATCGAAGTGGTACCAGCGGATACCGTTGCGATAGTCGTTTGCGTAGGTGTGGTGGTAGTTGTGATAGCCTTCGCCGAAAGTCACAAGGGAGATGACGAAATTATTGACAGCGGTCTGTTCTGTGCAGAAAGGCTTATCCCCCCAGGTGTGGGCAAGAGAGTTGATGAACCAGGTAAAGTGGTGCAGGAAAAAGAGCCTCAACCAAAGAGAAATTACAAAGGCGCCTAAATAGTCGTTCAAAAGCCAGCCGACCAACAGTGTCGCGATCGCGTTTGTCCCTATCATCATGAGCGGGTAGTAGCGATGCTGGAGCATCACAAGCTTTTTTCGTTCGAGGTCAGCTACCAGTCGGGATTCGATTTTTCTTGGCTTCTCAATGATCCAAAGACAGTGGGCGTACCAGAATCCTTTCTTGATTGAATAGGGGTCTTCATCGGTATCCACATGCGCGTGATGGAGCCTGTGGTCGAATGACCAGCGCAGCGCGCTTCCCTGAGCTGTCATCGATCCAAGGAAAACGAGGATCGCTTCAATAATTGGATGGGCTTTGTAAGATTTGTGGGAAAAGTATCGATGGTAGCCGGCAGTGATGCTGAGCCCAGTCAGCCAAAAGAGCGCGAAGCTGGTCAGGACCATTGCCAATGATGGCGTATGGTAGTAAAAGTAGAAGGGGAGAGCGACTAACAGAGCTACGTGGTAGATAATGATAAAAGCCGCTGGGCCCCAGTTGATTCCTCTTGATGTATCAATCATGACATTAATTCCCATCGATTAATTGATTCTAGATTGTAAATTATACCTTTTTTTCTTTGAATTGTCCAGAAAAGTTGAAAAAAAAGGACTCTAGTGAGATTCTACGTCTTTGAACTGATTTGAACAGTCGCATTTGTGGCTTTTTATTCAAATTTGTTCTCTAACTCCCTCTAGCCGAAAATATTAGATCATGATCCTGATTTTTCTGGAATTTTTACGCAGTCATTTTTTGATCAAAGTCCCCGCAGCCTTCTTTTATACGTCGACCCGGATGATGTTGGCCGCAATGACGACCCTGTTTATCAGTATTTTTTTTGGGCCTTGGTTCATTCGCAAGCTTTATGAATTGAAGATCGGCCAGTCGATCCGGATGGAGGAGTGTCCTCTTCTGGGGGAGCTGCATGCAAAGAAGAAAGATACGCCGACAATGGGAGGCCTCCTGGTCCTGTTTTCCATGGTGGTCGCATTGCTCCTTTGGATGGACTTGTCCCACGCGTTTACCCTTATCCTGTTGATCTCAACGCTCGTTCTGGGTTTTTTGGGAGGGCGTGATGATTATCTCAAATTAAAGTACAAAAATACGAAAGGGCTCTCAGGAAAGAAAAAACTTGCGATCCAGCTCCTTTTGTCCGGTTTCATCGCCTGTTATCTGCTTGTCCCTGCCGTCAGTGAGTTTTTTCATGTCGGCGATTGGTATGAGCCGCCGACAGTCAAAGAAGAGATGATGGGAAACGACCATTCAAAACCGATCTCTTTGCAGAACTACGTTTCCAGATTATATTTTCCCTTTGTCAAGGACCCTGTCTTCATTTTTTCGGGGGCTTCTTTACTGGTCATCTTTTTCCTGATCATGATCGTGATTACCGGCTCCTCAAATGCGGTCAACCTGACAGACGGACTGGACGGGCTTGCGGCCGGATGCCTGCTTATGGTTGCCGTTTGCCTTGCGCTTATCGCATTTCTTTCCAATCACCTGGATCTTTCCCAATACCTGAATATCCTCTATGTGGAAGGCAGTGGTGAAATCGCGGTTTTTCTCAGCGGTTTTGCCGGGGCCTGTCTCGGATTCCTTTGGTACAACGGCCATCCAGCGCAGGTATTCATGGGAGATACGGGTTCGCTTGCATTGGGCGGACTGATCGGGATTTGCGCTGTCCTGTTAAAGAGGGAGTTCCTCCTGGCGATAATAGGGGGGGTCTTTGTCGCAGAAGCGGTCTCTGTGATTGTGCAGGTGGGGAGCTATAAGCTTAGAAATAAAAAGCGGGTGCTCCTTTGCGCTCCGCTTCACCATCATTTCGAATATAAAGGGTGGGCCGAGACAAAAGTCGTCATTCGCTTTTGGATCGTTTCGCTTTTACTGGCAATGATCGGATTATTGTCATTGAAATTTCAGTAGTCATTATGAATGTACTTGTTATTGGACTTGGAATCAGCGGACGCTCAGCGGCGACATTTCTGCTTAATCGGGGTGCTCGTGTCTCAGCAATAGACAGCCGGGCAGACACCCTGAAATCGGATCCGATCGTTGCACAACTGCTGGACCGAGGGCTTTCATTGATCTCGGAAACCTCTCCTGTTTCACCCGACCGTTTCGATCAGATTGTGCTATCCCCCGGAGTTCCACCTTCCCATCCTCTCATTAGGGAAGCGAATCGGAGAGGAGTCGAAGTGATCGGGGAAGTGGAGCTCGCCTGCCGGAGCCTGACACAGTCAGTCATCGCGGTGACGGGGACAAATGGCAAAACAACGGTGACTCAGCTGATCGGCCATGTTCTTAATGCGTGCGGGAAGCCTGCAAAAGTGCTTGGAAACGGGGGCGTCCCTTTAGCGGCTGAAGTGGATGAGCTCCAAGGAGAAATTGTCGTTTGTGAACTCAGCTCGTATCAACTTGAAACTTTATCCAGCAGGGTGATCGATGCTGGAGCTGTCTTGAACATCACGCCCGACCACCTCGACAGATACTCGGATATGGATGCGTATGCAAAGGCAAAACTGCGTATGATCGATTGTTTGAAACCCGGAAAAAAACTGTTTGTCTCAAAACAAGTGATTAATGACTTTGGTCATTTAATTTCGAATAGTAACAAAAATATTGAATTGATTATTGAAGATGATTATAACGGGTATTTCAACCATGACGATGAAAACAGGTTTGCTGCGAAAAAACTGTGCAGCGAAGCGGGTGTGCTCTCTGAGGAATTTGATCGTGCTGCGCAGGGGTTTATAAAGCCTCCCCATCGGATAGAGTTTGTACGGAAGCGAAAAGGGGTCAGTTATTTTAATGACAGCAAAGGGACCAACCTTGATGCCGTGAAACGCGCAGTGGAAAAAATGGAAGGGGGCGTGGTCCTCATCGCCGGCGGGAAAGAGAAAGGGACGGGGTTCACGCAATGGATCGGCCCGTTCAAAGGAAAAGTCAAAGCAATTGTTGCCATTGGAGAAGCGAGAGGATCGCTTGTCAGGGAATTGGGAGATGAATTTAAGGTGATTGAGGAAAAAGATCTCAGATCGGCAGTCCGGACGGCATCTTCCATTGCGAACGATGGGGACAATGTGCTACTCTCTCCAGGTTGTGCGAGCTTTGATATGTTCAAGAACTTTGAAGAGCGGGGCAATCATTTTAAGGAATGTGTGACGTTACTTGATTAACGGGGGTGATAGGAATGAGTCGCAGGGATACGATAATAGTTGCAGTGTTGGTCAATACAGGGTTATTGGGCGTTTTGTTTATGATGGCCCTGCATACGGATGTAGAGGAGCCCTTGCTGACAACGGGCGAGATGACAGAAGAGGTCCAGCATATCGAAACGGCAGTTGTCGATCAGGTGCCTGAACCGAAGAAAGAGATCGCATACTCCGATAATGCTCCGCGCGATGAGATCGACCAGGTCTTGGAAAAATATTCCGTCCAAACATCCGCCCCTATCGGGATCACCACTCAGCGTCAGGAAAACCCGAACGAACTGACGCTTCCTCCTCAACGCAATTTGTTGAGCAAAGAACAGCCTAAGTATGTCGAGGTCACCGTTAAAAGAGGGGACTACCTGGAAAAAATCGCCAAGGCAAACGGAACGACGGTTTCAGAAATCAAGCGTTTCAACAACCTGCCCTCGTCCCGCATCGATATCGGTCAAGTCTTGCGTATTCCGATCCAGGACAAGACCAGTCCAATAGCACAAAAGTCTAAGGCTCCCGTTCAGCAAGATCCGGAATATTATACTATGCTCAGCGGCGACAATCCCTGGAAAATCGCGAAAAAATTCCGCGTTGGTTTTAATGAGCTTCTGAAAATGAACGATTTAGATGAAGAGAAAGCAAGGAATTTAAAACCTGGCGACGTTCTTCGTGTACGATGAGCCCGCTTCGCTTGCTCCTGTTTACAGTCTCAGCGTCGATCTTTGCTCTCGGGCTCGTGATGATATTCAGCACAACTTCTGCCGAAATTCTTGACCACGCGCTGGATAAAAACACCCATCAGGCACTCATCAAACAATTGATCTATGCAGTAGCGGGAGGAGTGTCGGGATACGCTGCCTGGAGGTACGGGTACCAGAAGTTGTTGCAGATCAGCCCTGTTCTTCTGATCATTTTTTCTATTTTTCTATTATTGGCCTTGGTGCCGGGGATTGGTAAAGAGGTCAACGGTTCGCGAAGGTGGGTATCTTTAGCGGGGTTTTCTTTTCAGCCCTCAGAATTCGTCAAATACCTCGTTCCTATGGTGTTTATTCAACGGCTGCTCATGTGGAGAGGCGAGGAACTCACTTTTCGGTCGTTTTTTTTAGGGATCCTCCCTTTGGGAGTCCCTCTGGCATTAATTCTTGTGGAGCCGAACAACGGGACCGTTGGGGTGATCGTCATCACCTTGGTTATGCTTTTTTTGCTAACCAGGGTTCCGTTGAAATTTTGGGCCCTGCCCTTAGCGGTAATTGGGATCGTGGGCGTCGGTTTCGCATCTCAACTGCCTTATGTACAAGGAAGGTTGAAGGTTTATCTCAATCCTGAGCTGGACATCCGTGGACGGGGGCACCAGCCCCACCAGGCAAAGATCGCTTCAGGTTCAGGCGGACTGCTTGGCAAGGGTCCTGGAAAGAGCTGGCAAAAGCTGAGTTATCTTCCTGAAGCGCAGAATGACTATATCGGAGCGATCTATGCCGAAGAATTTGGTTTTCTTGGGGTCATTCTCCTGATCAGTTTGTACATGTCTTTTGCTACGATCGGCTTTTACGCAGCAGGTCGGTCAGAAGAGCTCGGAGGATTTTATTTGGCCTCGACAGTCACTTTTTTAATTACGTTTCAGGCTTTTATGAATCTCGGTGTTGTCTCAGGCCTTCTTCCCAGTACGGGGTTGAACCTCCCGCTGTTCAGTCAGGGCGGGTCTTCGCTCATTGCGAACTTTACAGGACTCGGCATGTTGTTCAGTGTCGTTTCTCCAAGAGAGGATTTTAATGGATAATCGCAAAGTCATCATCGCTGCAGGCGGAACCGGAGGGCATCTGTTCCCTGCCATCTCTTTGGCGCATCAGCTGGAGCAAAGGGGGGACGCTGTCCTATTTGTCGGCGGAAATTTATCGAATAACCCATTTTTTGATCAGACACGGTTTGCTTTTCGTGAAATTTCCTGCGCGCGCCCGACGTTCAAATCTCCAGCGTTCCCTTTGGGGATTGCAAAAGGAACATGGCAAAGCCTTCGCATATTTAAAGAGTTCAACCCCAATTTTTTGGTGGGATTTGGCAGCTACTATACGTTTCCATCATTGATCGCGGCAAAAATGATGAAGATCCCTTATGTGATTCATGAGCAGAATAGTGTCCCGGGCCGTGTCAACCGCTTATTTACCCAGTCCGCCTGTTTTACTGCCGTGCATTTTCCTTCCGTCATCGAGAAGATCAAGGGAAACTGCCATATCGTCGAGATGCCATTGAGGCCTGGATTTAACGCCCATTGGGGAAAAGAGGAAGCGAAGCAGGCATATGGGCTTTCACCTTCCCTTCCCGTGATTTTAGTCTTTGGGGGGTCGCAGGGGGCTGAGGCGATCAATCAGCTTCTGTTCGATTCGGCAAGTGGATTAAAACGTTTTCAAGTGCTTCATTTTACAGGAACAGAGCAATGGAACGTCAGGTTAACAGAACACTATCGGGAAGTTGGATTAAAGGCAGTTGTCAAACCCTTTGAAAAAGAGATGGCAAAAGCCTGGGGCGCCGCTGATCTTGTTGTATCCAGAGCAGGCGCCGCCTCAATTGCAGAGCAGCTGGAGATGGCTGTTCCAGGAATCTTAATCCCTTACCCATACGCCACAGACGGACATCAGGATGCGAATGCCGACTATCTTGTCTCAATGGAGGGGGCTGTCAAGGTTCCGCAACATCTGTTAAACCCGGAAACGTTTCCTGAAATTGTTGACTCAATTTACCCCAATCTAGATCATATGCGCGATGCTTTGATCGGGCAAAAAAAAGAGAAGCTGCAGCTAATTGATTGTTTGGAGGTGTTGTGAAAAAGAAATATCATTTTATAGGAATTGGCGGAATTGGGATGAGCTCGCTTGCGCGTATCCTGCTGGAAAGTGGATATGACGTGAGCGGCAGCGATATTTCTGCAACGCCGATTACAGAATCCCTCCGTTCGCTTGGCGCCAACATCTCATTGGGACAAAAAGCCGAGAACGTCTCTCCTTCGCAAACGGTAGTGTTCAGCACCGACATCAAAGCAAACAATCCCGAGTATCAAGCGGCGGTCGAACTCAAGTGCGAGATGATGCACCGCTCTGATTGCCTTCTTCAATTGACGAAGGGGAAGAAAATTCTGGCTGTCGGGGGAACGCATGGGAAAACCACAACCTCTTCCCTTTTGGCCTGGGTAATGGAGGTTTGCGGATTAAGTCCCACTTTCGCTATCGGAGGCATCGTCACAAACTTCAGCACGAATGGGAAAGCTGGCGAGGGGCCCTATTTTGTCGCCGAAGCAGATGAAAGCGACGGAACGCTTGCCAAGTATTGCTCCCATGGTGGAATTATCACCAATATCGGCTTGGACCACATGGACCACTATCAAACCGAAGAGTCCCTGCTCGACTGTTTTCGCACGTTTTTCTCCCAAGTTCAAAACAGAGGCCTTTGTTTCTGGTGCGGAGATGATGAACGTCTGAAAAAGATGAATCCCGCTGGGATCACCTACGGATTCGAACAAGGGAATCAGCTCAGGGCGGACAATTTCAGACAGGATGGATGGAGGAGCACCGTTGACGTGGCGTTTGAAGGGCGGAAATACGCGGATATCGAAATTTCGCTGGCAGGCCGGCACAATGTCTTGAACGCGGTTGCCGTTTTTGGACTGGCATTGAAACTTGGTGCAAGGGAACCAAAAGTTCGAGAAGGGTTGAAGTCTTTCAAAGGGATCGCGCGCCGATGCGAGATCAAAGGGGAAAAAAACGGGATTTTGTTCCTGGATGATTATGCACATCATCCAACTGAGATACGCGCGACCTTGAAAGCGATTCGGGATGCCAATCCCCATCGGCGCATTGTCGCTGTTTTTCAGCCTCACAGGTACACGCGCACGCGCGACTGCATGGGAACCTATGGACAGATCTTCAACTCTGTTGATCAAGTGATCGTGACCGATATCCACGCAGCGGGGGAGAGTCCGATCCCAGGAGTTGAAGTACCTGTGATTTTAAGCGAGCTTCAGAAGGATTCGCTGGCCAACTGCAGTTATTTGCCGAGGGACGGGCTTTCGAGAAAACTTCCCAGCATACTTGAAAAAGGCGATGTCGTTGTCACGCTGGGCGCTGGAAATATCACTAAAGTGGGATCAGAGACCCTTGAAACCTTTGCTGAAGAAACCTAGGTTTACGTTCAAAAAGGCGCTGGCGGTCATCGCTGTCGTCACAGTTGTTGTTTCCGGAGGTGCTGCGTTGGGGGTTTTATACTACACCCATATCCACGAAACCCAACTGGCGGATCCCGCGTTTGCCTTGAGATATCTGAACCAGAAAGGGGAACTCCCTTCTCATTATATTGAGGAGATCCTCGACCTTTGCGTGGACAAAACGCTCAATATTCATGAGTTCAATACAGCTAAGGCCAGGAAAAAGCTGCAGGGCCATCCATTGATCAAGTCTGCCGAAGTCAAGAAACAGATGCCCGATTCCTGCCTGGTCGTCTATCAGTTGTACGAGCCAGTCGCTTTGGTATCGGATTGGGACAATGCGGCCATTGACCGCGACGGAAGGATCATCCCATTCCATCCCTTTTATCCCCCTGAAGGACTCCCAATTGTCACGATTGGAGAAGTTGAACATCCAAAATGGGGGGAGAAGCTAAGGCTTTCCCGAGTACACTTGGCCTTGAAAATGTTACGGACGCTTCCACTTCAAGATCTGGAAAATCTGGATGTATCCCGGGTAGACCTTCCCAGCTTTGGACAGAGGGAGATTATCGTTACTCTTACTGATGGCATTTTAAGGTTGAATCCAGACGACTGGAAAGAAGCATGGGGACATTTCTTGAAGATGCGCAGCCTCCTGGACAGCAGGTCCAAGCCTGTGGTCGATTTAAGAATCCCGAATATTGCCTTGCTTCAAGAACAGTAATATTGTGGATTATCAGATCATTTGATAATGTTTCAAAAAAAGGAAGCGAATATGTCTGAATTTATCGAAGTGCATTGGACAAGCGGATCAATTGATGAAGCCAGGCGTGTCTGCCGTTATCTCGTGCAGGAGCGTCTCGTCGCATGCGCTCAGATCATCCCTTGGATCGAATCTCTTTACATGTGGAACAATCAGCTCGAAACGACACAGGAAAGTAAAGTCGTCCTGAAAACTTCAGCCTCCCTCTTCGACACGATCAAAGAGGTGATTAAAGAGAATTCTTCCTACGATGTGCCGGAAATCACCTATATTGTCATCGAAGGCGGGAATCAAGAGTATCTGGACTGGCTGAACGAGAGTGTTTCGGTCTCGAAATAATTTTCTCTAAATTATTTGATATCAACGGTTAGTGAATTTTTTCTTTCTGCATTTTTTTTTCTATTGTTTAAAAAAATCATTATGTTATTTTCAGGAACGGGTCGGAGGAAAACCTAACATAAGGAATGTGCTATGGTAGCACTTAACAAAGTGATTATTGCAGGAAGGCTGACACGTAAGCCGGAATTAAGAAAAACACCAAACGGAGCGTCGGTGACCGATTTGCTCGTTGCTCTCAATCGGGAGTTCACAACATCTTCAGGCGAAAAGCAGCAAGAGGTGTGTTTTGTCGATGTCGTTGTCTGGGGTAGATTGGCTGAAAACTGTACAAGCCAATTGGATATCTCTTCCCCGGTATTAGTCGAAGGAAGGCTGCAACTTGATGTTTGGCAAGGGAAAGAGGGAGATAAGCGGTGTAAATTGCGCGTTGCCGCTGAGCGCGTGCAGTTTCTGGAAAAGTTGGAGAAGAAACATTCGCAGGATGAGACAAGTTCTCTTGCGGATTCTTACGCTTTAACATAGAATGTCAGCCTTCATCCAACATACCCTTGTAAGATGTGGCGTGAAATAAAAAAAGTTCTTCAGGAACATGAGTCTTTCCTTATCTCGACACATGTCAATCCCGACGGTGACGGCGTGGGATCGGCGTGTGCCCTTTCGGACTTGTTGCTCAATATGGGCAAACGGGTGCGCTTCGTTTGCGATAGCGCTTTTCCCGAGAAGTTCTCTTTTTTAAATTTCAACGGCATACAGGAGTCATTTGACCCTGAGGAAGACTATTCCGATATTGAGGTCGCCATCATGGTTGACGCCCACTCAACCACGCGAATGGGAAGAGTGGCGCAAATTTTTCAGCAGCCTGATATCATTACAGTGATCATCGACCACCATCAATCTCTTGAAGACCACAATGAATATTGTGCGATCGACCCTGATGCATCTTCCACTGGGTCAATGATCTACACGCTGTATAAAGAGTGCGGGTATGAGCTGACCCGCGAGGCGGCGATGGGATTGTATGTCAGCGTGATCAGCGATACAGGGAGATTTTGTTATTCATCCACTGATCGTAAAGCGCATAAGATCGCCGAAGAATGCATGAAGAGGGGGGTGGACCCCGATTGGATGTACTCCCACATCTACCAGCAAGTGTCCCTTCCCGAATTCAAAGTTTTTGCTAAAGCCTTGCAGCACATGGAAGTGCATTTCAATAACAGGGTTATAGTTCAACAGATTTTACTTGAAGACTTTGTCGGGGTGCCTGATGAGGTGCAGGAGGTGATGCAGAGCGATCTGGAGTATTTCCATGAGTTCAACAAGATCATAGCTGGTGTCGATTGCATCGTTTTGCTTTGTGAGAGGCCAAACAACCAAATTCGCGTGTCCCTCAGAGCTTCCGGGGATTTCAGGGTTGACAACATCGCCAACACTTTTGGTGGAGGAGGTCATCCAAAGGCTGCGGGAGCGAATTTACCGGGAACAGTAGAAGAAGTGAAAGGTAAAGTGCTTGCGGAAATTCGCCGCCATCTGGACATTAACGCTCTACCGTGTCATGATTAGTAGAGTTTAAGTAAAAGGTTTGCGCCATTGTCTAGTCAGACGCCTACACTAGAAAAAGAAGATATAGAGAGAATTTTTCTCGGATTTGCCGTTGAAGCGCAAAAACAGATGTCTGAAGACATCTACATGCCCAAAAAAAAGGTGATCGTCCTTTCAGGGCCGACAGCATGCGGAAAAAGCGATTTTGCCATTGAATTGGCAAAAAGTTTGAACGGTGAAATTATTTCAGCCGACTCCATGCAGGTTTACCGAGGCATGGATATCGGAACAGCTAAAGTCTCTTACGAACAGCGTCAGCAGGTTCCTCATCATCTCATTGACATCCGCGAGGTGAGGGACAACTTCAATGTCGTGGATTTTTATTATGAGGGGAGGCAGAAATGTCAGGAAATCCATGCGCGTGATGCTATCCCGATAGTCGTCGGGGGCTCAGGTTTTTATGTGCATTCCTTTTTATACGGCCCTCCTAGCGGTCCGCCATCCGTTCCCGAGCTGCGTCGTTCTTTGCAGAAAGAGATGAAAGAGATCGGCGTGGAAGAGATGTTTGAAAAGGTGCGCCAGCTCGACCCTCAATATGCCAGCACGATTACAAAGCATGACAAGCAGAAGATTATTCGTGCGCTGGAAATTATGACGTTAAGCGGGAAGCCTGTAAGTCGACATTCATGGAAAGGACGAAAAGTTCCTCAAAATTTTGATTTCCGCTGCTGGTTCCTCTATCGACCGAAAAGTCTGTTGTATCAGAGGATTGAAGAGCGGTGCGAGCAGATGGTGGCGAGCGGCTTGCTTGAAGAGGTCAAAGCATTAAAAGAGGTGGGATTGCTGGAGAATTCCTCTGCTTCACAAGCGATCGGCTATCGTCAGGCGTTGGACTATTTGGAGACAGAGCAGACGAGCTCAGATCATTGTAAATTTATGGAAGCCTTCAAGCAGGCGTCTAGAAAATATGCCAAACGGCAATTTACCTGGTTTCGCAGGGAGCCTCTTTTTCGCTGGCTGGATCTGGATATGCACGACCCCGAGGTGGCAAGAGAGATGATCCGCCAGGATTTTGAGCTCTGTACCTGAATCGATTTCATTAAAAAGACTGTAAATTCAGTTTATATCTTTGTCTATTCTTTACAGTTAAAAATAATTTTTTAAAAAAAAATATTATGATATAATCAAATAAAGATAAGGTTAATATAATTTTTTTAAATAGGGAGTAAATGATGGCATCGCATATTGGAAATCGTGAGATTCAGGACTTAATTGTCGCGCAAAACTTTGATAGGCTTGACCGTATGTTGGATCAGGGAGAAATAAAAGAACGAGATGTTCTTCAGGCAGCTCAAACGATATTGGCCAATAATCGGGAACTTCCTTCGGTGTCAAGTCCATCGGTGTCGGGGTCGTCTGTGAAACATTTTTTTCAGAGATTAAAAAACAAGGTGACATCGAAAAAACATCATCCTTCTATTCAAAGGGCATTTGATAAGGCTTTGAAAAGTCATGAAGTAAAAACGAAGGGGACTGATGGATTGGATTCGGCCCATCAAGAATTGGCAAAATATGTTGATCTTGAAACAGCTCATGATATTGGAAGCATTACGGTAGATACTGTGCATTCCAAACTTACAAAGATCAGATCCTTAACTCGAGGTTTTACGACACATACTCTCCCTGATTATAAACGGGATGAAAATGGAGAGGTACTCAGGGACACCGATGGAAATCCGGTTCGGAAAGAAAGGAAAGATGAATGGCTGTTAGATCCGGATGCAGCTGGACGATTTACGAATTTTCAATACGTTGTAATCGTGCAATCTCGCCATAGTGAAGCTCGAGGAACTGTCTTTGCAGGAATCCCTCGATCAATGGAAGAAAAAGATGGTCAGATCACCCTTGTGTTGGACAATTGCGCTTCCAACAATAAAGGCCATGAACAGGGAAGTAAAACAAGAGTGACATTTCCAAAAAATCATGAGGACGCCGGAGATCTGTCCACATATGTGGTTCTTGTTAAAGGCACAGAAGGTGATAGTGATGGTTCTTTGACAAAAGCGGCAAGACAATAAGAGCTCATTTGAGTAGAACTGCTTCATCCATATCTAAATTCCCGAATTTTGAAGATAATCTCTATACAATTATCTCTGAATTGCATAGAATTTTACAACAACTGCAGTCAAAGAAATTAGTAGAGCTATGGATAAGTCTTCTTCAAATGAAACATTACACTCCTCAAACGATTTGGAACATCTAAGCGATGAGATCAGCGAGATGAAAAATCCCGCTGACAAGCTTAAAAAAACCATCGAACTGATGGAATACTCCATTTCTCAAAAAGGACAACCTGATTTCAAGACGTTTTGGAATGCCAGAGAAAGCTGTCTCGCATTGTTCAAAGAGGATATTCCTCCTCCGGTGCGTTCAGGCTACTGGCAAAGATATCGGGAACTCACCCAGCAAGCGAGATCGTTAAAAGAACATTTCGAAGAAGAGTCTTCTTTTGCTTTGGAGCAGATTGAAAAGGCGATCGAGGCGATCGAAAATGAAATGCGCGACCTCGAAACGCATGTGGAAGAAGCTGAACTGACCGATTTTCCCCAACTTTTTCCTCCTTTAAAAGCGAACCGCGACCTGTATCTCGGACTTCAAAAAGAGATCAACTTCCTGAATGCCTACGCGTCACGCATCAATGCCTTGCGCAAAGAAGTTGTCAGCACAAAAATGAGGATCAGGAAGAAAAACCGATTCTTCGAAAGATTGTCCGAACTTGGCAACCAGGTGTTTCCAAAACGGAAAGAACTGATCGAAGAGCTCAGCAACCAGTTTGCAGGCGATATCGACCTCTACGTCGGCCAACGGTTCGGCCAGCTTTCCTCAGACCGCTCTCCTCACGTCTACCGCGAGGAGATCAAAGCGCTGCAGGCAGCTGCGAAGATGCTGAGCTTGAACGGCAAATCTTTTTCCGAAACGCGTAAAAAGCTCAGCGATTGCTGGGAAAAGATCAAAGAGATCGATAAACAGCGGAAAAAAGAATACGACGCAAAGAAAGAGACGTTCCAGAAAAACGCACAAGAGATCAGTGAAAAGATCTCGAATTATAAAGACGAGTATTCCGCTGAAGGGTTTTCCGTATCCGAAGCAAAGAAGAAACTGGATGAAATCCAAAAAGCGATGAAGGAAGCCGAGCTTGGCCGCGATGAAGTCAAACAATTGCGCTCTGAATTGACAGAAGCCAAACAGCCTTTGATCGATCTCCAAAAAGAAGAGGAGAAAAAGCGGCGTCAGATCCAACTGGAAAAAGAGGAGCAACGGCAATCTTCCATCCATCAAGTGGAAGAGAAGATTAGCGAGCTTAACCGCGACTATTCAGAAATGAAAGGGGATGTCCTCTGGGAATCCATCGAATCCTTGAAGACAGCAATTGATGAACTTCAACTTACCGCTAACGAGAAAGAGGAGAGGCTCCGGTCTATTGTTCATCTCGAGGACGCGGCAGTCGAAAAGAAAGAGAGTGAAGAGGTCCTCCCTAAAGATCCTTCTGAACTCAAGGACGTTCTTCAAAAACGTTTGCAGTTCAAACAAGAAAGGCGTAACGTCGTAAAAGATAAGCTTGAAGAATATCGGAAAGCGTGCGGCTCGTCCGGCCTGGATTTTGAGCAGTCGCTGTACTATAATCAACAACTGACGATAGAGAAAGAGCGCCTTGAAAAAATCTCAAACGACATTAAATCAATTGAAGAACAGTTATCTAAACTGTAGAGCATTTCTATTCGATCTGGACCACACGCTGCTGCATGCAAATACCAGTTTCAAATTCGGCTGGTATCTCTACCGGCAAAAAATCCTGCCTTTTTTCAAGATGCTCTATCTTTTCGGTTGCTACGGTATCCATCTATTGGGCGGGATCTCGATTCAGTCCCTGCATCGACTGACGATGCGGACTTTTTTCAAGGGAAGATCGATCAAAGAGATAAATAATCTTGCAAAATCGTTTCTTGATACACATCTTTTTTCCATGCAGAACGAACCGGTGATGTCTATTTTGCGCCGGGTTCAGCAAGAGGGGAAGTTTGTCGCCATTCTTTCCAGTTCCCCTGATTTTCTTGTCAAAGCGATCGCGGCAAGATGGAATGTCGGGAATTTTTTGGCAACGCGCTACGAGCTGAATTCCAGCGGGGTGATAGGAGGGATTGCCGTCTCTGTTCAAGGATGTGAAAAAGCTGAATATGTGAAAAAACTTGGTTATGACCCATCGGATGTGGCCGGATTTTCCGATAGCATCCATGACCTTCCGTTCCTAAAGGCAGTGGGTTGTCCCGTCGCGGTCAATCCGGACCGAAAGCTCCTGCGTACGTCGAAAAAGTTTGGCTGGGAAGTAATCTAAAATACTGATATTCAGTGTTCATTATTAATATATTTCATCTCTTTGGATATTTTTTCCTATATAAGCAATAATACGCACATTATTAAAGGAGAAAATCAGGATGGAAAGATTTCGCGCGATAGAAGCAGTTGCGGCACACAATGACAGTGAGCTAAGAAGAGCTCATGCGACAGGACGGGCGTCAGACCAGTTTGGCATGTATGTGTTCACGAGAAGCGTCATGCAGAAAATGCTTCCCAGAGAAATTTATCAAAACGTGATCGACGCAATGGAAGGGAAAGAGAAAATCCGCGAAGAATTCGCCGATCCCATTGCAGTTGCCATGAAAGAGTGGGCGATCAGCCTGGGCGCCACCCACTTTACCCATTGGTTCCAGCCGTTGACAGGAGCTTCCGCAGAAAAACATGATGCTTTCATCGAGTGGGAATCACCCGACCGAATGATCGAGCAGTTCACAGGGAAACAGTTGATTCAAGGGGAGCCGGACGCTTCCTCATTTCCTTCCGGAGGATTGCGCAGCACTTATGAAGCGCGCGGGTACACGGGATGGGACCCCTCTTCTCCAGTTTTTGTCTGGAAAGGCGGGGATGGGATCACGTTGACAATTCCATCTGTCTTTTTTTCATGGACCGGTGATGTGTTGGACAGCAAAATTCCCGTATTGAGGTCTGAAAAAAAATTGTCCGACGCCTGCCTCAGATTATTGAAGTTGACAGGGATTGACGCTGAGAGGGTGTTCACAACGATTGGTCTTGAGCAAGAGTACTTTGTGATCGACCAATCGCTGCGCAATCTAAGGCCCGACCTTGTTCTTGCCGGCCGAACCGTATTTGGCGCGCCTTCGCCTAAAGGCCAAGAACTTCAAGACCACTATTTTGGGTCCGTAAAAGAGAGGATCCTCTGTTTTATGCACGATTTTGAGAGGACCGCCCTTCATCTGGGGATCCCTGTCAAGACCCGCCATAATGAGGTGGCGCCGGCCCAGCACGAGGTTGCTCCGGTGGTCGAGCGCGCGTCAATGGCGATCGATCACAATATCCAGTTGATGGAATTAATGAGAAAAATCGCCATCCGACATCAATTGTCCGTACTCCTGCATGAAAAACCTTTTGAAGAGCTCAACGGTTCCGGGAAACACTGCAATTGGTCGATTGCCACGAATACAGGGATTAACTTACTTGATCCTACAGAGACTCCTGAAAACAGTTTGCATTTTCTTGTGTTGTTGGCCGCGATTTTACACGCTGTTCATCAACACGCTTCTCTTCTGCGCGCATCCATCGGCTCTGCAAGTAATGACCATCGTCTGGGCGGTCATGAAGCGCCTCCTGCAATCATCTCGGTGTATTTGGGAGAGGCTCTCGAAGCGCTTCTGGATAATATCGAAAAGCATGGGGTGCACAAGAGTAAATCGGGAAAGCACAAGTATGATCTTGGAATTAAAGAGTTGCCGGATCTAAGAAAAGACAATACCGACCGCAATCGCACATCGCCTTTTGCCTTTACAGGTAATAAATTTGAATTTCGGGCTGTCGGTTCATCGCAAAATCCCGCAAGCTCCGTCACAGTTCTCAACGCAATCGTTGCGACAAGTTTAAACGGCATGGTCGATGCCATCGATCAGAAGCTTGGAGGCAAAAAGCCGAAAAACCGCGAAGAGCTGATCGAAGTTGTGATCCCTGTTGTCCGCAATTTCTTGAGAGATTCCAAACCGATCCGTTTTTCAGGCGACAATTACTCGTCCGCATGGGCCAAAGAAGCGAAAAAAAGAGGGCTTCCCAATCTCGAAAAGTCAATAGACGCTTTCAAATCGCTCACCGCAAAGTCCACAATAGACGCTTTCGACGGGGTCCTGACTGCTCAAGAACTGAAAAGCCGATACGAGATCATGGCTGAGAACTACGGATTGACGGTCAATATCGAGGCAAACTTGATGATCGATATGTTTACAACCCAAATTCTGCCTGCAGCCTTGAAACAGTCCAAGCTTATTGCTGAGACGATCCATAACGTTTCCCATTTTGCAAAAAAGTCGGCGTTAAAGAATCAGGAACAGCATCTTCTCGATCTGAATGCGCTTATTGAAAAAGGACTGGAGCAAAAGAGCAAGCTTGCAAAAGTGCGGGAAAAAGCTGAGTCGTTAAATGGAATTAAGAAGGCAGAGGCTTATTGTAAACAGGTGTTACCTGAAATGGCGGCGTTTCGCAAGATTGTCGATGGCATCGAAAATATAGTTGATGACAGCCAATGGCCACTTCCAAAATATCGGGAGCTGCTTTTCCTTGTCTGATATGAAGCGTATAGGTTTTTTTGGAGGATCGTTCGACCCCGTCCATTTCGGTCACTTGAGAATGGCAAGGGAGCTCAAAGAGAAGAAACATCTGGACGAGGTGTGGTTCTCTCCCGCACGCATCAGCCCTTTCAAATTGGATACGCCGCCGCAAAGTGTGGAAAACCGTCTGGAAATGCTCCGCCTTGCCTTGAAGGATGAACCAGGATTTGAGATCTACCAAGAAGAAATCAGGCGGGACGGGCCGTCCTATACGATTGATACGATAGAAAATCTTCTTGAAATTGAGGGTTCACGGTTCTTTCTCATTTTCAGCGATGAATCGGCCCCGGGCTTCTTTCATTGGAAAGATGCGGAAAGGATCGTTGAGCTTGTCCCGCTGCTCATCGGCAGCCGATTGGGCGGCGACCCGCCAAAAGAAGGAAATGAAAAGATCCTCAAGGCGATGGAAAAAGGGTGGACGCCGACCAGCCCATTTAATATTTCCAGTACGGAAATACGCGAACGGTTGGTGAACGGAAAGGATTGTTCCTCCTATGTTCCAAGAAATGTATTAGACTTTATTTATCAAAATCATTTATACTCTTTGAGTTAGTAATAATATGGAAAACAAAGAAATTCAAATGCTGCAAGCTATCGCTCAAACAATTTATGATAAAAAAGGTTTTAATATCGTCGCCATCGACGTCCAGGAAAAGTCCTCTTTGACCGATTATTTTATTATCGCGGAAGGGAGTGTGGAAAGGCACGTGTCTGCACTGGCCAACTCTGTCAAAGACAAAGTCAAAGAGATGGGCGGCCATATTTTCCATATGGACGGTGATCAGTCGGGAGACTGGGTCGTCCTGGATTGCGGGCAGATATTGGTCCATCTTTTTGTGCCTTCCCTGCGTGAACACTATTCGTTGGAAGAACTTTGGCACGAAGGTGACATTGTCGATTTAAACATTCAAATTAAAGAAGCTTAGGTCATGACTGAACGAACTAGAATAGTAGTGACTGGATTAGGGGTCGTCTCCTGCCATGGAAATGATGTGGATCATTTTTACAACCAGCTGTTGGCTGGAAAGAGCGGAATATCGACGATCACAGGGTTTTCTACTGAAGATTTAGGGACAACTTTTGCCGGTGAGATCCGTGATTTCGACCCGGGCGAATACATGGATAAGAAGCAGGCGAGGCGCGTGGATAAATGCATCTCGTATGCAATGGTTGCCGGGAAAAAAGCTTTAGAGTCGGCCGGACTAAACGAAGAGACTTTAAAAAAAGTTGATTTGGAGAAGTGCGGCAGTGTGATCGGAAGCGGCATGGGAGGCATGGGCGTCTTTGTCGACGGAGTCCAGGCGATGTCGAAACAGGGGCCTAAACGGGTGACGCCTTTTTTCATTCCCTATATCCTGACGAATATGGGGGGCGCGCTGTTTGCGATGGACCTGGGCTTTATGGGGCCCAACTATTCGATTTCCACAGCTTGTGCGACAGGGAACCATTCGATCATTGCTGCCGCTAACCACATTGCGCTTGGCGATGCTGACGTCATGGTTTGCGGCGGGGTGGAAGCTGCAATTTTACCAATGGGAATTGCCGGATTCAACGCTTGCAAGGCTCTTTCAAAAAGAAATGACGAACCTGAAAAAGCTTCCAGACCTTGGGATAAGGGAAGAGACGGTTTTGTCATGGGAGAAGGCGCCGGAGTGCTGGTGCTCGAGCGGTTGGAGCATGCATTGGAAAGGGGAGCGCCTATCGTCGCTGAGTACCTGGGGCACGGGGTTTCTTGTGATGCCCACCACATGACTGAGCCGAGGCCTGATGGAAGAGGTATTGCGAAGTGCATGTTCAGCGCCCTGGATAAAGCAGGGTTGAAGCCGGAAGACATCAATTACATCAATGCCCATGCAACGTCAACTCCTGCTGGGGATATGGTAGAGGTCAACGCTTTGAAACGGGTGATTCCCGATCCATCCAAAGTTGTGATGAATGCGACAAAGTCTATGATCGGCCACGGACTTGGAGCTGCTGCCGGAATCGAGGCTGTTGTTGTCGCGAAAGCTATTCAGGAAGGGAAAGTGCATCCAACGATAAACTTGGAAAATCCTGAACCTGATCTGGGATTTCAAACGCCTACTCAAGCCTACGAGATGGATGTTAAAGTTGCAGTCTCAAATTCATTCGGGTTTGGCGGTCATAACGGTTCCATTATTTTGGGCCAGTATAAGGATTAGTGTTTTGTCTCTTGAACGCTCGTATGGAATTATCCCTTTTCGACGTGTCTTAGAATCCGTTGAGGTGTTGCTTGTCCAGCATCAAGCGGGGCACTGGTCTTTTCCCAAGGGGCGTCCAGATAGGGAAGAGCATCCGATCGATACAGCGCAACGGGAGCTCAAAGAAGAAACCGGCCTTGGGATCAAACGGTTGATCATTCCGGAAGACACCCTTTCCGAGTCTTATTTTTTCGATAGGGGAGAAGATAAAGTTCAGAAACGGGTCGAGTATTTCATTGCTGAAGTGGAAGGGGAGTTGGAAATCCAGGATGAAGAGCTTCGTGACAGTATCTGGCTGAAACCGGATGACATTGAAGATCAGGTCACCTTTCCCGAGTCAAAAAAAATCTGCCGGCAGGTGATCAACCTGCTCAACCAGCTTTAGTGGGTGTCTACAATCTAAACTTCATTTACTTTGTAGACACCCTCTCAGACATTAGGTAATCGCGCGCGTCTCGCCGAGCTGTCCAGGGGCTAGCTCGCCGCGCGCGATTACCTAATGTCTTAGTATCCACGTTCCGGTGCGTTATCTAGAATATTTCTGTTTGAAATTTTGACAAGGCCTGGGAGATTTTTTCCTGTAGATAACAGCTGGTAAATGCGCTCCAACTTTTCGCGAATTGAATAAATGCGTCACTGCTGCAATTTGACTGCAATGCCTTCAACGATTCTTTCAGCTCTTTTGCGCAAGGGGAGCCCCTGCTTTTAAGAATGGCGCACTCAACCATCTCTTCAATAAACGATTTCGGGTCGGATGATAGAGGCGGATGGATAGAAATGGAAAGTTTTGAGTTATCTTTGAATAATTTTGAAGCGATTTTGATCTGTTTGAGTGTGGGGTGCGGGGAATTGAGGAGTTCTTCAACAAAAAGGTAAGTTCCAAGTCCGGGAATTTTTTCACAATCTATCAGATCTATCCAACTGGAGGAGGGGGAATTTACGATTGGAGCCGTTTTTGTTGCCATTTCAATCTCCTCGGCTGAGGTTTTGGAAACAAAGTATCAAAAGGATAATTTTAAAGTAAAGTAATATCTCCACAAATAGGGGCCGTACCAGCAGATTGCTTGACCATAAAAGGGATTTTTTACAGAATGCATATAATAGATAAATTTACCTATTTTTCGTGTATACCGATACGAACGCCGCAGAATAAGAGATATTCGAACTATTGGACTGCAGGGAAAAACCGTCGGTATCCACCAAAGTCGCAAAAGACAGGAGTACGTTTGTGAAAAAGATTCTAGAGTTTCTACTAGTGACATCTCTTCGGATCGCTTTGTGGTTCAGGTATCGGATCAAAGTTAAGGGGCTGGAACATTTATCCAAAGAGAGCTTGAAAAACCCTGGAGGGGTTTTATTTCTTCCCAATCATGTCGCAATGGTCGTCGATCCCCTTTCCATTACGTTGACAGCCTGGAAAAAGCTCAAGATTCGGCCTACGATTGTTGAAACCTATTACTTTCTGCCTGTTGTCCATTCGGCGATGAAATTTGTTGATGCGCTTCCTGTTCCGGATTTTGAAAAATCCACAAACAGCCTGAAAAGAAAACGTCATGAAAAAGTGATGGAAGAAATGGTCAAAGGGCTGAAACAGGGAGAGAACTTTCTTATCTACCCTTCTGGGAGAGTCAAGCATACGCATATTGAAAAAATCGGTGGAGCGTCAGCGACCCATGAACTGATCCAAAATGCCCCCGAGGCAAATATTATCCTCGTGAGGATCAAAGGATTGTGGGGCAGCATGTTCTCACGGGCGCTGACCGGCACTTCTGTAGATATGTTTGAAAAAGTCAAAGAGGGATTTTGGATCTGTCTGAAAAACCTTCTCTTCTTTACACCACGTCGGGAAGTGACCATTGAATTCGAACCAGCCCCTTCCGATTTTCCCTATTCGGCCTCCAGGCTTGAATTGAACAAGTGGTTGGAAAATTATTATAATCGCCCGGACGGCCTGTCCAAGCAGGAGGGGGAGTACCCTGGAGAATCTCTCAAGCTTGTCCCATACAGCATGTGGAACGATGAGCTGCCGGAGATTAAAAAACCTAAGACAGTTTCACATGAAGAGGTTGTCCACTTGTCAGATATTGACGATGATCTGCAAGATAGGGTTCTGGACAAGCTTCATGAATTGACAGAGCTGGATCGAACCAGTATTACACCTGAGATGTCCCTGTCGTCCGACTTGGGCCTCGACTCATTGGATACGTCGGAATTAGCGACATTTTTGCAGGACCAGTTTGAAACCGGTCCCATCCCTGTCACTGAGTTGACGACAGTGGGACGGGTGATGGGGATCGCTTCGAAGAAGATCGAAATTGAAGAGGTCGGAAAAGAAGATAAAGAGGATACGGAAAACTGGTTTGTCAAGATTCCTCGCTACAAGGCGCAAGTTGCCCATGGAGAAACGATTCCAGAAGTATTCCTTCACAACTGCGAACGGATGGGCAACCAGCCTGCGTGCGCAGATACCCGAACTGGCGTGTTGAGCTACTCGCGCTTTAAATTGGGCGTGTTGGTGATGGCAGAATATATTCGGCATTTACCAGGCAAGTATGTGGGGATCCTTCTCCCTGCGAGCGTGGGTGCTTATTTGACTGTGCTGGCGACACAGATGGCCGGTAAAGTCCCGGTGATGATCAACTGGACATTGGGACCCAAACATTTGCGGGCTGTAAGAAAGATTTCTAATATTGAAGCTGTGCTAACGTCCTGGGCGTTTTTAGAGAAGTTGGATTCTGTCGACCTCAACGGCATCGATGACATTACGATCATGCTGGAAAGCGTTAAGAAGGAGTTTACTTTAAAAGATAAGCTGAAAGGCCTTTTCCGCTCCAAGCTCAGCGCGAAGCGGATTTTGAAAATTTTTGGAGTTGACGAGCTTAAAGGGAATGATCAGGCAGTTCTTCTCTTTACAAGCGGAACCGAGAGTGAGCCGAAAGGCGTGCCTCTTTCTCACGAGAACATCCTAGTCAATGAGCGGGCAGCCTTCGAGGCGATCGACTTATATTCGGACGATATCATGTTTGGGATCCTGCCTCCTTTCCACGCCTATGGATTCAGCACAAGCGGCCTGATGGGGCTCTTGTCCGGCATCAGATCTGCCTTTTACCCAAATCCAACAGACGGCAAAGGCCTCGCAAAAGAGTTTAGCCGCTGGGGAATAACGATCATGAGCGGCGCTCCTTCATTTATCAAGGGGATGCTTAAATCGGCCAAAAAGGACCAGATGAAGACGATGCGCTTGTGTGTGACAGGGGCAGAAAAAGCGCCTCCTGAGCTATTCGATCTGATGGCGAACGTTGGAAAGGAACAGGCTTTGCTGGAAGGCTACGGCGTGACAGAGTGCGCTCCTATTCTGACAGCAAACCGTCCCGGAAAACCTCGCAAGGGAGTGGGCTCTCCATTGGAGGGGATTGAATTGATTGTCGTCCAACCTGAAACCCATGAAAAACTGGAAAAAGGGGTTGACGGCCTGGTACTTGCCAGGGGCCCGAATATTTTTAAGGGATATCTTAACCCCGGACTGGCCTCTCCATTTCTCACTGTCGATGGAAAAGAATGGTATAATACCGGGGATATCGGAAATCTGGACGAGGAAAACCGTTTAACCTTGTCTGGACGGTTGAAGCGCTTTGTCAAAGTCGGAGGGGAGATGATCTCTCTATTGGCAATTGAGACAGCATTGCTACATGCCGCTCCGCAAAAGGGGTGGAAGATGCGCGAAGAGGGACCTACTCTTGCTGTGATCGCTCAGGAAGATCCGGGTGGAAGGCCTCTGATCCTTCTTGTCTGCACATTCAATACGACTGTCGATGAAGTGAACCAAACGTTGCGTGATGAAGGGTTCAGCAACCTTGTGCGCTGTTCCGATGTGTGTGAAGTCGACGAAATCCCCATCATGGGGACCGGCAAGATTCATTACCGAAAATTAGAAGAACAGTTCTTTGCGAACAAAGAAAAGAGTGTTGTATAGTACTTTTCACTTTTATTCATTTGGTAAAGAACGGTAATCATGGCTTCTAAAATCGACATCAACGCAATCCCTATTAAGTTGTTCAATACGATCACGCGCGCAAAGGAGACGTTTCAGCCTCTTTCCGGCAAACACGTATCTCTCTATACCTGCGGTCCGACAGTCTATAACTTTGCCCACATCGGTAATTACCGCACGTACATGTTCGAGGACCTTCTTCGTCGAACACTGGAATTTTTCGGATATGAGGTCGAACAGGTGATGAACCTGACCGATGTCGATGATAAGACAATTCGAGGCGCTACCCGGGAAAATGTAAGCCTGGATGCTTACACCAAGCCATTCAAAGAAGCGTTTTTTGAAGATATCAAAACGTTGAATATTGAACCGGCGGAACACTATCCTGCCGCTACCGATTACATCGAACAGATGATCGCGATGATTGAGAAGCTGCTCGATAAGGGATTTGCCTATAAGGGGGCTGACGGCAGCGTTTACTACGCAATCGAAAAATTTAAACATTATGGCTGCTTATCCCATTTAAAACTCGATGAGTTGAAATCAGGAGCGTCTGAACGGGTTGCCTCAGATGAGTATGAAAAAGACAATGTCGCCGACTTTGTCCTGTGGAAAAGCTACGATCTGGAACGGGACGGCAAGATCTATTGGGAAAGCCCTTTTGGAAAAGGGCGGCCTGGATGGCACTTGGAATGCTCGGCAATGGCAATGGAAATTCTAGGAGAAACAATTGATATCCATTGCGGCGGCGTGGACAATATGTTTCCTCATCATGAAAACGAGATTGCGCAGTCGGAAGCGTGTTCCGACCGGACGTTTGTCAAGTGGTGGCTGCACTCGGAGCACTTGATCGTTGATAATAAAAAAATGTCAAAAAGCCTTGGCAATTTTTTTACTCTGCGCGACTTGTTGGATAAGGGGTATACGGGGACTCAGGTCCGCTATATGCTGTTGCAGACCCACTACAAAACCCAGCTGAATTTTACTCTTGATGGCCTTGAAGCTGTCAAACATTCTTTGCAAAGGCTTCAAGACTTTGTTTTCCGACTCCAAAGCATTGAAGGGGGAGATACCCATCATGAAGTTGATGCGTTGATCGACAAAGCCTTGCATGGCTTTGCCCATGGTTTGGCCGATGATTTAAATATCTCTGTCGCGTTGGCCGCTCTCTACGATTTCGTCAGAGAAGTCAACGGTCGGATCGATCAGCAAAGGTTAGGGAAGACAGACGCTGAAAAAGTGCTGGAATTCCTTAAGCGGTTGAACGCTGTTCTTGGCGTGATCGAGTTCGATATCCAAGAAGAGACCATCCCTGATGATCTTGTCAAAGCCCTTGATGACCGCCTTGCGGCAAGAGCTAACAAAGATTGGGCGAAAGCGGACCAATTGCGCGACTTTATCCAGGGAAGAGGGTACGTGATTGAAGACTCTTCGACCGGTTCTCGTCTGAAGAAAGTGGAAAGCTGATCGTGGACAGAAAGCAGTTCTTCAAAGAGCTTGTCTGCATGACCGTCGAGGCGATCGAAGGGACGAAAGCAGGCAAAGCGATTACAGCTGTTGTCGTTGATAAAAAAAAGGAGCGTCCTCCCGGAGCGCATCCAGATGAAAATCAATTCCTCTCTCTATGTACGGGTTGCGATGCGTGTATGGCTGCATGTCCAGTCAACGTCATCATGATCGAAGACCTTGAGAAAAGAGATCCCTTGCTTTTTCCAGATGAAAGTCCGTGCATTCATTGTCCCGGAACGCCGTGCATCACTGCTTGCCCGACAGGGGCCCTGAACAGGAAATGGGGCACGTTAACTCGGCAGATATAAAATACCCATTGAGATCAGAGTAACTGTGACGATTCCCGCTAGAGCGGAGGCTGCAAATATTGCAGAACCCGCTTGAAAAGCGTCTTCTTTGGCTTGCAGTTGATTTGATGAGAATGCAACAACAGCCAGACGGACCAACGAACCTGCGCAGATGGCAAAAGACATTTCAATCGGCATCAATAAGGCAATCCCCATTGCGAATGGGGAAGGGGCGAAATGTTGTATCTTCTTGATATTTTCCAGAAAGGTCATGACAACCCCTGCAATGCTTGTATACAGTAATGTCTTTGAAATAAAGGGGGTGATCCCTGAAGCACCCTCGGCGAACAGCTCTGCCATCAACCCCCAGACGACTGCTCCGGGAGCAGGGAAGTACTTGCCTTCACCAAAACCAAACTGATTTGCCAACAGGTGGAGAAAATACACGGAGACGATCGAAACAGGGATGACGCCTAAAAACTGGACGAAAATTTGTTGTCTGGGTTTTGCATTGATCAGGTATCCCGTACGCAAGTCCTGAAAAAGATCGACAGCAAGCGCCGCCATGGCAGCGCCTCCAATTCCGATTCCAAGAAGGGCGATCACTCCAAAATTTCCAACCAGACTGAATATCATCAGCAAGATGATTGCGAGGAGCCGGATGGGATTAATATCTGTTTCGCTGGCGACCTTTCCCAGCGCGAAACACATGGGAGCCCCAATGACGGCGGCAAGGACAATATATCTCCATGAGATATCAAAAATAGAGTCCATTGAGATCACCGTTGCGATAAAAGCAACAACGATGGCCAAGCCAATATATCCCCAGTCTCTTTTGCTTAGCCCTGATCCCTCATCTTTGGGATGGAATCCGGGAGGAAGCGGTCCATGGTTTTTTAGGAAAAATGCAAAGCTCACTGAAGTGAAGGCGGGCAATGTCATCAGTCCGACAGCGGCCCAGCGGCTAAAATCTGCAGACGATTCACCAAAGGCAGGGGAAAAGAGGAAGAAGTTGAGAAGGGCTCCGATCAACATACTAACCCCAATGCGGGGGCCGATGACAATTCCGATCCCGTAAAGCAGAGGGTCCAGGCTAATGCTTAATCCTGCCGGCAGTGCGACCGCATCCCAAAGCGCTCCGCTTCCTGGTTTGATTGCCGCTTTTGTCGGCACTGTCAAAAGCGCAGAAAGACCTCCGGATACTCCCATGATATTGCGCGCTTTTTTTCTTTCAGTTTCCTTCTCTGAGGTGACGGCCTTTAAGATGGTCGCGCAAGCGACGGCGGAGGGAAAAAACCAGTGGACAATTGTGCGGCGAAGCGGCGCCGCGAAAGCGACGCCCAAAACGCTCAATCCCATTACCATAATGGCAAGTTGGGCCAAAGGGGGATTCCAATCAGGCTGTAAGTAGTAAATGGAGGCGATGGTCGAGACGGTAAAGCCGACGCTGCCGCCTGCTGAGGCCATCGTTTGTCCGAGGTTATAATTGATGATATTCCGCTCTTGTTTGGCCAAAAAAAGCAGACTCAAGATAACGGCGACAATCGAACCGCCTTGTCCCCAGCCTGTTAATAAGGTGGAATAGATATTGTTCAGCCCCATGAGAATGGCAAGGCCGAAAAAGGTTATCCAGGTTCGGGCAGATAGAGAAATCATTCCAAAATGTTATCAAAGGATGAATTAGCCAGAAAGGCCTAAATTGTCCCAGATCCAGTTTTCGAGGTTCAAGGGGCCTTGCAAGGCATATTCCAACATGCTGGCCCTCAACTCCTCTTGTCCGAAAAGGTGGAGGGAATCAGCCATTTTCCCTAAACGGACACCCCAGTTTTGCCATTTTTGGTCCCGAGTCGGATTCTCGACAGGCTTGCTCGCATGGATATCCCAGCCCCACGCACGGGCGCCTAATTCAACTCCGCGCAAGTAGTTTGCCATAAATTCAGGATCAGCCTTCAGTTCAGCGATCTCTTTTGCATTAACGGCATACGTCGTTCCTTGCCCGGCACTGCCTCGGCTGATCGGATACATCCACCAGTCGTAGTGAGCGCGGTGGATTTGTCCCCAATCGCCTGATGCGGCCCATTTTTCAAACTGTGCAAGCTGCCAGGCCTGCTTTTCCTTTACCGTGAGGGCTTTGGCAGATAATGTACTGCCTCTCCCACTTGCAGCGGGTCGGGGAACTGTTGACCCTCGGCGTTTTCCTTTACTGAGGGTGTCGGAGGCAATGGTTGATTCTCTCGTAGAGGGAGGAACGATTTTCACATCCCTATCTTTCCACTGAAAATAGAGCAATGGAATGAGGAACAGGCCGCCGGAAAATAGAGTCAGGGCTAAATCTGCAATGGCAGCAACAATTTTTTCGCCCAGCGAATGATCATCCGAGAAGGGATGGAAGAAAAATTGATAAGGGTCTTCGATTACTCTCATACCCTTAATTATAAAACAGCTATATTAATTTTGCGTTAAGGTGTCGGCTTCATCCAAGGGAAGAACAAAACGTCCCTGATCGAGCTGGAATGGGTCAAAAGCATCACGAGACGGTCAACGCCAATCCCGATCCCTCCTGTCGGAGGCATTCCCTGGCAGATCGCCTCCACAAATTCATGATCGAAAGGGCTTGCCTCTTCATCACCGGATGCTTTTCTTTCAGCCTGGTCTTCAAGAAGCTTGTATTGGATCACAGGGTCGTTGAGCTCGGTATAGGCATTGCAAAATTCTCCGCCCATAATGAAACTTTCAAATCTTTCGACGATCCCTTTTTCCCTTTCCGCTGGGTCTCTATGCGGTTTGCACAGAGGGGTCGTTTCGATCGGAAAATCGGTAATGTGGTGTGGCTGGATCAAATGTTGCTCAACTTTGTGTTCAAAGAGGGCGCTGATCATCAGGCCGCGGGGAAACGTTTTGATCTTTTTTGCTTCGAGGTGGCCGCAGTCCAGGACTTTCTTGTAAAGCTCTTCGTCTGAAAGGGCATCGACATCAATGTCTGCATAATGTTTGATGCTTTCTTTCATGGTCATGCGCTTCCAGGGAGCTTTGACGTCAATTTCAGCCTCTTCGCCTGTTTCCGAGTTCCTGGCCTTCAGGAGGGTCGTGCCATGAAGTTCAAGGGCAAGCTTTTCGACCAGGTTCTCCATCGTCCGCATCATGTCATTGTAGTCCCAATGCGCCGCATAAGCCTCTAAAAGAGTAAATTCAGGGTTATGCGTGCGGTCGATCCCTTCATTGCGAAAGACGCGGCCGATCTCAAACACCTTGTCCATGCCGCCGACGATCAATTTCTTCAAGGGGATTTCCAGGCTGATCCGCATGAACATCTCTTGATCAAGGGCATTGAGCTTGGTGATGAAGGGGCGCGCTTCGGCTCCGCCATAAATGCTTTGAAGTACAGGCGTTTCCACTTCGATAAATTCCTGGTCCTCAAAATAACGCCTGATCATGCTGAGGATCTTGCTCCGCTTCCTGAAGGTCTCACGCACATCGTCATGCGTGATCAGGTCTAGCCAGCGTTTGCGGTAGCGGGTTTCCTTGTCCGCAAGCCCCGAGTGCTTGTCAGCAAGAGGGAGCAATGTTTTACATAAGAGAGTCACCTCTTTGGCGAAAATGGTCAGTTCCCCTTTTTGGGTAAAAAAGAGGTTCCCTTCCACGCCGATGATGTCTCCGAGGTCGAACTTCTTTTCGATCACTTTGATCGGCTTGGAATCGTTGGGATTTTCCGGGTTGTAACCCGAGATCATCGTTTGATCGCGATTGAACATCACCTGTATCCGACCTGTATGGTCTTGCAACTGGGCGAACGCGTTTTTTCCCATAGCCCGGAAAAGAACCAGTCGACCAGAGACGACAACAGACGGTGTCTCTCCTGCGGCTGCGTCTTCGCTGTGTCCGAGCGTCTGCCCTTCATATTCCTTGTGCAGCAAGCAGGCATGATGGGTAGGGGTGAAGGAGGCAGGGTAGGGGTCGATACCTAAATCGCTGATTTCATCGAGTTTACGTCGTCTGTTCTGGTATTCTTCCAGATTTTCAAATTCGGGCTTGGTTGTCATAGGATTATTTTGAGACTGATTGTTCTGTTTGTTCAGTGTTGTCATAGCTTCGGACAAAATCGAGCCTTGCATAGCAGTAGACGGTCATGAGGACAACGGGAATGGCCCAAATGAGCAGAGCGATCACGGCATTTTTTGTCAGCGGCGTCGACTCTTTAAATTTTTTTATCCACTGGAACATGGGAAACTCTTATTATTTAACCCGATTATAACGGAAAATTGTGGTTGAAGGCAATATTTTTAAAAAAAAGTGGACAGCGGGTTAACATTGACGAATACGCGGTATTTTGAGGGAGGGTTGAACCGCAGATCAGTGATCGCCCTGGTGATCGGCTGGGTGCTGGTGCCCCTCACTAGAAATTGAAAACGCCAGCGGTCCTTGACTTTGGCGTGTCCGGCAGGATTGACCGGATGAAGCTGGAATGTCGAAGGCAGAAGGCGGAGGAGCTGGGACCGCATTGTCTCAGCAAGATTCCTTGTCCGATTTTCCTCCGGGCCGGAAAAAGCGATCTTGACCATTTGACTGAACGGGGGGAACCCGAACATTTTTCTGACCGCGATCTCTTCTTCATAAAAGGAGAAATAGTCCTGCTCTGCGGCGTGCAGGATCGTGCTGTTTTCCGGCATGCAAGTCTGTAAGATCACCTCTCCGGGCAATACGCCTCTGCCTGCCCTTCCCGCAACCTGGGTGATCAGCTGGAAGACGGTTTCCGACGCTCTGAAATCGGGGATGTTCAAACTGCCATCGCAGTTGATAACGCCGACAAGAGTAACCTCGGGAAAATGCAGGCCTTTTGCGACCATCTGCGTGCCGATCAGAACATCCGCTTTACCCGTCTTGAAATCTCTCAACAGTTGCTGATGGCTGCCTTTATGCCGCGTGGTGTCCGCATCGATACGGATCACGCGCATGTCGGGCAAGACTGCTTTTAAGGAGCGTTCGAGAAGTTCGGTCCCGACCCCTTTAAACTTCATGATGTCAGGATCTTTGCAGGCAGGGCATTCTTTAGGAGGAGGAGCGAGGGTAAATCCGCAAAGGTGGCAGCAGAGGGAGTTGTTTTTATAGTGATAAGTCAGTGTCTGGTCGCAGTGATTGCAGCTGATCCCTTTCCGGCATTTCTGGCAGAACAGCGTAGTGTGGTAGCCTCGGCGGTTGAGGAACAGGATCGACTGCTCTCCAGCTTCAGAACGTGCTTTCAGCGCGTTGATCAACGGCTCGGAAAAATTGGTGAACCCTTGCGCTTTTTCGTACTCCCGCTTCATATCCACGATGGTCACGCTTGGTCTTGAACTTGCTTCTGCGCGGACGTTAAGCTTGCTGAGATGGTACTTTCCGTCCAATGCGTTGGTGTAGCTTTCAAGTGAAGGCGTGGCGCTTCCGAGAATGACAGCTGATTGTGTGAGCTTTCCTCTCATGACCGCAACATCGCGTGCATGATAGGCCGGGGCTTCATCGGATTGTTTGTAGGAGGCTTCATGTTCCTCGTCCACTACGATCAGTCCTAAATTTTTTACAGGGCTGAAGATGGCCGATCGGGCGCCAATGACGATTTTGGCCTTGCCTTTTGCGATATCGAGCCACGCGTCATACCTTTCCCCATGGCTCAGGCGATGATGGAGGACGGCGATTTTTTCTTTGAACCGGGAACGGAACCGGTCGATGGTCTGCTGGGTCAGAGAGATTTCCGGCACCAGGACAATCGCTCCCTGGCCTTGGTCAAGGGCACGCTGGATCGCTTGAAGATAAACCTCGGTCTTGCCGCTTCCCGTGATGCCATAGAGTAAATGCGTGCGGAAATGCCTTTTCTCCAAATCATCGATGATGGCGTCCAGAGCCTCTTTTTGTTCCCCGTTCAACGTTTTATGTTCGGTTAAAAAATATTCTTCTCCGATGAGAGGGGAGCGGTCGATACGGACAATATCGATTGCCAGAAGCCCTTTTTTCACAAGGGTGTCGACCGGACTGCGGGTCCCGCCGGTTTTCTCCAGAAGCTCTGTGAGCAGGACCCCCTTTGACACTTTGAGCATCTCATCCAGCACGAGGCACTGCGCGGAGTGGCGGTTCCTGTTCTGAATGCTGTACTCCTTAAGCTCTTCCCGCGTTTTTTTGCGCATGACATAGAGCTGCTCCTTCGGTTTGACCTCTTTACGGATGCTTGCCGGCAGCATGGACTTCATGACTTTTGTCAATGGAGCGCAGTAGTAGTTGGATATCCATAGGGCAAGCTGGAAAAGATCTGGCGTCAGCAGTTCCTGTTCGTTTGCCACTTCTCGAATCTTTTGGAGTTTGGGAAAGGATTTCGAGTCTTTCAGGCTGTAGACATACCCTCCTTGAACCTTTCCGTTCAAAGGGACCTTCACCCGCATTCCTCTTTTCAATTTTCCAAGAAGGTGCTCGGGAATTTCATAGTCGAGAGGCTTGCCGACCGCAAGGTCTAGGATGACTGAAGCGTATCTTTCAGCATCTTCCATAGTTTTGCCTTTTCTCGCGGGTTTTCTAAATAGTGCGGGACAGGTTCCATGACGACATGAGGCGCTTTCACTTTTCCCAAGAGGGCTTGGGTCCCGATCACCAGCCTGGGGTTTTCACAGCTGCTTAAATCGGCAGAAGGAACGACTGCTGCAGGATAATAGCGCGCTTCCACTGCACGCGCGATGTTGTCAAGGAAGAGCTTCTCTGAAGGGGATCCGGACGAGTCCAGGATGAGGACTTCAGGAGGAGTGGCAGGATGCTTCCACTGCTGGGAGATCTCTTTTGCCCGTGTATCGTCCGGTTGACCGTCCAGGATTTTCTGTTTGGGAAAGTGGGCGCTGAAGAGTTCGATGAAATCGGAAAAATCAAGATCGTCCACAGGTTTTGGACTCTCCCTTTCGATCGCAACTGTTGGTGCCTGTTGAACGGAGGGAGGTTTACTCTTTTGGGGCACAGGTTTCGGAGGCGCGCGTTTGGGCAACGGCGCTGTCTTTTTTGGCGGAGCCGGCCGATGCAGATTGACGGGAGGTTTTGCTTGAGCGCCCCTGCTGGATTGCGCGAAGGACTTATAGTAGACAAGTGTCTCCTTATCAGTGTAAACCCAGTCTTTCTCGGCGTAGTTCTGAGTAATATGAAGCTTTGTTAATGCGATTAAATTTTTAAGCTCAGACATTGGCCATCAATTTGGAGAGTTTGTTTGTCAGATCTAGAGTGTGGCGGGAAAAATGACGCTTGCCGTAACGTGAGCTGAGAAATTGATCAGCTTCCTCGATACCATCGGGAAAGAGCTTGTTGAACAGTTTCGAAAGAAACCTGGGGCCCCAGAGAGCTGCCAGTTCTACCTGGTGACTGAGCAAATAATAGAGGACAGACTCATCATCGCGAAATTGAGGCAGGATGTGGGAGATCACTTGCGCCAGTTTTTGAATGCGAACCCCGAGTTTGTCAGAATATTTTAACAACGTTTTCAGGTTCGCGGCTTCTTTAGTCGGCAGGTGCAGCTGCTCCCTTGTTAAATCCAGGCATTCCAGGCAATTGACCCACGCTCTCTCCGCATGCCGGTCGAGTTGGATGGCGTCTGAATCCTGAGGATTTAAATTATTGCCGAAAAATGTGGAATATTGCCTGAGTTTTGCGATAATCCCTTCGTTCATGTTCCAGGAAAAAATGCGCATGGACTGGTATGTGCGTCCTGCAAGCAGTGTGATGAGACCGTAGGCCTTTTCCAGGTTTTCACGCCCTTTTTTGGTGTATTTCTGGTGGGGGGTGAGGGTAATTGAATGGATCATTTGTTGGTATTCATTTGTGATCGCTGAAGCTTCCAGCAGTTCATGCAGTAAAAACTGGATCAACAGACTGTTGTTTGCCCGGTGATGCGCAAACGAATGAAACTCTTGTTTTTGATTATCCATCACTGGTAACCTCTGCTAAATTCATACCAGAATAACTTCAGGTTTTGGTATAGCTAGGCTAGCAAACTTTCCAGTAAAAGGGTAGCTTAATGATGTTCTGGGTCGCAATCGTTTTTTCTCTATTACTCTCTATTGCCATTTTTTTTAACTTACGTCCTGTTGCAGGAGGAATTGACGAGGGGAGGCTTGCGCCTTGCCCCAATAAGCCGAATTGCGTTTGCAGCCAAGATACTAACCCTGAGCATGCGATAGAACCATTGCCAGCGGTCGGGACCGATCCGATGAGAACTTTGGCTCAAGTGGTCAAACAAATGCCCCGTACTGCAATCGTCGTGGAAATGCCGAACTACCTCCACGCGACGTTCCAATCAAAAGTGTTCCGGTTTATCGATGATGTCGAGTTTTTGTATGATCCAGAGGAAAAAGTGATACAAGTAAGGTCTGCCTCAAGGTTGGGATATCGGGATTTCGGCGTAAACCGAGAACGGGTCGAACAGATCAGAAACGCCCTTACTTTATGATATTCAGCTTATTCTTTGGAGTATTGGTGTCTTCCGGAAAGGGATCAAAGTCTTTGTCTCTGGGGACGGCGTGATAGCCGCACCCTTTTAGAATGCGCGGTACTCCGAAATATTCGATGTAGGGATATTGCCTGCAGACGGTCGGGCGGAGGCGGTAGTGGCCGCATGTTCCGTCCTTTTCCAAATACCTGCAGCCCATGATCATCACGTTTTCCCCTTCGACCTCCATGGGTTCAGGATGACGGGGATAGAACCCATTGATCTGTGTATTCCAGAAATAGTACGCTTTGGTTAAGAAACCTTCGGGGGCCGGTATAATAATATAATAACAGCAATTTCCCCTTTGATAGCATTTACCTTCCTGTCTGTAAGGGGTTTTGAAAAATACACCGGCGATTCTCTGCATCAGCAGGTCGAGCAGGACAAAGGGAAGAAAAAGAGCGCGGACCGGCCAGCGGATCCAGGCAGGGACCCACTGTTTAGGGATGCCTCCTTCAGGAAGCGGGGGCTGTTCCGGCTTTTCTGCCAGCTCGACAATATCTGCAGGTTTGTTCCATAGAGGGTGTTTATTAGGCATTCTCCACGCTATACATCTATTCCCCAAAAAACGTCAATTGGAACTTATCTGCATCCGGGTGCGGCTTCGATCTTTTCCGAGGCTTTGCCGGTTCGAAAGTGCTTTTGCGGTTGGCGTTTTCCTCCAGATGCTCGAGAATTTCTTTTGCCCTTTCAATCACTGTTAAGGGGAGTCCCGCCAGACGGGCGACATGGATGCCGTAGCTTTTATCCGTTCCCCCTTTGACGATCTTGCGGAGGAAAACGATCGAATCATCGCTTTCATGGACGGCAACGTTGTAGTTGACGGCCCCGGGGACCTTCTCTTCCAGCTTGGTCAATTCACAATAATGGGTAGCGAACAGGGTTCTTGCCTTTCTCCCATCTTCGGTGAGCAGATGTTCCGCAACCGACCATGCGATGGAAATTCCGTCATAGGTGCTTGTGCCCCGTCCGATCTCGTCCAACACCACCAAGGAACGGTCCGTGGCGTTATTGAGGATGTTGGCGGTCTCTGTCATCTCCACCATGAAGGTCGACTGTCCCCGGGACAGGTCGTCGCTTGCTCCAATACGTGTAAACACTTTGTCGATCAGTCCGATATGTGCGGATTGAGCGGGGACAAAACCTCCTGTTTGCGCCAGGATGGCGATTAAGGCCACCTGTCGGATGTAGGTGGATTTTCCGGCCATGTTAGGGCCAGTAATCAACAGAAGCCGTTCATTTTCCTCATCCATCATTGTGTCATTGGGGACAAATTTTTCGTTTAGATGAACAGCTTCGATGACTGGATGCCGGCCGTCAACAATCTCCAGTTTCTGGGATTGGTCGATCTTCGGACGTTTGTAATCGTGAAGGCGGGCGGCTTCTGCAAGCGACTGCAGGCAGTCGATGATCGCGAGGCTTTGCGCTGTTTTGATGACGTCGGAGGCGAACTTGGCCACTTCGGCTCTTAGTTGATGGAACAGTTCCTGTTCAATAGAGGCGATCTTCTCTTCGGCCGTCAGTACTTTTTGTTCATATTCTTTGAGTTCCATTGTGATGAAGCGCTCTCCGTTTACCAGAGTTTGACGTCTTTCAAAGTATTCAGGAACTTTGGAGGCCTGTCCTTTGCTGACCTCGATGTAGTAACCGAACATCCGGTTGAAGCCTACCTTAAGGTTGCGAATATCGAGGTCTTCCCTCAGTTGATTCTGATAGTTCGACAGCCAGGTCTTGCTATTCGAGCTGATCTCCCGAAGCTCGTCAAGGTCGCGATGAAACCCTTCGCGGAAAATTCTCCCTTCAGATAATTTTTGAGGAGGCTCGTCCACCAGGGCATTGGCGATCAGGCCTGTCAGTTCAGGCAGGGGATTGAGGGCCTTTTCATGGGTTTGGACAAGTTGAGAGGAAGAGCCGGGCTCTTTAAGGAGAGTTTTGATCTGGCCCAACGGCTCGATTGAATGTCTCAGGGCAGCGATGTCCTTGGGGGAGGCGTAGTTGGCGCTGACCTTCATGATCAATCGTTCGATATCCCGCACATGTTCCAGGGACGCTTTCAATTGATCGTGCGTCCAGCCTCTGTCGAAAAACGATTGGACTGCGTCCTGCCTGGCTTGAATGGTTTTGACGCAAAGCAAGGGGCGTTTCAGCCATTGCTGGATCAGCCTTGCCCCCATCGGGGTGCGCGTGTGGTCGATAACGCTGAGAAGAGTGTGCTTGCGGCTGCCGTCCTGCAGTGACCGGGTCAGTTCCAGGTTGGCCTGGGTCATTCTGTCGAGTGTCATGTACTCGCTGGTCGAGTAGGTGTTGATCGTGTTGATGTGGTCGATCGACAGACTGAGCGTGTCCCTGAGGTAATGCAAAAGAGCGCCCGAAGCGTTAATGCCCGCGACCATTCCTTTAAGGCCGAAGCCGTCCAAGGTGTGCACTTTTAAATGGGAAACGAGGAAATCGG
>Ga0180431_10001120_pt1 | contig 37498 bp, 28 predicted proteins | sample SS_ome_11_FD_132459 | JGI IMG/M metagenome (GOLD analysis project Ga0180431, IMG submission 132459) | Hypersaline lake sediment archaeal communities from the Salton Sea, California, USA - SS_1_MS_1 metaG | ecosystem: Environmental > Aquatic > Non-marine Saline and Alkaline > Hypersaline >... | reverse complement strand
GGCGACATCGGTCGACCGCTCGGGCGGCGGCGTGGTCGAGGTGTCGCGGTACGTGAAGACGACACTCTCGCGGCGCGGTCACTCGCGTCCTCTCGTCGTCACCACAGGACACTCCGATGACGCGTTCATCCCCGGCGGGGTCGGCGCGCTCGCACTCATCCCGGCTGAGATCGGGCTCGAGGGCGGACGCACCTATCTTGTGTACGCGGACCGCTCCAGAACCGACCGCTCAGTGGCGTTCACGCAGAGCGACGTCGAGTTCATCGGTGCCGCGGGACGGCTGCTCGGGCTGACGCACTCACGCATCGGCGACGCGCTCGCATGGCAGGCCTCCGGTGACGAGGTCGACAAGCTCGTCGACTCCGCGTCCGAGGTCGGTATGATCACACGCAGCCCGCAGATGCTCGGAATCCTCGCGACCGTCGAGCAGCTCAAGGACAGCCAGGTTCCGGTGCTCATCCGCGGCGAGTCGGGTGTCGGCAAGGAACTCATCGCGCGCGCCATCCATGCGGGAGGGCGTTCCGCGAGCGGGCGGTTCGTCGCGCTTAACGCCGGCGCCATCGCGCCGCATCTCCAGGAGAGCGAACTCTTCGGTCACGTCCGCGGTGCCTTCACCGACGCCGACCGTGACCGCGAGGGTGTCATCGAGGCGGCGGCCGACGGCACGCTGTTCCTCGACGAGGTCGGGGAGATGAGTCGTGAGCTCCAGGTCAAACTCCTTCGGTTCCTCCAGAGCGGCGAATACCGTCGGGTCGGGGAGAGCGTTACCAGGAAGAGCAACGCGCGTGTGCTTTCCGCGACGAACAAGGACCTGCGCGAGGAGGTCCGTCAGGATGGCTTCCGCCGCGACCTGTTCTACCGGCTCTGCACCGTCACTATAGAGATCCCGCCGCTCCGCGACAGACCCGAGGACGTGCCCGCGCTCATGGAGCACTTCCTGGAGTACTACTCGAAGCGCGAGGGGAAGCGGATCGCCGGATTCAGCCGTGAGGTGAAGGAGTTTTTCATCCGCCACGACTGGCACGAGAACAACGTGCGCGAGCTGGAGAACGAGATCCGGCGCGGCGTCGCCCTGACGAAGGACGGGGAGGTCATCGGCCTCGACAAGCTGAGGCCCGAGCTGCGCCGTCGCGCTGATGTCGGGCTCGCGCCCGAGGGCGACGAGACGCGGTCGAGATCGCTCAAGGATGAGGTCGGCGCGCTGGAACGCAGCCGCATCCTCGAGGCGCTCGAGCGGACCGGATGGAACAAGCAGCAGGCTTCCGATCACCTCGGTCTCTCCAGGACCGGACTCATCGCCAAGATGAAGAAGTACGGTCTCGGATAGCCGGGTCACCTGACAGGTGTGACAGCAGGGAGTTCAAGCCGGGTCAGACGATGACCCGGCTTTGCCATGTTCCGGCCGACCCGTTCCGGCGTACGGCCCACCGATTCCGCCGGGCCTGGCACTCCCAGCGAACCGTCGAAATCCTGACAGTGCGTCGTAAACGTGACGGTCGGGTAACTATAAGTCCTGCAGTCGATTAGCAGGACCCGGCGCCGGTTCCGTCCGATCTGTGTCGCCAGGGACACACATTCCGATTGGCTGACCAGCTCTCGATTATTCGCTGTGCTCCATAACTAGTCACAGGGCAGCCGTTTACGGCGTTCACATTTTCCTCTCATGGAGCGGCCTACGACCGCTTTCTGGCACATCCCATGCCCTTATAGAGGTCAGTGCTTTGACAACGGGAACTCAAAATTGGAAGAGGATCGTGGTCATGAGTGGAAATAACAGGGGGGCGAGTCCGGTCGCTCTTTGACCCCTTCCTCTTCCATGCAGGCAGGCTCTCCGAAGCATCGGGGAGATTACATAGAACAGAGGGAGTAGCCATGCCGAGTACGGCGAGCATAAAGGTAATCGTTGTGATCCTGCTCATCGGAATAGCCTCGCCGTTTCTCGGCTGATGATGAAACAGCTCCGAACCTCCTGGCACCTCCGGAGCTGTCAAAGATAGAGGGCAGCACACAGGCAGCAGCAAGGAGCAGCAACGGCAGCAGAGCGAAAGGTTCTCTCCACCCCGACCTCATCCAGTCCGGCAACCTTGGTCAGTTGTGAACATCTCTCCTCCCACGGATGGGGTCAGCCCACGAAGGCCGGCAGGTCACGATCTCTCTTCCACGATCGACCTGCCGGCCGCTCCGCATTCCGGAGCCGTGATCTCGCCGGTCCCGAGCCACGATATCTCAAGTAACGCCTTCATCTCACCCTGCGGCACGTTCGTTCCCGTCACATCACCAAAGATCTGATCGTCTTAGTGGCTGTCAGCGGAGTTGACAGCCATCTCCCCAGGAGGGCGTCGCTCGCGCGGCGCCCTCACCTGTTTGTGCCCTGCTCACGGGGACGACGGCGCGCAGACGAGGCGGCGGTTGAGTGTGGCCGCGCGCTTGCTTCAGTCAGTTGACGACAACCGCGCAGCCCCCGTCACTGTTCCGTCCCCGACGAGATCATCCGACGTGACCCATTCGACATCGCGCGAGCCTCGCGCGCTTCCACCACGCACGGTCTCGGACGCTCCGTGTGCGGGTTCGAGCGTTCCGTGCGACCCGCTCGCGCTCCGTGAGGAGCTGCGTGTGATCGCCTCCGGCTTCTCGGAGAGGCTCGCCGGCGCCGGCATTCACAGTGGGGCTCCACCGGACCGCGGCGCCGGTCCTGCGAACCTGGCACTGACGCTCCCGTACTATCTCGCCGAGGCAGTCCGCATGCCGGACGCGCGGACCGCCTGTCGGACGATGGCGCTGGCGAACGCGTTCGGCGCAGCGCATTTCCTTGCGCAGGACGATGTCGTCGACGCCGAGACCGCGCTGACCCCGGCCGTCTGCCGCCTCTCGGACACATGTCTGTCCGTGTTCACGCGCGAGTATGCACGACTCGTCGGTGACCGACGCGAGTTCTGGGAGCACTTCGACCGCTACATGGACGAGTACTTCACCAGCCTGGAGCTGGAGCGGGAGAGCACGCGCTTCAGAGTCGAGGATGTGCTCGCAACTGCAGGAAGGAAGCTCTCGCCGCTCAAGGTGACGGCCGCAGCGGTCTGTCTGCTCGGACACGATAGCCGCGTCGCCGAGGGGACGCTCCGCGACATGGAGCGAATGATCGAGTCGTACCATACGGCCTATCAGCTGGCTGATGACCTCGCCGACCTCAGGAGCGATCTCGAGCACGGCCGCCCGTCGGCCGCGGCTCGTATCATCGCTGCGGTGGCCGGTCGCCCCGATGCTGTGGATGTTGGCGGATGGAACGAGCTCCTGAGCCTCGCGGTCCGGCATGGCGGGCTGCGGCTCGTGCTCCAGGAGATGGTCGGACAGTACCGCGCCGCTGCAGTCTCCGCGGACCGCTGCGGAGCGACAGCACTGGCCGAGCACCTCCGTGAACTCGCGGTGAAGGCACAGAGTGAGAACGTGTGGCTCATGCGGCGCCTCCGGGCGTGTGTCGGGCTGGCGCCCGAGCCCGGAAGATCCGCGATCTCACGAGCATCCCGGGCGTCGCGCCGACTGCACCGCTTCCAGGTTCACGGGGACTCGTTCGTCTTTGATGCGGGTTCGGGGCTGTTCTTTCAGGCCGACGCGGCCGTCTACGACGTGATCGAGTGGCTGGAGGATGGCGCTGGGAACGCCGGCAGGGCGGTCCTTGAGATGAACCACGGCGCACCAGTGATCGAGACGGCGCTGACCGAGCTCGCGGCGCTTGAATCCGCAACCGACGAGCGGGAGCTCACGGAGCCGCTGACCTCCGCGACCGGCGCGCCGCGGCCCGGTGACGCGACGTCGCTCACGTCGCTCGCACTCAACGTCAGCGCTGAATGCAACCTGGCATGCGACTACTGCTATCTCTCAGGGGGAGCGGCCGGGGATGCGAGACGACCGACGACGGGCGGCACGCCGGCGCGTCTCCGCGAAGGTGAGCGTGCGATGTCGGTGACGGTCGCGCGCCGGGCGACCGACCTGTTGATCCATGAGGCCTTCGGAGAACGCCGTGTCTCGATCGTTCTCTTCGGCGGAGAACCCCTGCTCGCGCGCGAGCAGATCGGCCCCATCGTGGAGTATGCGCGCGACCGGGCCTCGGAGTCCGGCATGCGTCTGAGTTCGCACATCACGACCAACGGCACGCTTCTCTCTCCGTCTGCCGCGTCCGAACTCGACCGGCTTGGGGTCTCGGTTCTCGTGAGCATCGACGGCACGCGTCGGGAGCAGGACGCGCACCGGTGCTATCCGGACGGTCGTGGGTCGTACGACGACGTGGCATCGAATCTGAGCCGCCTGCCGGACGGTATGCGCGCGGGCGTCCGCGTGACGCTCACCGAGGACTCGGGACCGATGGGTGAGATCGTCGAACACCTCGCGGGCCTTGGGGCCTCGGTCGTCCATCTTGCGCCCGAGAGCGGCGGTGGGATGAGCGACGCGTTCGCGGCGCGGCTCGGCCGAGAGTTCGAGGAGCTCGCCGCAGCCGAGCGGGACAGACTCGTCGACGGGGCCGCGCCGCTCGTGGGCAATTTCATGGATCCGATGCTGACGCTCGAGACAGGCAGGCGTCGGACGCTGCCGTGCGGTGCAGGCACGCGGTACCTCTGTGTGACGACCGACGGAACGCTCTCATTCTGTCACCGGTTCGCGAGCGACCCGGCGTACGACGTCGGCCACGTGGCCACCGGTGTCGACCGGGCGAAGCTCTTCCGCGTGCGTGAGCGGTTCGCGTCGGCGACAAAGGACTGCGAGGCGTGCTGGGCGTTTCCGCTGTGCGGTGGCCCCTGCTATCACGATGTAGGACCCGGTGGCGAGCCGGTCGGTCCCCGTTCCTCGCGCTGTGCGTTGAGGAGACGGTGCCTTGAGATCGCGATGTGGCTCTACGCATCGCTGCCGGAGGAGACGCGGACGAGGCTGCGGGAGACCGGCCCGCGGTCGGGAACGGGCGGGCCGTCCGGAGGGTTGGAGACGGCAGACGAGGTGGTGTCGTTCGACGGATCGAGGAGCGATGGTGGAGTCGTCGAAAACTGCGCGAAGGAGGGTGTGGAAAGGGGGGAATCGTCGTGACGCATCTCAGGCTGGCAAACGGCGGGGGCGAGCGCCCGCGCAAGACGGAGGACAGCGAGGCGTGCTTCGTGGACTACTCGCAGTGTCCGACATCCGATCTGTGCTGGTTGTTCGACCTCGCCTGCGGATGTCAGAACAGAGACAACTGCATCATCGACACGAGTTAGTTCATTCGCATGCGGAGCGGTTGGGGGCGAGCCGATGTGCATCGTGCAGCACGGAGCAATGTGCACCGGAAGGCGCCGGGCAGCGCGCCGGTTGGCGTGGGAGGAGGGATCCATGAAGCATCTTCGAGTGGCGAACAGGACGTCAGAGACGGCGAACGCGACACCCGCGTCGCTCCTCTGCTACATCTTCATCGACTGGGGCAGCTGCGGGTCGGTCGATCAGTGCGGTTTCGACATCGGCGACTGCACCACGAGGGATGTCTGCCTTGTCGACTACTAGCAGGATGAGCGTGTGCGCGGCGGTGCTTCTTGCCGCCGCGCACATCGTGGCGGGGAGCGCGAGCGAGGCGACCGGAGGGGGCAGCCACCCGTCCGGTGCCGGCCCACCCGCGGTGGAGCACGAGCTGCTCTGGAGCGCCGGTATCGCAGTGCCGGACATCTTCTCGATTCGTCTCGACCGCGCCTGTCTCGATCCGGCGGAGACCGAGAGCGCGGTCGGCGGGGATCCGACGGGCGTACTCGTGGCTGTCGAGAGCAGGACGGCACGGCCGCGGGTCGAGCTGAGGGATGCAGGGACCGGCGAGCTCATCTGGCGTCGTCTGCCGGGCGGCGTGGCGGGTGGGTCCGTGTTCGCCTCGGCCGGGCCGACGGAGTGCGTGGTGGCGGCGGGGAGCACGCTGCTGATCGTGGACCGGGAGGGGGCCGGGATCGCGTCCGCGCGTCTGCCCGGGCTGCTCCGTTCGGCGGCGGTTCGCGGAGGTCGCGCATGTGTGTGTGTCGGCCGCCCGGAGACCGGGTTCTCCGACAGCCTCGCAGTGTTCGAGCGCCGTCCGAGGCCCGGCGCGGTCGGGCATTCGATCGAGCGGGTATGGTCGAGCGAGCTGGCAGACCACGACAGGGCGTTCGATGACGGGTTCTCTCGCCCTGTCTTCGGCGACACGGATGGCGACGGCAGGGACGAGCTGGTCGTCATCGAGCGGATGAACGAGGCTGTCTGCCGCACGAGCAGGGGGGAGGAGCTGTGGCGCGTCGTCCTCGGCGAGAAGAGCCGGTTCAAACCGATCGGGGTTGCCAGTGCCGATCCGGTCATCGCCGATGTGACGGGAGACGGGATTACCGATGTCATCGTCGGCTGCTTCGCGGGTGCCGTTGTCGTGCTCGATGGCGAACTCGGCGATGAGATCGCCCGACTCCAGTTCGGGACGGAGGCTCACAAGGCGCACCTCAAGAGACGACGCCTCTCGTCATTCATCCGCGAGGCGCTCGCGAGCACCGGCGAGCCGATCGGGGAGCTGCTTGCGGTCGAACTGGACGACGTTGGCGGCGCCGAACTCGTCTTCGGTTGCAGTGACGGGTTCGTCTACGCCGTCAGTCCGCGAAACGGTGAGAGGCTCTGGCGGTTTCAGCCGGGAAGCGATGTCTACGATCGTCCCGTCGTCGAGCGAGGAGGCGCCGGACGGCTCGTTCTGTGGGATGAGGAGTGTCTGTACGTGCTCGACGCGGCGACGGGCGCCGAACTCACAACACTTCCGCGGCCCTCGATCGCGGCGGCCGCGGTTCTCGGTTGGAGTGACGGTGACGTCACGGTCGCGACGGCGGACGGGATCGCCCGGAATCTGGAGGTGTGGCGAATCAACGTGCCCCGGACCGCGCGGCAGGCGAACGACGCAGCTCGATCGACGGATCCGGAGTGATGCAGATGTCGGGATGGTGCGTTCCTGTGCTGGAGTTCGAGAGCGTCTCCCGGGTCTTCGGGAGAGGCAGGCGCCGCCGTGTGGTTCTCGACTCGATGAACATCCGTGTCGCCGCAGGCACGTGCCTCGTTCTGGTCGGTCCGAACGGGTCCGGCAAGAGCACGGCGCTTCGCATCGCCGCGGGTCTCCTCGAGCCGACGTCGGGGCGGGTGACCCCGGTCGCCCGGCGGCCGGGTGTGGCCCTGGGCACGGAGCGTTCGTTCTATCTCCGACTGAGCGTCCGGCGCAACCTGGAGTTCTTCGCGCACATCGCGGGTGTGTCGGCCGGCCGGTCTCGGGCGACGGTCGCCGGGGTTGCAGCGGAACTCGGGATGGAGCGCCGTCTTGATGCCGTCGTCGCCGAGCTCTCGCGTGGAGCGATGTCGTTGCTCGGGCTCGCGAGGGCTCTCATAGCATCGCCCCGGCTTCTCATCCTGGATGAGCCGCTGAGCGGGGTCGACGCATTCGGACGGGTCCGCGCGCGCGCTGCGCTCGAGTCGAGGATGCTTCAGGGCGCAGGCGTTCTGATGAGCGGTCACAGTGTGGAGGAGGCGAGTGAGTGGGGGGACGTGCTGACGTACTCACGGCGGGAGTCGGGTGGCTCGAGCTTCCTGCCGCGTTCCTGACGCGGTCGGTCGCACACCATGCGAGCTACCGGGCGAAGCTCGCGCTCGGCATCCTCTCCGCCGCCGTCTCCGTTGTCATGCTCGTGCTCGTCGGCCGTGTCGTGGCCCTGGCGGGGCCGGGGTTTGAGGAACAGGTCGGGATGCCGTACACCTCGTACGCTCTGACCGGCGCGCTCGTCCACGGGTTCGGCATGTCGGCCCTCGGCGTCTTTCGACGGGCCGTCCGCAGGGAGCAGCTGCAGGGGACGTTCGAGCAGCTCCTCTCGTCGGGACGCAGCCCGGTCGCAGTCGTTGCGCTCGCGGGTGGAGTGGAACTCGCTCTGCAGGCCGTTGCCTACGGCGCGCTCGCGCTGGGAGCGGTCGCGATCGTCGGGGGTGGGATCGTGCCGGTGTCGGCGCTTCGCGCCGCGGCTCTGTACTCGCTCGGTATGGCAGGTCTCGGTCTGGCGTCAGCCGGGGTCATTGTCATCTCCAAGGAGGGCGAACCGATCGCGTGGGCTTTCGGGATTCTCTCCGCAGCTCTCGGAGGTGTCTGTTTCCCGCAGTTCCTCCTCCCGGACTGGCTCGCCGCCTGTGCGCGCTCTCTTCCGACGACGCACGCGCTGGACCTCGTTCGGGCCGCCTTGGCCGGGACGGCCCCTCCAGAGGGCGCGGCCGTATCACTTGCCGTCTTCTCACTTGCGGCCATCATCCTCGGGGTTGCTGCTCTCCACCTGGGTCTTTCGCACGCCCGCCGGGCCGGAACGCTCTCCCGCTACTGAACACTGCCCACCGTATCGGAGGTCTGAACCGCAGCGCCGTCTGCCCGGTCGCCGTCGGGTTATCGCTTGCTCGAGTTGCGCGTGTGGTGTCTAATGGACAGTGTAGCATCAGGACATGGGGAGTCCTGCCGACACCTGTGCCATCCACCGGCACACTGCGCCCGACCGGGCGCCTCGTCGATGAGCCGCGCGAGAACCCTCGGAGCAGTGTTCGTCTCCGGGCCAGTATCCATGCCCGTCTCGAGCGCGACACGCTCTCCGAACCGGAAGGGTACATCCATGAGCGCGCCCAACGGCACCAGAAGAACCCATCGGGCGGCCTACCTGCCCGTCACCTCTATCGTCGTCGCGATCTGCGTCCTGGCGGCCGTCCTCGTCGTCATGACGTTGCGGGACGTCGAGCGCGGGCGTGCTCACGTGCTCGATGCGCTCGACCGCAAGGCGATGGGGATGCTGACGTTCCTGCGATTCGATATGCGCACAGAGCTCGTATCCCCGATCTGGCGGCCGGAGCGGCTCCAGATGTTCGCGCAACAGGTGGCGAACCGGGAGGACCTGGCCTATGTGGCGATCGTCGCTGAGAGCGGACAGGTTTTGGTACACAGCGACCCCTCTGCGGTCGGCGTCGTCTTCGATGACTGGAATACGCCGAGAGCCCCCGAGGAGCGACCGCACATCGATCGCAGGGAGAGAACCGTCGAGCTTGCCGCCGAGGGCTCGGTCCGGGTCGAGGAGTATGTCGCCAGGATCGACGTGAACCCCGTGCGGCTCTGCATGCCCTCACCCGTCCGCGTGGGGCGCCGCAGCAGAATGATGCCGCCGGCCGGGTGCTCGCCGGGCACCGTCGCAGAGAGACTGGCGGAGCTTCTTGGCAGTCCGGTCGATGAAACGAGTGAACTGGCGGTCTACGCCGTCGTCGCGCTCGACCCGAAGGACCTCGAATCCGTCTACCTTGCCTCGCGGGACCGCGCGTTCGTGCTCTCCGGCGCGCTCCTCGTCATCGGCGCCGCCGCCATCTACTTCCTGTTCGTCTCAACATCGTATCGCTCGACGCAGACGGCTCTCGCGAACATGCGCTCGTACACCAACAACGTCATCGAGAGCATGGCGAGCGGGCTCATCTCGGTCGACCCCGAGTCGCGGGTCGTTCACGTGAACTCGCACGCGCGCGAGCTCTTCGGTCTGGGCGACCGCAACATCCGCGGCACTCCGATCGAGGACGTTGTTCGATTCGAGGACGGCGCCGAGCGCAACGAGATCGAGTCCGTTCTCTCCGGTGCCGCCCGGCCGGTGGAGACCGAGATCGGCATCGAGACCGAGGACGGCCGCGTTCCGGTCGACGTGAGAGCATCGATCCTGCGCGACGAGGCCGGAGAGAGGAGCGGCGCGGTCCTGCTGTTCCAGGATCTCCGGGAGATCGAGGCACTCAAGGAAGAGGTCGAGCGAGAGCGTCACCTCGCCGCCCTCGGCCGACTCGCCGCGGGAGTCGCGCACGAGGTCAGGAACCCGCTGAGTTCGCTCAAGGGATTCGCGCAGTTTCTCCGGAGCAAGTTCAATCCGGGCTCCAAGGAGGAGCGATACTCCGACATCATGATCGAGGAGGTCGAGCGGCTCGACCGGGTCGTCCAGGAGCTTCTCGACTTCGCGAAGCCGGTTACCGCTGAGCGGAACGCCAACGACGTCAACAGCATCGTTGATGACGCCCTGTCGCTCGTTGCAGAGGATGCCGCGTTCCGAGATGTTGAGGTCATCAGCGACCTCGCGAAAGGACTTCCCGATGTGATGGTCGATGCCCGTCAGCTGCGGCAGGTGCTCCTGAATGTGCTGCTCAACGGTATCGAAGCGATGCGCGACGGAGGCCGTCTCACCGTCCGAACGCGATTGAGGGCCGACGAGAACCCGTCCGTCGCCATTGAGGTATCGGATGCAGGCGTCGGGATGAGTGAGGATGAGGTGGACAAGCTGTTCGAGCCGTTCTACACGACCAAGCCGGAGGGCACGGGGCTCGGACTCACGATCGTCTCGCGCCTCGTCGAGCAGAACCGCGGCCGACTCGGTGTACAGAGCGCTCGCGGCGAGGGCACGACTTTCACGATCAGCTTTCCCGCGAACGCGGAGGATTAGCGATGGAATCGGGCGGACTGAGGATCCTCATTGTGGATGACCAGTCGAGCGTTCGCGAGCTCCTCAAAGCCGTGCTAGAGAGCGACGGGCACACGGTCGAGACGGCAGCGGACGGCGCGAAGGGAGTCGACGCGCTCGAGGCCGGATTCCACGACCTGGTCGTGATGGACATCCGGATGCCTCAGCTCGACGGCGTCTCCGCGCTCGAGCGCATGAAGGCGATCAGCCCCGACACAGGCGTCCTCATGATGACGGCGTATGCATCGGTCGAGACGGCCGTCCGTGCGATGAAGCTCGGGGCGTTCGACTACGTGACCAAACCGATCGACATCGAGGAGGTCCGCAGCGTCATCGCCCGGTTCGTCGACGAGTCCTCTCCTGAGCCTGTGGAGGAAGAGGCGCACTACGAGCCGTCGTCCGAGATCGTCGGGGCGAGCGTGGTGATCCGCGACGTGGTCGAAATGGCTCGACGGGTGGCCGACAGCGATGCGACCGTACTCGTGCTCGGCGAGAGCGGGACCGGCAAGGAGCTTGTCGCGCACGAAGTGCATCGCGCGAGTCCGCGAGAGAGGAAGCCGTTCGTCGCCGTCAACTGCTCTGCGATCCCCGAGGGACTGCTCGAGAGCGAGCTCTTCGGGCATGAGAAGGGCGCGTTCACAGGCGCCGGTCGGCAGAAGCGGGGGAGGTTCGAACTCGCGGCGAGCGGCACGATCTTCCTCGATGAGATCGGCGACATGTCACCGCAGCTTCAGGCGAAGCTCCTGAGATTTCTCCAGGATCGCACGTTCAACCGCGTCGGGGGCTCGGTCGAGATCACGGTCGACGTTCGCGTGGTCGCAGCCACGAACCGCGACCTCGAGGCCGCCGTCGCCGACGGCAGCTTCCGCGAGGATCTGTTCTTCCGTCTCAACGTCGTGACCATCGAGATCCCGCCGCTGAGGGAGCGCAAGGAGGACATTCCGCTTCTGGTCGACCACTTCCTCAAGCTCCGAGCCGAGCGCGGTTCGAAGCCGAAGAAGATGTCACCGAAGACGATGCACCTGGTGATGAACCACGACTGGCCCGGCAACGTGCGCGAACTCGAGAACGCCATCCACCGCGCCGTCGTGCTCTCTCGCGGCGAGACCATCTTCCCCGAGCATCTTCCGGCCAAGCTCCGCCCTGCGGAGGCATCGGGTGAGGCAGGCGAGCCTACGGGGACGACCATCCGCGAAATGGAGCGGGACATCATCATCAAGACGCTCGGGCAGACCGGCGGCAACCGCACCCACGCTGCGAAGATCCTCGGCATCTCACGCCGCACCCTCCAGAACAAGATCAAGGAGTACAAGATCGAGTCGTAGAGGTGTGAAGAACCTGCGCACCCGCGCAGGTCGTTCACACCTGAATGGGCAACTCTTGCTCGCCCAGGAGCCCGTATCCGCGTCCCAGAGCCGGTTTCAATGTATGCGGAGTGCGCGAAAAAGCACCAGCGCAAGGGCTCTTTCACGATTTGTGCCTCGTTTGGCACGCGGCAGGCGCAAGCTGGCCCCTCGGTTGCATTGTAAGGGGTCAGTCCGCCGGCCGGCGCACCCCGCTAACTCCCAGGCAGCGGCCCGCGCTGGCCGGCCGGACGAAACCCGAAGCACGACGCGCATCGAAACAAGAAGGTAGGGGCGCAAGGCCCAGAGCAGGTATCGGACCGGGCAATCGCCCGGACACCAGAAGGAGAAACCGATGAGCAGGAAGACCATCATTACAGCAGCGGTCGTGGCGCTTGTGGCCCTCGCTGTCCTGAGCAGCGTGTCGCTGGCCGGACGTTCGGGTCACCCCGGCTTCTCAAAGGCAGGCGGCATGGGTATGGCCGAGTGTCGTATGAGCGACCGCGGTATGCGCCCGAGCTTCACGACCGAGCAGAAGGAAGAGATGAAGGAGATCCGTGCGGGCTTTGAAGACCGGCGCGTCGAGCTCCAGAACAAGCTGAAGGTCCTCCACGTCGAGATGCAGGAACTGGTTGAGGCCGACAGTCCGGACTTCGGCAAGCTGGAGCGGATGATCGACGATGGCGCGGAGCTTCAGGCTCAGATGATGAAGCTGAGACTCAAGCAGCACCGTGCCATCCGTGAGATCCTCGACGACGACCAGCGCGTGCTCTTCGACAGAGGCATTTCCCGCATGCTCGCACGCGGCGCCCACGGCGGCATGCGCCGCGGGATGGAATGCGGACCGGCTCAGTGTGGACCGATGGGTCGCGGCGGCAGATCAGGCCGCGGTTCCGCGAAGTGCGGCATGATGGGTCGCGGCGGCATGATGGGCGCGGGCCAGATGGGAACGGAACGCGAGATCATCATCAAGGTCGAGGAAGAAGAGTAGGACACGAGCGCAGGAGCAACACGCTGACGCAAACCAGCGTTTCCGGCACCGGTAGTACGAGCAGAACGACCAGCAGCACTCGATAGGCGCATTGCACCACTCTCTCTCTCCACAGGCTGTTCCGGCGCGGATCGGAAGCTGTATCAACTCAGAGTCGCCCGCGCGGCTCAACCGACAACCGGTCCGCTCCCCCCAAGCGGGCGGTCCCGAAAGGGACCGCCCGCTTCCCCCATCTGGTCGCGGCAAGACCCTGCGACCAGTCACCTTGAGGTTCTCCGTCCGACCACCCCGCTTCCCGCTTGTCGAGCCCTGGCGGCGGGTCCTATACTGCGCAGCGACGGCCATCGCGAGACGACCGATGCTGAGCGATCACGGGAACGACCGATGTGCACGCGGGAAGAGGAGGCGCGCATGCTCGAGCGGCTGTTCAAGCTCTCGGAGAACCGGACGACGGTTCGCGCCGAGGTCATCGGCGGGGCCACGACCTTCATGGCGATGGCGTACATCATCTTCGTGAATCCCGGGATGCTGTCGGCGCCGACCGGTGCCGGAATGGACTTCCGCGCGGTCATGGCGGCGACCTGCATCGCCTCGGCCCTGGGAACGCTGTTGATGGGATTCCTGGCGAGGTACCCCATCGCGCTCGCGCCGGGCATGGGACTCAACGCCTACTTCAGCTTCATCATCTGCGGCAAGATGGGTGTGCCATGGGAGATCGCACTCGGCATCGTCTTCATCTCCGGCGTCGTGTTCACGATCCTCGCGGTCGTGCGCGTTCGGGAGATGATCCTCTCGGCCATACCGATGACGCTCAAACTCGCAACGGCGGGCGGCATCGGACTCTTCATCGCGTTCATCGGGATGCACGACGGCGGCATCATCAAGGCGGATCCGGCGACCTTCGTCACCCTCGGCGACCTCGGGAGTCAGCCGACGCTCGTCGCTCTTCTCGGACTTGTCGTCACCGGTGGGCTGATGGCCGCCCGCGTACGGGGCGCGCTCTTTTGGGGCATCCTCGCCACGGGTGTTGTCGGCATCGTCGCGGGGATCACCGAGTTCACGGGTATCGTCGCGATGCCCGACATGTCACCGACCTTCCTCAAGATGCGACCGCTCGCGGCGCTTCGCGCCGAGTACATAGCCCCCATCTTCGTGCTGTTGTTCTTCGACATGTTCGATACAGTGGGAACGCTGGTCGGCGTGGGGACGCAGGCGGGGTACATGAGGGACGGGAAGCTCCCGCGCGCGACGCAGGCGCTGCTCTCGGATTCGGTCGCGACCATGGCCGGCGCCGTCGCCGGCACATCCACGACGACCAGCTTCATCGAGAGTATCGCCGGTGTGAGCTCGGGCGCGCGGACCGGTCTGGCGAATGTCGTGACGGCGGCGCTGTTCCTGGTCGCGCTGTTCTTCTCGCCGTTGGCCGAGATGTTCGGGGTCGGGATTCAGGGATCGGGCGGGGTGCTTCTCCACCCGATCACGGCTCCCGCGCTCATCATCGTCGGCTGTCTGATGATGAAGAGCGTGGCGAGGATCGACTGGGACGACCTCTCCGAGGCGATTCCGGCGTTTCTCACGCTCATCGTGATGCCGTTCACCTACAGCATCTCACACGGGCTGGCCATCGGTTTCACAAGCTATCCGATGCTGAAGCTTCTGTCCGGGCGAGGCCGTGAGGTGCATTGGTTGGTCTACGTCCTTGCCGGGCTCTTCGTGCTGCGGTATATATTCTTGTAGGGCCATTCCTTAGCGAGTGGTCTCCATGGGTACGCCTGCGGGCGTCCCCACTCGCCCCGTCATCCTCCGGGCCCGGTGGCGTGTCCAAGGGATGCGTCCAGCTTCATGTCGCCGGAGATCCCGGGACCGTGACCACAGAGGTGTTTCATGCATCGGAAGACAGTGATCGCGCTCATCGTCGTTCTCATCGTCCTCGTCGCTGACGCAGCACCAGCGAAGCTCCGGGGGTTCATCCCTCGTTCCCGGCGCGGCGCTGAGGTGTGTGTCGAGATCCCGCGGTACATCTTTCCGGTTGGTGACGGGCTCGTCGGTGACTACTACATCGATGAGGGTTGGGGATTCGGATTCGGCCTGATGCTCGGGCTTGTCGACAACGTCGGGCTTGAGGCGCGTACCGTACAGTCGAACCACCGCATTGGCGGGGGGGAGTGGGACCTGGACCAGACGTTCATCGGGGTCAAGTACTGCATCGTCGGCGACAGCGCCTTTCAGCCCTTTGTCAGCGGCGGCTACTGCCGACAGCTCATGGAGACCGACTCGGTCGACGCGCCGCTGGAGGAGTTCACGCGTCTCTCCGGACATGGAGGATATGCGTCGATCGGCATCGACTACTTCCGGAGCTCGAAGTTCCTGTTCTCGATACGGGCGGATTACATCCTGATGGACTTCACGCACGGTTCTTTCGGCATCGATGAGGCCGATCTGGACGAGTCGATCGACTCGGACACGATCGCGATCTCTCTGTCGGTTGGATACCGGGCCCCGATCTGGTAGTGGTGCCTTCGCGCGCCGATCTGGCGATGGCGCGTTCGGGCACCGATCTGGTAAGGAGCGACCATGTCGTCGAGACGGAATGCGGGACGCCGAAACGCGACGCCGGGCATCATGTTCCGGCGCACAGCGTGCATCTGGAAAGGGGCCGCGCTTCTCATCTCGCTCGGCGTGCTGGTCTGGCTCGTCGCCGAGAACCCCTTCCTCGTCGACAACATCTGGCTGGGTCTTCTCTACTTCGCCGTGATCCCGGGCGCGATCGGCGGGATCCTCGGGATGTTCGTCGGCGGGATCGTCGCGGCCGTCGCCTCGCGTGACCGGTCCAAGCGGAGCCGGACGCGTATCAGAGGCTTCTGGTTGTTCGACGACATCTCCGAGGGACGCTACTCGTTCTGCCTCATCTCGGGCGCGCTCGTGCTGATCGCAGTCGTCGTGGCGTTCGGCATCCAGGCGAACGCGGAACGCGGACCATCCGAGCCGCCGCTCCGCCTTCTCATCGTCGGGCTCGACGGGATGACGTGGCGCGTGGCGAACCCGCTTCTTGAACGCGGAGACCTCCCGACCATCGCGGCGGCGATGTCGGAGGGGACGGGCGGAACGCTCGAGTCCCTCAAACCGATGTATTCGACTCGCATCTTCACGTCGGTCGCCTCCGGGAAGACAGCCGACAAGCATGGCATCCGCGGGCTCTCGGACACGCGCTCCGACCAGGTGCTCGTGAAGCGCGTGTGGGAGATCCTTGAGGAGCAGCTCGGTTGGGACTACGGACTCGTCGAGTGGTACCTCACATGGCCGCCGGCGGCGAGCGCAAACGGATTCTGCGTGCCGGGCATCCTGGCCATGACCGATGACACGATCCCCGCGGACCTCTCGTTCATCAAAAAGCTGAGACGTCAGGGGAAGGACATCCGTGCGCGAGGTGGAGCATACTACCTCGGGATCGGGCTCGACGCGGCCCGGAACGGCGCGCGGCTCTCGACGCTCACCGACCTCGCCTCGATCGCCGTGGCACAGCGCCGACCCGGCGCCACGCAGCTCGAGCTCTACCACCGCCAGCAGAAGGCGCTCGTGAGGATCATCAGCGACGCGACCTGCCACCGTCTGCGGAGCGCGCGCCCCGAGATGCTCGCCATGGTCTACAAAGCAACCGACTCCGTCTCTCACAAGTACTGGAAATTCTTCGACCCCGAGCCGTTCGGCGAGCTCGAGGCGGCCGACATCGAGGCGTACGGTCGCGTGATCGAGGACGTCTACATGCTCGCCGACAGTGAGCTCGCCCGCATCCGACGCTACGTCGCGGACGACGGTGTCGAGATCATCATGTCGGACCATGGGTTTCAGGCGAACACCGGGTTCGGAATGCAGATGGTCTCGTTCCGCACGAAGGTGTTGCTCGAGGCACTCGGGTACTCACTCACAGACGTCAGCTACGTCAATCTCGGCGGGAGCTTCTATCTCCAGCCACTGACGCTCGACGCGGAGGAGAACGCGCGCTTGCGCGACGACCTCGCGCGCACGTTCGGCTCGCTCACGATCGCCGACGGTGACTCACCCGGGTTCTACGTCAGGGATGTCGATAAGGAAGGTGTCGGTGACGACTACGTCGAGGTGACGGTCACCCCCGAGCTGCAGGTCGCGGCGCCCGAGGATCCGATGCTGCTGACTGGTGACGGTCGGAGCGTCAGGATCTCCGAGTTCCTCAGCGTGCTCGACATCTCCGGTGCGCACGACGTGCTCGGGATCGGAGTGTTCGTGGGACCGCAGTTCAGGCGGGGAGCGACTCTCACCGACGCATCGGTGCTCGACATCACACCGACGGTGCTCGCGGCCCTCGGGCTTCCGGTGGCCGACGACATGGATGGCCGCGTCCTCACAGAAGCGCTCACCGAGGAGTTCAATGCACGCGCGGAGATGACAACGGTCGAGACCTACGAGACCGAGGTCCGCGTGCCGCGTCAGAGCATGGCCATGGACGAGATGCCGGAGGAGACGCAGGAACGACTCCGGTCGCTGGGATACATGCAGTAGCGGACGACAGTCGCCCGCCACTCCCGGTCGACGGGAGCCCACGTCCGGCAGTGGGGATCGGCGGGCGCCAACTTGTTTATCGTCTGGGGGAAGCGCATGCTTGAAGTGACAGCGAAGTGGGTGGGAGGCTGGAAGTTCGTCGGTACCGACAGCGGCGGGCGCGAGATGAAGATGGATGCGAGCGTCGAGGGCGGAGGCGAGGGTGACGGGTTCCGACCCGCGGAGCTCCCGCTGATGGGGCTGGCCGGGTGCACGGGCATCGACACGATCGAGATCATCCAGAAGATGCGCCAGCCGGTCGAGAGCCTGGAGCTGCGCGTGACCGCCGAGAAGCAGAAGGACGGCCCTCCGGGGTTCGCCGGCGTTGAGATCGAGTACATCATTCGGGGGAAGGGGCTGTCCAAGGAGAAGATCGAGCGAGCCGTGCGGCTCTCGGAGGATAAGTACTGCACCGTGAGCGGAGCACTGAAGCGGTCCACGCCGGTCACACACAAGATCACAATCGAGGAGACCTCATGAAGAACCGAATCTCAGAGGTCCTTGCGAAGTACGCGGGCCGCTGTGACTACCTCGAAGTTCACATCGAAGACACCGAGGAGTCACGCGTCGGCTTCACGGGGAGCAGGCTTTCGGAACTCGGTCGTCGCGTTGACTTCGGCGGGAACGTCCGGGCGCTCTACAAGGGCGGGTGGGGGTTTGCCTCGTTCAACAGCCTGGACCGCATCGATGAGTTCGCCGGGCACGCCGTCGACCAGGCGCGTCTTGTGGGACACGGGACAAGCCAGCTCGCTTCCGTCGAGCCGCTCGTTGCTGATGTGGCGCTGGACGTGATCAACGATCCGCGCGACGTCTCGCTGGCGGACAAGGTCGCGATGATGCGCGCATACAACGAACAGGTGCTCGCCTTTCACGACGAGATTATCACCAGTTCGCTCCTCTACTTCGACCGCTATCGCCGGTTCTGGTTCGGAAGCAGCGAGGGCGCGATGGTCTATCAGGAGCGCGTCGACATCGGCGGACGGGTCACGCCGGTCGCGTCGCGCGGTGAGGGTTCGCAATCGTACAGCGCGTCATTCGGCGGGAGCGATGACTTCAACGTCGCGCGCGGCAACGAGGCCAGGGTTGACAAGGCCTGTCGCGTCGCGCTCGGCAAGCTCGATGCCCCGAAGGTCAAGGCGGGCGAGTACGCTGTAGTTGTAGACCCGATGCTCGGAGGTGTGTTCATCCACGAGGCGTTCGGACATCTCTCCGAGGGCGACAACGTCTACGAGAACAAGAACCTCAGGGACGTCATGGTGCTCGGGCGCAGGTTCGGCAAGCCGTTTCTCAACGTCCACGACACCGGGCTCGACAAGGGGTGTCGCGGTTATCTCGTCTACGACGACGAGGGCGTCCCGACCGAGAAGACGGACCTTATTCGCGAGGGCAAGCTGGTCGGCCGGCTTCACTCCCGCGAGACCGCCGGGAAGATGGGCGAGCGTCCCACGGGTAGCGCGCGGCTCATCGATTATCGTCATCCGCCCGTCCCGAGAATGCGGAACACAGTTATCGAGAGCGGGGACTCCACGTTCGACGAGATGATCGCCGACATCGACCTTGGTATCTATGCGATCTCGGCGTCGGGCGGGCAGACGAACGGCGAGATGTTCACGTTCACCGCCGCCGACGCTTACATGATACGAAACGGCAAACTGGCTGAGCAGGTGCGTGATGTGATGCTCACCGGGAACGTGTTCACGACGCTTGACAGCATCGATGCGATCGGCAACGACCTCGCGTGTCACGACGGGGGTGGAGGATGCGGCAAGGCCGGGCAGTTCCCGCTGCCCGTGACGCACGGTTCGCCACACGTCAGGATACAGAACGTCGTGATCGGGGGTGAGTAAGATGAAGAAGATCATCGAGAAGGCTCTCGCGAAGGGTGTCGAGCGGGCCGAGGCCTTCCTCTTCGAGAACATCGAGACCGATGTCCGGTACGAGGCCGGATCGCTGAAGTCGATCTCCGATACCGAGGAGATGGGGGCGGCACTGAGACTCGTGAAGGATGGGAAGCTCGGGTTCGCGACCACGACCAAGCTCGAGGATGTCGATGGGCTCGTCGACAACGCGCTCGCAACGGCGGCCGAGGGAGAGCCCATCACGTTCGAGTTCTCGGCGGAGGCGGAACGACCGGCGCCGTCCATCACCGATGATCGTATCGCATCGCTCACGGTCGAGGAGATGATGAAACACTCCGAGGACGCCATCGCGCGGGTTCTCGACTACGAGAAGAACGTCAACGCCGATTCGGCGACGTCGCGTCAGCTGCAGCGCATCGGTGTTGCAACCTGTCGCGGGTTCGAGGCGGAGTTCGAGCGCACGGCGTACGAGTTCTACGTAGGTGGTCTTCTCATCGAGGGGACGAACATGCTCCACACCGGCGCGAGCTACGCCGGCACCGAGTTCGGGGCCGATCACGCCGCTCTGGCGGACAGCGCAATCAGGGATATCGAGCGCGGGCGCGTCAACGTCGACATCCGCCCGGGAGAGACGACGGTCGTGCTGACTCCGCGTGCGGTCGCCGACATCTTCCTCACCCTCAACCTGGGTGTGAACGGCCTGTACGTCGACGAGCGGATCTCGCCGCTCGCCGGGAAGCTCGGCGAGACCATCCTCGATGAGCGCATCACCATTCGCGACGACGGGGTCCGCTCCGGCGCATATTTCTCGGCGGCCTTCGACGACGAGGGCGTGCCGATGCAGGAGACGACGGTCTTCGAGAACGGTGCGCTCAGGAGCTACCTGACCGACCGTCGGACGTCCGCCAGGCTCGATCATCCGGCGACCGGGAACGGGCTCAAGGCGAAGAGACTCATCATGTCGAAGGAGCTGGGCAAGACACCGTCACCCGAGATCACGAACTGGGTGATGGACGGCGGAGAGAGGTCCTGCGACGAACTCATCAGCGAGGTCGGCAGCGGTGTGCTCGTCGACAGCATCATGGGCATCATTATGGCCAATCTGGCGGCGGGCGATTTCTCAGGGAATCTCATGTACGCGCTCAAGATCGAGAACGGGAAGACGGTCGGGCGTGTGAAGGACGCGATGATATCGGGCAACGTCTACAAGCTGTTCCGTGACAACCTCGTCGGCCTCTCGAAGGAGGTCGAACGCACGGGTATCATGGGTGGTATCGGGAGCCACTGGTATCCGCACATCGTTCTGCGGGACGTCTCGATCGCGGCAAAGGGCTAGCAGGAACTGCGCCCGCAGCCTCCGGCGCGATGAGCGCACGGCAACCGGTTTCATACGGGGAGGGAAAAATGCGCACACGACGGACGGCATCCGCGATTCTGGTTGTCCTGACGCTTGTGGTGCTGGCTGCCGCACTGCCGGTGGCCGCGAAGGAGTACTACTTCCCCGAGGTCCGGCTTGACATCACGGTCCGCGAGGACGGCGGGTTCGATGTCCGCGAGGCACGGACGTTCGCCTTTGAGGACGACTTCACCTTCGCCTACTACGACGTGGCGAAACGTTCATCGACCGGCGATCGGGTCGAGGTCACCGATCTGCTGGTGAGCGAGAACGGTGTTCCGTACGTGCACGGCGCTCCGCGTGTTCTCGACGACCAGCGTCCAGAGGGCATGTACTACGTCGACTACGATTACGAAGGCAGCTTCGCACGCATCAAGTGGTTCTATCAGGCCGAGGACGAGCGTCGCCGCTTCGACATCTCATACACGGTTCATGACGCGGTCGTGGTGTATGATGACTTCGCGGTTCTCTACTGGAAGTTCATCAGCGACAACTGGACCGTTCCCACGCAGCGCGTCGAGGGTGTTATCCATCTCCCTCCCGGCGCCGACATCGACCGCGTCAGAGCGTGGCTCCATGCGCCTCTGACAAGCGAGTACACCATCGAGGACGCTCGGACCATCTCGTTCTGGGTCGATCGTGTCCCCTCGCAGCAGTACGTTGAGCTCAGAGTGCTCTTCCCGCCCGAACTCGTCCCGGACGCCTCGCGCCGCCGGAGCGGTGACATCTGGACGACGGTCTTCGAGGAGGAGCGCGAGTGGGTCGAGGAGGCGAACGCGCGCCGCGTCGCCGCGCAGAACTACATGGCGAACCGTCAGCGCATCCATCGTATGGGCGGATACCTGAGCATCGGCGCGGGTCTCGCGGTCTTTCTCGCATGGCTCGGTCTCTTCCTCGTGTTCGGTCGCGAGCACAGGGTCGACTTCGATGGCGACTACTTCCGAGAGCTGCCCTCCGACCGTTCGCCCGCCGAGGTCGGCTATCTCGTCCGGTCCGGTGACGTGAACGCGGACGACATGGTGGCGACCATGCTCGACATGGCGCGCCGAGGGTACATGACCATCACCGAGCGGATCGAGGAACGACACGGGTTCCTCAATATGCTCGGTGGGGGCAAGGACTACGTGCTGGAGTGGGTCAACCAGGACCTCGCGGATCTCGATGAGCACGAGTCGAGCCTGCTGATGTTCCTCTTCGGCGCCGAATGTGTCGAGGGCAACAGGCTCTCCCTCAACGAGTTCAAGCGCGAGGCGCAGAGACACTCGTCGCGGTTCCTCGCATGGTTCAGCAAGTGGAAGAAGCGCATCATCCAGGGCGCGCGCGAGCAACGGCTCCTCGAGCCGAAGAGCACGCACATGGCGATCCTCGCGCTCGTCATCGGGATCCTCGGACTGGCCGCCGGCGTGTTCATCACCGCGTTCACGCAGAACCTGCTGGGTCTGGGCACGATGGTCATGGGCGTTCTCGTCATCGCGCTGTCGATGCTCATCAAGCGGCGCTCGAAGGAGGCCGGCCTCGAGTTCAAGAAGTGGAAGGCGCTCCGCAACTTCCTGCTCCACTTCTCAACGCTTGACGAGGCGCCGCCGCAGTCGCTGACGCTCTGGGAGCACTTCCTCGTCTACGCGACCTCGCTCGGCATCGCGAAGGAGGTGCTCAAGCAACTCGAGCCTATCCTGCCAGCGATGGAGCAGGCGGCGGGCCGACCCTTCGCAGCGGGGTGGTACGTCGGCGCGGCGAGCAGCATCGGTGACGGCATGAGCGGCATCTCCGGCCTGGCCGAGGGGATGTCGAGCATGGTGTCCGTTGTCGGGAGCGCGATGAGCACTGCGAGCGGCACCGGCGGGGGAGGCACTGGTGGCGGCGGCGGTGGCGGCGGTGGCGGTGGCGGCGGCGGAGCCGGCTAGTCCGCTGCCCGGGCCCACGCGCCGGGCACGGAGAGAGACGCGGGGGCATCCGAGATGGTAGATCGTCCCGAGTACACCGAGATAGAACATACCGCCGATGTCGGCATGGCGCTCCGCGCGCCGGACATCCGCTCCGCGTTCGAGAGAGCTGCGGCTGCGGCCTTCGACATGATGTGCGATCTCGACAGTGTGGCGGCCGACGCGAGCTTCGAGGTCCGCGTCGGGGGACGTCCGGACGATCTCGAACACCTCATGGTGCGCTGGCTCTCCGAGCTTCTCTATCTCTACGACTCCGAAGGCATCCTGCTCTCGGAGTTCGATGTTCTCGAACTCCAGTTCGGCGTTCAAGGCGACGGTGAGGATCCTGCTGCAGGCTCCTTCCTGACCGCTCGTGCAGGCGGTGAGCGGTTCGATGCACGCCGGCATCAGATGAAGCTTGAGCTGAAGGCGCCGACCTACCACCAGCTCGCCGTGGAACGCGCGGGCGACGGGTGGTCGGTCCGCGTCATCTTCGATACGTAGCGCGCATCACGGGACGCACCGGATCGCGCGGCGGGACTCCGCCGGGGAACCTGATGGGCAAGACGGACAAGACACCCGAGATCAGACAGGTCGCGGAGTTCATCTGGGAGCTTCCGCGCACGGGCGGGATGCGCGTGCCGGGTCGCGTCTATGCGGACAACCGGCTTCTTCCGGCTGTCCTCGCGGACAACGGGCTGCTCCAGGTGTCCAACGTGGCGCATCTGCCGGGTATCGTCGGGTACTCGCTTGCGATGCCCGACATCCACTGGGGATATGGGTTCCCGATCGGCGGTGTCGCGGCGACCGATCCGGCCGGGGGTGGCGTCATCTCGCCGGGCGGCGTCGGCTACGACATCAACTGCGGAGTGAGACTGATCGCGAGCACCGTTCCGAAGGACGAGGCCGTCTTGCGGATCCGGGACATCGTGTCGGCCATGTTCCACGACGTGCCGTGCGGCGTCGGTTCAAGCGGTGCCATCGGGAAGCTCTCCACCCGCGAGGTCGCCGCCGTGATGCGAAACGGCGCGGCATGGGCGGTCGAGAACGGATACGGGACCGCGACCGATCTCGAGCACACCGAGGAGTCGGGCAGGCTCGCGACCGCTGATCCGGATGCTGTAGGGAAGCGGGCGGTCGAGCGCGGGCGGGACCAGGTCGGGACGCTGGGCTCGGGCAACCATTTCCTCGAGGTTGGCTATGTCGACGAGATCTACGACGATGAGGCGTCGCGTGCATATGGACTGGAGCCGGGGGCGATGACGCTCATGGTCCATTCGGGCTCGCGCGGACTGGGGTATCAGGTCTGCGACGATTCGCTCGATGTCATGCAGCGCGCGGCGGAGAGATACGAGATCCGGCTTCCCGACCGGCAGCTCGCGTGCGCCCCGGTGCTTTCGCCGGAGGGCGAGCGCTACCTCGCCGGCATGGCGTGCGCCGCCAACTACGCGTGGGCCAATCGCCAGATCCTCATGACGCTTGCGCGACGCGCGGTCGCAAGGGTGTTCAACGCGACTTAGCGGGCGCTCGGGCTCCGGCTGTTCTATGATGTGTGTCAGAATATCGCGAAGATGGAACGTCACACGGTCGACGGACGCGAACGTACGCTCTGTGTCCATCGGAAGGGCGCGACCCGAGCGTTCCCCGGCGCGCATCCGGACGTGCCCTCGAGATACCGTGCGGCCGGGCAGCCGGTGCTCATCCCCGGTGATATGGGGACCGAGTCGTTCGTCTGTGCGGGGACCGAGCGAGCGATGGCGGAGACGTTCGGGAGCTCGTGTCACGGCGCGGGGCGCGTGATGTCGCGTTCGCGCGCGAAGAAGGAAGCGCGCCGCCGGGATCTGCGCTCCGAACTCGACGCGATGGGCGTCGTGGTGATGGCGAGGGGCAAGTCGACGCTCGCCGAGGAGATGCCGCGTGCATACAAGGACGTGGCGTCAGTCGTCGACATCGTCGACGGGGCCGGTATCGCAACGAAGGTCGCCCGGCTGAAACCGCTTGGAGTTGTGAAGGGATAGTCGGCCTGAGCCGGCGTGACGCAAGAACAGACTGGGCTCATTCATGAAGAACAGAGAGATCGCGCGGATCTTCCACGCGACCGCCGACATCCTCGAGATCCTCGATGCGAACCGGTTTCGCATCAACGCGTACCGGCGTGCGGCGCGCGTCATCGAGGACCTGACGGTCGATGTCGCGGAGCTCGCCGCGTCGGATGAGCTCACGGGCCTTCCGGGGATCGGGCAGGGGACGGCCGACGCCATCGTCGACTATCTCGATACCGGCAAGATGCCCGGGTACGAGTCCGTCAGGCAGGAGATCCCGCCGAAGCTCGCCGAACTTCTGGAGATCCCGGGGCTCGGACCGAAGACGATAGGGATGCTCTGGCGTGAGCTCAACGTCCGGACGCTCCGACAGCTCAAGCGCGCACTCCGCAGCAAGAGAATCCTCGAACTGCCGGGCATGGGCGCAAAGAAGGTCCTGAAGATCCAGAACGGCGTCCGCGCGTACGAGTCACGGAGCGGCCGTACTCTTCTCGGGACGGCGCTCCCTGTGGCGGACGACATCGTTGAACTGCTCCGCGGTGTGAAGGGTGTGAAGGACGTCAGTCTCGCCGGGTCGGCGAGACGGTGGCGCTCGACCATCGGTGACCTCGACATCCTCGTGACAGGCTCCGATCCGGAAGCCGTTGTCGATGCGTTCGTCGGTATGGAGGGCGTCGCCGAGGTTCTCGCGTCGGGGCCGACCAAGGCGAGTGTGCGCATGAGCGATGCGCTGCAGATCGACCTGCGCGTCATCGCTGCGGCGGAGTGGGGCGCTGCGCTGATGTATTTCACGGGATCCAAGGAGCACAACGTCAGGCTCCGCACCCTCGCGCGGAAGCGAGACCTCAAGCTCAGCGAGTATGGCCTGTTCTCGGGAGAGGATCGCGTCGCGGCGAAGACCGAGAAGGCCGTCTATCGGAAGCTCGGGATGCCCTGGATCGCCCCGGAGCTTCGGGAGGACCGCGGCGAGGTCGAGGCGGCGCTCGCGAGGAATCTCCCCGCGCTCGTCACCTCGGAGGACATCAGGGGCGACCTTCATCATCACACGAGCTGGAGCGACGGGTTCGCCTCGATCGAGGACGTGGCACGCGCGGCGAAGCGACGCGGGTACGAGTACATCATCATCAGCGATCACTCCCAGTCTCTGAGCATCGCCAACGGTCTCTCGGAGGAGAGGTTGTTGGAACAGGGGGAGGAGATCGGTCGGATCAACAAGAAGCTCCGCGGCATCAGGATCCTCAAGGGCACCGAGGCGGACATCAGGTCGGACGGGACCGTCGATTACCCCGATGAGATCCTCGCGGGGCTCGACATCGTCATCGCTTCGATCCACTCCGGGTTCGAACAGTCTGAGGAGCGCATCACCGGACGCATCATCTCGGCGATGGAGAATCCCAACGTCGATATCATCGGGCATCCCACCGGCCGACTCATCGAGCGTCGCGAGGCGTACGCCGTCGACCTCGACGCCGTCATGCGCGCGGCGGTCGAGACCGGGACCGCGCTTGAGATCAACTGCCACGACGAGCGCGTCGACCTGAACGACATCAATGCACGACGTGCGGCCGAGATGGGCGTGATGCTCTCACTCGGGACCGATTCGCACGACCCATCGCAGGCGTGGATGATGGACATCGGCGTTCACACCGCCCGCCGGGCATGGCTGGCCCCGCAGTCGATCCTCAACACGATGAGCAGGAAGGCCCTTCTCAAGCACATGTCCCGCAGCGCGTAGGCCCCCGGCAAGGTTCTTGCAGAACATAATGTCTTGTGGTATCATCATGATGAACCGGTGGATGATGGAGCATGACACCGGCACACAAGAAGAGCGACTTAGGCGGTTGTCCTATTGACAACCGTTGTAGTCTGTGTTATTCTTATGTCATGGGGTCGGAAGCGTACGGTGTTGGACGAGCCGAGCTTCCTCATCGGCAATCGGAATCAACCGCGAGGTGCATCATGAAGCTGGTCAGACGTATGTGCGCGGGAGTCCTGGCGATTCTCTTGAGTGCTGTCTTCGCTCTTCCGGCGATGGCCGTCATCGCGTGCGGTGCGACCGGCGAGGTCGCGATCGCGCAGGGCGAGGACTACTACGAGTACTCGATCACCGTGAACTGGGACTTCGAGGGAGGAGCGGTGCCCGATCGGTTCATGCTCAACCTCGATCACCTCGTTGATTGTCCGTTCTACAACCCGAACGATCCGATCCAGCAGCTGTACATCATTCCCCAGGAGTCGTTCAGTCCGGCGGATGGCGAGTGCATCAATGCCGCCGGGCAGCCGATGGATCACATCCAGTGGCTGGGCGGAATGGCGATGGAGGATCCGGACTGCTGGCTTCCGACGCTGCACATCTCCTGGGAGAACAGCGGACTGACGCTCGACTGTGACCCGCCGACGGCCGGGAGCGCCGTGCTCACGTTCCTGTCGTACGGCATGCCGATCGCCGACGAGATGTACTACGGCGCGATCGTGATCAAGGCCGGCGAGTTCTGCATCGAGTGCGACTACTTCGGTCCGATGCCAGATTGCAACACCTGGGCTCCGGTCGAGGAGCACCGCTGGGGCATGATCAAGGCTCTCTACCGGTGACATAGAACAGCCTGTGTCGAGCCGGCTCGACAGGCTCCGTGCATGCAAGGGACAACGATGAAAGAGGGGACGTCAGTAGACGTCCCCTCTTCGCGTGTTCGTCAGTGTCGTGCGTTCGCCGCGCTGTGGATTCGCCCGCATCGCCGCATCGCTTGCTTCGCCGGCGTCGCCGCATCGCCCGCCTCACTTGCTTCGCCGGTCTCACTTGCTTCGCCGGCGCGGCAACGGTCCGCCTGGACCTACATCGCGCGAAGCGCGGCCACGCGTTCCTCCACCGGCGGATGCGTGGAGAAGAGCTTGTTGAACGCGCCCTTCTGTCCCTTGAGTGGATTGGCGATGTAGAGATGCGCGGTCGCCTTGTTCGCGACCTCAAGCGGCTCGCGGTCGCCGGAGATCTTCAGGAGGGCACTCGCCAGGCCCTCCGGGTACCGCGTCAGCAGCGCGCCGTTGGCATCCGCGAGGAACTCGCGCTTCCTCGAGATGGCGAGCTTGATCAGCTGGGCGATGATGGGCGAGAGGATGGCCAATACGATCGCGATGATCAGGAGAACGATGCCGGCATTCCCGCTACCCGAGTTTCTCCTTCTCCTCCCGCCGCCCCAGAAGAACGTTCGGAGCATCCAGTCGCTCACCAGCGCCACCGTGCCGACGAGGACCACGGTGATGGTCATCAGCCTCGTGTCGAAGTTGGCGACATGCGACATCTCGTGCGCGACGACCCCCTCGAGTTCGACACGGTTGAGCTTCGAGAGCAGCCCCGTGGTAACGGCTATGGCCGCGTGGTCGGGGTCCCGTCCGGTGGCGAACGCGTTCGGAGCGCTGTCGTCGATGATGTACAGCTTCGGTGTCGGGATGCCGGCTGCTATGGCCAGTCCCTCGACGGAGTGGTAGAGGTGCGGGTGATCCTCGAGCCTCGCGGGTCTCGCCTTGCTGATGGCAAGCGCGACACGATCGCTGTTGTAGTATCCGACGAACGCTCCGACGCCGGCGACGACCAGGGCAAGGATCGGCCCCGCGTACCCGAGGGTCGTCGTCTCACCGAAGATCCAGCCGAGGAAGACGACGAAGACGACGAAGAGGACGACGAGCACCATCGACTTCGCTTTGTTCGCGCTGATCTGTTCCCACATCGCACGTGCTCCTGCGTGTTGTCGCTACCAGTTCACGAGCGTCGTGACACAGGCGAGCACGAGCAACACCGCGGGGATGATGAAGTTGGGTTCCTTGCCTTCCTCCTTGAACCGCTTGCGGCCGAGGATCAACGCGACTCCGGCGAACAGGTAGACAAGCGCGAGGATGACTCTCACGATAGTGCCGAACATCTGTGCCTCCCGGTGCGAACCGTTCGTCCGTTGCCCTAGAACGTGACCTCTACCGGCTCGCGCGAACCCGCTTCGACCTCGAAGTAGTCACGCTCCTTGAATCCGAACATCCCCGCGATGATGTTCGACGGGAACATCTGGCGCTTGTTGTCGAACTTGAGGACGGTGTCGTTGTAGAACTGCCGCGCGTACGCGATCTTGCTCTCAATACCGGAGAGCTCCTCCTGGAGCATGAGGAAGTTCTGGTTGGCCTTGAGCTCCGGGTAGGCCTCGGCGACGGCGAAGAGGGTCTTGAGTGCGCCGGTGAGCATGTTGTTTGCGTCCGAGTTGTCCTTGACGGTCTGCGCGCTCATGAGCGCGCTCCGCGCCTCGGTGACTTTCTGGAACACTTCCTTCTCGTGAGCAGCGTATCCCTTGACCGTGTTCACCAGGTTCGGGACCAGGTCGACGCGACGCTTGAGCTGCACGTCGATCTGCGACCACGCATTCTCGATGCGGTTGCGGAGTTGGATGAGCGAATTGTATGTGCCGATGACGTAGAGCACGATAACGACAATGACGGCTATGAGGATGAGCATACGTTCCTCCTTCGGTGCCGAGGCCTGAGACGTGTGCGAACCTGCGGCTCCTCCTGCCTGTGGGAATCTCTTTGTGACAAGTTATAGTGCCGGGATTCAGGGCGCGTCAAGGGGGTTCCTTGACACGGGTTCGTGCCCGTCATTAGGATGCTCTGCAGTATGCTCTGCTGGCGAAATGGATGCGGGTGTCGCACGCCGGACGAGCAGGCTGGCGGCTCGGGCGAATCAGCCCCCATCGGAGACACAGAGGAGAGGTCATGATCGAGAGCTTCAGCGTCAAAACACCAGGTCGAAGCGGCATGCTCAGCATCACGAGGGAGATTGCGGACGCGGTCCGGTCGCTCGGTGTCACCGATGGAGCCGTGGCCGTGTACACGCCGCATACGACCGCGGGGATTACCATTAACGAGAGCGCCGACCCGGCCGTCGTCCGTGACATCGTCACGACGCTCGACGAGACCTTCCCTCAGCGGAGTGACTACCATCACGCCGAGGGCAACTCGGATGCGCACATCAAGTCGTCGCTGGTCGGGTGCTCCGAGGTCGTGCTCGTCAGCGGCGGCAGGCTCATGCTGGGAACGTGGCAGGGCGTCTTCTTCTGCGAGTTCGACGGTCCGCGGACCCGCACGGTGCATGTCTCGGCCATGGGCTAGTCCCGGGGTCGACCGTTCGCCGAAGTCGTTCGCTGACATGACGTGACTCGGTCAGAGCTGATCGTCGGATGGCGGGAGCTGTTCATCGCCGAGCATTGCCTCCGGCCGCGGCTTCGTCCGACGCCACAGCAGCCAGGCGGCGAAGAGGCCGAGCGCGATCGTGGAGGCGAGTCCGCCCTCCGGACCGTACATCGCGCCGGAGACCGCCACGTCCTCCGACGTCTCAGCGATCTCGAGCACGCCGTGGATGGGCAGACCGCTGACCGGCATCGAGAAGAACATCCCAAGCAGGAAGTTCCAGGCGAAGTGGAACCCGATGGGCGTCCAGAGCGAGCGCCCGCGATAGTAGAGCGCGCAGAGCAGGACGCCGATGATCCAGGTGTTGAACAGGCTCAGGAACCCCGCGCCGGGATTGGCGAAGTGGAGCACCGCGAACAGGAACGATGAGACGATGATGGCGACGATGCGTCCGGCCTTTTCATCGAGCCGCTGGAGTACGTAGCCTCTGAACATCAGCTCCTCGTAGATCCCCACGACGAAGAACCCGACGAGCGAGAGAATCATGTAGGCCGACACGGACTGACCCGCGGGTGCCGGTCGCGCGAAACCGATCACCTCGATCTCACCCGACCAGACCGAGACCGCGAACGCGACGGAGAGAAGCGCGGCTGCGATGCCCGCGCCCTTCCAGAAGCTCAGACCCCAGCCGCGGTGGAAGGGCATGCCGAGCGCGTCGAACCTCCGTCCCTCGATGAACCGGACGAAGAGCCACGTATAGAGTATCGTGAAGAGGCCGACCGCGATGATGAGCGGGAAGAACCACGGACCGAGCGCGGCGAGGACCGCCTCGACGTCCATCGTCGTCATCGACGGGTCGATGGTCGGCTCCGCCGCGACACCGAGAGCCGTGAGGAATCCGAACGCGATCGAGCCGACGATTGACACCGCCACGAGCGCCAGAATGTAGCCGATGAAGTAGAGCACGACACCGAGGATGGGATGGATGCGGACGTGCTCCGCCGTCGTGGTCATCGCCACAGCGCCTTGATGACTCCCCATGTGGTGTTTTCGCCGCGGGCCGGATCGTCGATGTCCTCCCACTTCACGATCTCCCAGAGCGTTCCGCCTGAAGGGCTGGTCGCATCCGGGTCGACCGAGATGGTGAACCGCTCCGCGGCGTTCGCCCAGAATATCAGGTTGTTGGGCAGATAGACCCAGAGGTCGGTGGAGTACACGCACTGCCAGCTGGACTCACCGCCCCCGGGTGTGGGGATCTCGACGGGATTGCCGAGCAGCGTGAGCGTCAGAGAGATGCTCTCGACATCCGACCCCGTGCCTAGCATGTTGCCCGCGATCGCCGACTCCTCAGAGAGATTCCAGAACTGCGGAAGTGGCGCTCCCGGGTCGTTGAGGTCGTTCGGATTCAGCCAGAACTCGAATGTGTCGGAGAGACAGTCGACGAACGCGTCAGCGTCCATCGCCTCGTATGACTCGACCAGCTTCGCGACAAGGTTGGCGGGTGATGTGCGCCGCGTGTAGCCGTCCTCTTCCTCCTCGGGGCCTGCCGTGCTCGAGCACCCGACCACGAAGGCCGTGCTCGAGATGAGAACCAGCAGAGCGGCAACGGCCAGGACGCTCCCCGGCCTGTCTGGACGAAGTGTGGGCCTCATCGGTACAGCGCCTTGATGCCGCCCCAGGTCGACTCCTCGACTCGCTCGCCGCGCGACTCCCGGTACATCGCCTTGATGCTGCCCCAGCTTGACTCCTCGACGCGAGCCGGGTCGTCGATGTCGTGCCACCGCGCGATCTCCCACAGCGTCTCGCCGGCGGGTCCGATCTCGTCGGGGTCGACGAACAGCTCGAACCGCGCGGCCGCGTTGGCCCAGAGAGTCAGCTGGTGCGGGAGGTAGACGAACATGTCGACATCGTAGACGTACGCCCAACCGGGATCGCCGCCGCCTGGTGCCGGGAGCTCGACTGGATCGCCGAGCTGTGTGAGCGTGAGGGAGATGTGAATGATGTCCGTGTCCGGGCCGAACATGTTCCACGTGATGGTCGACTCGTCAGCGAGGTCCCACGACTCCGGGAGCTGGTTGCCCGGGTCGTTGACATCGTTCGGGTTCAGCCAGAACGAGAACGTATCGGAGAAGCAGTCGAGCACCGCGATGGCGTCCATCGCCACGTAGGCCTGCCGGAACTTCTCGATGACGTCCGTCGGCGAGTCGGGGAGCACGTAGTCGTCCGGGTCTTCGGCGAAGAGGAGCTTGATCTCGGTCCAGTTGGTGGCGTCGACGCGACACGGGACCTCGCCCGTGTCGGTCCACTCCACGATGCTCCAGAGCTGGTCGCCCTGCGCGCTCGTATCACCCGCGACCCCCGCGAGCTGGAAGCTCGCATAGCCGTTCACCTCGTAGGTCGTGCCCTCAACGACCGTCTCGATGGTATATCGCTGGTAGAACTCCCACTCGCTCGGGTCGGACGGTGCGGGGCCCGGTATCTCGAGCGGCGCCCGCTCCTCTTCGAGCGTGAGCGAGAGCGACGTGACGGGGAAGCGAGTCCCGAACGCGATCTCGTGGAGCTCCAGTTCCGCGGTTTTCCCCCAGTAGCTCGGAAGCGTCGGGTCGCTGCCGATCGTGCTCGGCTCCAGATAGAAGACGAAGTCGGCCGCGAGACACGATGCGAAGGCCGTCGCGTCCCTGCCGTTGTACGCTTCCGCGAGGAGGTCGATGACGCCCTGCGTCGTCGTGCGGTCGGCCTGAGCCTCGTCGTCGTTTCCGGGGCCCGCGGAGTTCGAACACCCGGTGATCAGCCCGGCGATGATGAGAAGAGTGACCGTGACGGTCGCGACCCGGCGAGTCGCGACAGGTAGGTCTCGCATGTTGAACTCCATAGCTACGCTCGCTTCACAGGACCGAGGAACAGACTGACAACGATAACACTCCATGACTCAGTATCGCATACCAGCCGTCCGAAGGTCAATCGGCAGGTCTGTGCGCTGCTCACCGAGGGGCGAACCGCTGCTCGTAGAGAGGAGAGACCCCGCCTGCCGGGCGGACGGTGTCGACGGAGTTGACAGCCATCGTGTCCTGATGGATCCGTCAGGATTCGCATTCCACATGGGCGCTGTCGCTCAAGCGCCACAGTGATAGTGCTTTACGAGTAACGCGCGAACAGTTGGGACCCGCGCGATCTGGTGTGGCACGCGCCTTGTTACTCAGAGGGGCAAGCGCTTACGTCCTGTGCTGGACGAGGTTCGGAGCTGGGCGGGGATGTTCTGAAAAGGGGCAGAGCCTCTCCGTCCCAGCACCGGCCGAAGCAAACGGGCGCACGCGTGCGCCTGCGGCGGGTTCTGTGCAAATGTGTCTTGCGCCTCCGTTTTCCGTTGATTAAACTGGCCTAAACATCGTCAGTTACCAGCGGAGGAGGTACTGATGAAGCGAATCCCATTTGTAGCACTCATGATCGTACTGATGCTGCCCGCCCTGGCTGCCGCGGAGGATGGATCCGCGGGGCTCGCGTTTCTCAAGCTGGGTGTCGGGGCACGCCCGATCGCCCTCGGTGACGCCTACACGGCCGTCGGCGGGGACGTGTCGTCCATCTACTGGAACCCGGCTGGGATGGTGGCGGTCGAGGGGACCGACGTGGGTCTCATGCACGCCGAGTGGTTCCAGGACATCCGCTACGAGTTCGCGGGTGGTGTGCGCTCGTTCGGGGACCAGGCGTTCGGCGTGAGTCTCGTCGGGCTCTACATGGATGATCTCGAACGGCGCGACGGTCCGACCTCGGACCCGATCGGTCACTTCGGCGTGTTCGACTTCGCGCTGACCGGCGCATACGCGCGGCGGCTGACCAACGAGTTCGACGCCGGCGTATCGGTGAAGTATCTGCACGAGAAGATCGACGACGAGCTTGCGCGGGGTGTGGCGGTTGATCTCGGAGCCATCTACAGGGTTCCGATGGTGCGCGGTCTCTCGCTCGGTCTGTCGGTCCAGAACCTCGGGCCGCAGATGAGCTTCATCGAGGAGAAGTTCGACCTGCCCGTCCAGTACAAGGGCGGTGCGGCGTACGCGACCCCGGTCGAAACGCTCAAGGGCGACGTGCTGTTCACGGGTGATGTCATCGTGCCGAACGATGGCGACCCGAAGACGCACTTCGGACTGGAGTACGAGTACGACGACATGGTCGCGCTGCGGGTCGGCTATCGCGGCGGCTGGGACAACCAGAACATCTCGTTCGGTCTTGGCGCGAAGGTGAAGGGCATGCGCGTCGACTACGCGTATGTGCCGTTCTACTCCGACCTCGGTGACACGCACCGCATCTCACTCGGGTTCGCGCTCTAGCGAAGCGGCGCTCGCTTCCACCGAAGCGGCGTTCGCTGCTGGTCGCGGGGTAAAGACTGACGAGCACCGAAACAACGAAGGGGTCCCCGTGAGGGGACCCCTTTTGATCGTCCGGACCATCGCTGCTCGGACCGCGCTGCCGCACCGGCCGGTGCCCGGCGACGGGCGGCGCGCCTCCGATGTGCGTTAGCCGGCAACGTCGGCGGACCCGCACGCCTCATCGTTCGGGACGAGCGCTCCGTCGGTCCAGCGAAGCATCCTGAAGCCCGAGGCGTCCAGCACCGTGACGGACCGGTTGGTCATCCAGTCGCCGACGATGATGGCGTCCCGTCCGTCCTGCTTCCAGAGTCGGGGCGCGTGGACGTGACCGACAACGGCCGCGTCGAATCCCTCGTCGAGCTTTGAGATGAGGAACTCGCGCATCGGGGGGATGGCCGCCTGAACGCGATCGTCCGTGATCCCCGAGACGTTCGAGACGCGGACCGCGAGTCTTGCGCCGATGGCGGGGGAGAGCTGCCGGAATGCCGAGATCGCGATCGGATTTCGGAGCACGGACTTGAGGATCCGATAGCCCCGGTCACCGGCCGGCAGTCCGTCACCGTGCGCGATGAACAGGCGCTTGCCGCCGTGCGTCGCGACGATCGGGTCACGATGGACGGAGGCACCCGTGAGACGCTCGAACTCCTGCCCGGCCCAGTAGTCGTGGTTGCCGCCGAGGAACTTCACGGCCGTGCCGGAGTGGGAGAGCGCGTCGAGCGCCCGGAGAACTCCATCGTGTCCGTGAGCCGAAGCGACACGATACTCGAACCAGAAGTCGAAGATATCGCCGACCAGATAGAGAGCCTCGGCGGCGCCTTCGATCGATCGGAGGAACGCCTCGAGATCCCGTTCGCTGCTGACGTCCGCCGGGTCCTCGAGACCACCAAGGTGGGCGTCGGCCAGGAAGTAGACGGGTCGGTCGGTGGGTGGGGTCACAGAACGCCTTTGCTTGACATGTGGTGTGATAATTGCTCTTACATGCGTGGGTCGACCCACTCCGGCGGGGGGCAGGTCCGTGTCGTCCCACCGTGCAGGCTTGATTCCCGCCGCAAACAGGGCGATTCGGGGCGTCGAGACCGCCGAAACGCGATCTCGGAGGTCGATTCCCGGACCGAGACAGCCGCAAACGGCATCGCGGCCCCTGAAATCGTCATTAATGAACCTCAAATCGCTTGACCGGACGCAACTTTTTCTCTACGATTGCATCTCATTATGGTACGAGGTCGTGAGAGTGCAGTGAAGCGCTCGGCCTCGTGTGACCGTCGCAACCGTCCTGAGCGGGAATATACCTTCAGGCGGCTGCTGCTGCAAGCGAAAGCGGGCCTCCGAGAACGACCCGCTGGAGGACAGGAAGAATGTCAACGCTGTGGGATGACGTGAAGAACGCGATCGTCGACGGCTACGTGTACGCTTCGGACAAGGCCGAGGAGTTGACGGCCATCGGCAAGGCCCGTGTCGACGTGGTCAAGGCGAACCGCAAGATCGCACAGGCGATGACGCGCATCGGCGATCGGGTGTTCCAGCTGTTCGAGGACGAACAGGAGTCGACGCTGGCCGAGGACGCTGATGTTGTGGGAGCCGTTGAGGAGATTCGCTCGCTGCGCAAGGAGATCGGAAGGCTCGAGGAAGAGATCGAGCGTGTGAAGGCCGAGCGCGGTGAGTCACAGTCGGTGGCACCGACAGAGTAGCGGCACCACGAACGGTAAGACCACGGGAGTTGTGACACCACGGAACGAAACGCCCTCCGCGTCGCACATCAGCCTGGGAAAAGAGTCGTCGCTCGTCGGGAGACAACGTGACGGGAAGCTATACCCGCTTGCAGCGGGGTTGTATGTCAGGGGGAGTGCCAGCGGGTACGTACGACGTGCCCGGGAGCGCTCGGGTCGGAACAGCACGGGTGATAGTCCGACAGTGAACCGTCTGAGATCAGGAGGTAGTACACCATGAAGAGCTCAGCTGGCTGGCTGGTTGGTGGTATCGTGCTGATCCTTCTTGGGGTTGTGGTCGGCGTCCTTATCACGGCGAGCACGAACCTCTCACCTGTCTCCGTGGCTCAGGAGACAAGCGACCGCGCGCTCGAGGTTGCCGCCGAAACGATAACGGCGTTCGGCGAGAGCCCCTTCGTTGCGGTTGCGGACGAGGTCATGCCCGCCGTCGTGAGCGTGGATACGAAGCGAACGATCCGGCGCAGCAGCGATCCGTTCGAGGACATGTGGAGGCAGTTCTTCGGGGAGACGCCCCGGCGCGGACAGCGCACTCCGCGGTACGAGGAGTACGAGGTGCCGGGGTCGGCATCCGGGTTTATCTTCGACCGTGACGGGTACATTCTTACGAACAATCACGTCGTCCGCGGTGCGGACGAGATCGAGGTCACGCTGGCGGACGGACGTGAGTTCACCGCCGAGATCGTGGGGCAGGATCCGAGCACGGACATCGCGGTCATCAAGATCGAGGGAGACGAGCTCCCGTACGTGCGGCTCGGTGACTCCGACGCGACGAAGGTCGGGAGCTGGGCGATCGCCATCGGCAACCCGTTGTCGCTCGAAGGCACGGTCACCGTCGGCGTCGTCAGCGCGCTCGGCCGCGCGAATCTGAATATCTCGGGCGGCGCGCCGGTCTACCAGGACTTCATCCAGACGGACGCGTCGATCAACTTCGGCAACAGCGGCGGTCCGCTGTGCAACATCCGCGGCGAGGTCATCGGTGTCAACGCAGCGACCAACGTCTCAGCGGAGGGGATCGGGTTTGCCATCCCCATCAACCTGGCGCGCGAAGTGGCGGAATCCCTGATGTCCGACGGCCGCGTGGTTCGCGGATACCTGGGTGTCGTTCCGCAGGACATCACGCGCGATCTGGCCGAGGCGACGGGACTCGACGACACGCGCGGCGTGCTCATCGCGAGCGTCGAGGGCGATACGCCCGCGGCGGATGCAGGCCTTCAGGCGGGAGATGTTGTGATCGAGCTCAACGGAGTGGAGGTCGATAACGCAACGCACTTCCGGCGCGTCGTGGCCGCCATAGAGCCCGGCGAGCGCGCGAGAATGAAGATCATGCGCGCGGGTGACATCACCACGAAGACGGCGACGCTCGTCGAACGGCCTGCGACCGATGACGCCACCGACGAGACGCCGGTCGAGGACGAGATATGGCTTGGTCTGGACGTCGCGTCGGTCGACGACCCGCTCGCCGACGAGTTTGAGGTCCAGGCGAGGAGCGGCGTGCTGGTCGTGGGCGTCGAGCGCGGGAGCGAGTCGGCGGACGCGGGTATCACGGCCGGCGACGTCATCGTTCGCATCGGTGACATTGGAATCGACGACCTCGGCGATTATCGGAGAGCCGTGAACGAG
>Ga0180431_10001119_pt1 | contig 37514 bp, 71 predicted proteins | sample SS_ome_11_FD_132459 | JGI IMG/M metagenome (GOLD analysis project Ga0180431, IMG submission 132459) | Hypersaline lake sediment archaeal communities from the Salton Sea, California, USA - SS_1_MS_1 metaG | ecosystem: Environmental > Aquatic > Non-marine Saline and Alkaline > Hypersaline >... | reverse complement strand
CCAATGCTGCCCTTCATTGGTAATCCTCAGAGTGAAGCCGTGCCTTTCAGCCCACTCCTTAACTCTCTTCTTGGATTGATCGTCGGGTATCATAGCATTTTTTGAAGTTCGTCAACATCAAGGATTGGAATGCCGAGTTGTTTGGCTTTTTGACTCTTGGCTCCTGAGCCATCCCCGGCAACAAGGTAATGTGTCTTGGAACTGACACTACTACTGCATTTGCCGCCCAAATTTTCGATCTGGGTCTCCCAATGCTTCTTGCCTTCGGCAAAACCGCCACTGAGACAGAAATTTTTGCCACTCAACTTGCCAGTCTTGGGTAATTCCGGCTCGATATAGTCCAGAAGCTCTTCGACAATATCCTGATTGAATTGCATGTAGTCCCACACTTCATAGGCAGACTTCTCTCCAAGGCCTTCGACTTCTTCCAGATCTTCCGTTGGGGCATATATAATCATTTTCAAGTCCCCGAAGTGATCGATCAGGGCTTTGCCAGCAGATTTACCGACGCCCTGGATTCCCAGCGAAGCAAAGACTTGCCATGCCGGAATTTTCAGCTTGGCTTTCTTGGCTTTTTCGATGGCCTTCTCAAGTTTTTTGTCATCTAGTTGGTCGGCATTGGGAATCAAGAAAATCGTGCCAAGAGCCAGCAATCCTTGCCGCTTCGACATGCCGCATTTCACACAATCAACGACCGAAAGCTTGTAAAAGTCGGGAAAAGCTCTGACTTTGCCGCCCTCAGTCAGTTGGCTTACGCGACTCTCCCCCAGGCCCAAAGCTCCGATGGTCGTCAGGAAATGAACCAAACGGCTCACATTTTGGGCGGGACAGTCATTGCCCTTACAAACAAGTTCGTAGGTATCGTCTTGACCGCCTTTGCCGGGAGTGCAAACAACTTCAGTGTCGGCACAACAAGAAGGACAAATCTTTGGATACTTGGGCTTACCCTTGCATTGGTGCTTGACTACTCCCACAACCTTGGGAATGATTTTGCCAGCTTTGAGGACTTCAATCTGGGTCCCTTTGTCGATCTTGCCTCGGAGCATGAAGCCATAGTTGTGAAGCGTTGCCCGAGAAACATTTGTTCCGGCAAGTCTCACTGGATCGAATATTGCTACTGGCTTAACGGCTCCGGTTCTGCCCGTATTCCATTCGATATCTTTGATGATAGGCTGCTGTCTTTCCTCTGCAAATTTCCAGGCGATCTTGCCTCGGGGATTGCCCGTCGCCTTGTTCCCATGACGACCAAGTTGCTCTTGATTTTCGAAGTTGTTGACCGAAATCACAACACCATCAACCTCGTAATCCAAGTTCGGCACATTGTCTTCCATTTTTTGCAAATCAAAAAAGTTGAAAGGACGAACCTGAACGAAGGTGACACCGAGTTCTTTGTTGGCCCACTTGGCCCGGTCGATTTCATTATCATAAGGAGGCTTTGTCAAACCTTCGATTGCGTAACCAATGAAGTGCAGCCGCATTTTTTTGGTCTTTTCAGGCTCTTTAAAATGCCTAATGCCACCAGCGGCATGATTTCGAGGATTGGCCCTAAGTTGTTCCCCCGCCTTCTTCAGTTCTGCTTGAACCTTTTCGAAGTCGCTAAGTTTGCAAATTAACTCGCCACGAATCGAACAGGTAACCGGCAGCTTGAGTGTTTGGGGGATATTTTTGACATATTTGACTTGCTCCGTCACATCCTCGCCGTTGATGCCGTCGCGAGGTCGAAGACCAGCTTTCACCAATTTGCCGTTTTGATAATAGAGAGCAAGAGCTACCCCATCTAATTTATATGCTTGACAAAAGTGACTCTTAGGATAACTCACTTGTTTGCCGCTGTAAGTCTTGCCTTTAAGGCTATATCCTCCCAGAGAATCATCGACACTCTTCAAACAATCCGCAATCCACTTGAAAAGCATTTGCTCTTTTTCGTTTAAGTCTTCGTGACTGGCCTTTTCGATGGACGTAAGCGGAGGGTCATGCTTGACCTTCTTGGCGGCAGTATCGACTTTAGAAACCGTTGCTGTATCGAAAATCTTGGATTTGGATCGAAATTTCTTGAGAAGCCGACGTAGCTCATCGTATTCGGGATCGGTGACAATATGATTGGCAGGAAAGCCGATCTCCAAGCCCAGATCATTGGGGAGCATACAATCTTGGGCTTCTTCGTAGAGGGTATCCAGAATCGGAATTACCTCTTCTAGGAGATCGGCAAATTCTTCGGGGGTCAACTTACTCGGTTTTCTCATCCTGTTCTCTTTTCTAAAAAAGCAAAAGCTGTGTCTACATCATTGACGATATCGGGCCTGTCTTGATGCAATATCTTGTAACCTTCGACCATTTCTGATTTCAAGCCTTGTTCGTCCAAAAGTTTCAAAAAGGCTCTCTTTTCTGACATGGTTGTAGATGACCACTCGGAAGATGCCGGATCAAAAAAATGTTCTTCCTGCGGTATTGAGGGCCAATTCCACCAATCGACTTCTAGGAAAAGCTGATTGGAGTCGCCCCATAACCGATCTGAACTTTTTGGAATCTCTCAATTTTCACTAACCCTCCAATGTCTCCAAAAAGCCTCTTGTGTTCGCATATGCTCGAAATCGTATAAGCCCTCCAGCTTGTCGTACATTTCCTTTGTTTTGCGAATAAGTTCTCCATATCCCTCGTTGGGATTCCAGCGAATCGCCTCCATCAAGATGTAATTTTTCATATGAAGGGCTTGACGAACGGTTCTACCCGTATGGTACAGTCGCTTTTCTAAATCCATAGAATCTATGTCGAGCCCCGCCCGATCCGCTTGTATTCTAAGCATCCGGTCATCCCAAATCGGCTTCTCTTTCATAACGTGTCGCAGGGCATCAGGAATGAAGCCACCTATCTCGGCTCCTTTCTCTTGATCGTCAAGGAAAATCTCCTCTGTCCATTTGATCTTCTTGTCCTCTCGGACATAGTAGGTGTTGGCAACAACTATATGCCCTTCGGCCTCACATCTCATAACCGTAAGGGCTTCTCCCACATCTTTACAACCATCCAAGAAAGCATTTTGCAGCAAACCATACTTTTTTCTTATTTCTCGATGTCGTTTCTCAAATGATTCTTGGGACTCATCCTCGTTTGGCAGAAGATGATAACCATCCGTAACCATAGTGATGGCATCACAACACAATCCTCTTCGACAAATCACGGCGGAATCGAGTGCCATATGTTTGTCAATTTGCGGTGAAATAACAACCAGAAGAGGCTCATTGTCCCGCTCGGCACAGACATAAGGAGGCATGTCGCCACCCTGAGGTCCGAGACTGAGCATTCCCCAAATTTCCTTGTGGGCTTTGGCAAATTCTAGCCACTTCATTTTTTTCTCCCGATGTTCGGCGGCCTCGTCAATATAAGTCTCACCAATCCCGGATTACCCGATTGTAGCTTATTTTCTAGGTTTGTAAAGCAATCGGAGGCCATTTTTCGCAGAATTTACAGGGAATATCGCCTATATCCAGAGTTTTCTTAAGGAGTTCCAGGTCTAACGGAGGTAAATGCTTAGGCTCTCTCATGTGGAAAAATGCGGGGCGACCTTCGGGATCGAATTGCGTGGAACCGATCTTGGAGACTTCGGGTTTTTTCGGCAAGACGGTGTGAGGAATCTTTGTTTTACGAAATGCTATCAAGAAGGTATCATGCTCAGATTCAGTCAAGCCATAAACAGTCTCCCACCCCATATTGTAAACCTTAGCAAGCTCCAAAGCCACAAGTGCTATGTCTCTACGAAACAACATTTGACCCGAATCTATTCGCATCGAATCAAACTTTACTTCAAAAAAATTGTTTAGTTCCACTATCTTTTCAGAAGACCATCGTTTGTTAGAAGGCCAAAAAATTGCCGCATCATTTCCAAGAAAATCAAAGAGTTGGTCTGGCGGAACTAAAGGAAATGAATCTGCATCGATAAATAGCGTTTCATCGAAAGAAGCCTCGATCATTGCAAAGGCTTTAGTTTGCCTAGCACCCTTCGGATTGATTGATCGGATGTTATCTGGAAGAAGATCAATACATTGAACCCCCTCGATTTCTTCCGCCAACTCCAACATCGAGGCCGACATTTCGGGACCTAAATAAAACCACTCGATTGGCAACTCGCAACCATACGATCTCAACAGTTTGCAATTTGCGTAGGCGAGTAAAAAATATTTGGTTCCACCGGCTAGGGTGGCAATTCCTCTTGACATTACAGTCCTATTGCCTGTCTATAAGCGGGCCCCAGGTTGTCTTCCAATCCACACTTGTTGCACTTCATCGAAATCAAATTTGCAACCAACTCCTCGTCTGTGGAATCAACAGTTCCAATTTTACAACACTGAACAGATTCGCCTGCGACGACGGTTCCATCTATATTGATAGAAGGGGCACACATTTTTTGATTGAATCGGAGTATACCAAGGGCTTGATGAAAATTCTTCATTGAACGCACAGAACTTCTCAAGTTGAAACACATAGGAGCCTTTTGAGAAGAGGGGATATTGTTTTTGATTGCTCGGCCCAATGGAACAATTATTCGTAGCGTATCTTCATACGTGATGTTGGGATGATCGACCCTCGGAATCCGCTTAGGATAATATCGAGGATCGTTGGTTATTTGAATCAGTATATCCAACGACAATACTCTGTCTTTTAGGTTATCATCTTCAAGAAACATCCCATTGCTCAAAACAAAAACAATAGGACAACTAGCCTTGGCTAAATCAACAAAATCAAAGAAATCAGGATGTTCCAAGGGTTCTCCGCCCGAAAGCATGATAATGGACATGTCAAATCGCTGGCTGAAGTCGAGAGCCTTTTCAAAGGTTTCCCTTGACATATGTTCGCCATCAGGACTCGCCTCGATCATGCAATGCGAGCATCCCATCTGGCATTTGTTCGTTATTCTGATGAGCATTCAAAATCCTTTTCATCCAGAATGGGACTCTCAAGAGCATCCCTCATCATGTCCAGTTGCCATTTTAGACCATCAATTTTCCCCGCACCTTCGCCGATTATAACCGCAGGATTTTCTCCATATTTGATTGGAGTTTCACCATCTAAATCATAATAAACCTCATGAATGGCAAGTGCCGTGCTGCCATCCGGCTCCTCATGCCGAATTACTCTGTAATTCCAAGACATTACAAGCACCCCGTTTCCCAAATGGTGGATTTTACAATCACCAACTTTTCTTCAACGAGTTTGTCTATACAATCATCGCAAATACCAACGATAAATCGTGTGGAATCGTGTTTGGACCCGTAGCCGGGAACGAATGTGTGGACCCCCGCGTCATCCCACATATCTTTCTCGGGCTCATATTCGCCCTCTTCCAAAGGCTTTAGCTCTTTTTTGCAAACCATGCATTTCAGGTCAATGTCCTTAGACTTAATTTTCTCCGACATTTGGCCGCCCATCCCTAAATTGTTCAGGTTGAAGGGGATTGACTTCGATGGCCGGGTCGTCCCCTATCCAAGTGCTGTGCCCAGCCACCGGAAATTCTTCTAGCTTTTGTGGATTGGGATTGGCAAGAAAACACTCTGCACAGATCCCGATCCATTCAGCCTCTCCCGTTTCCCCACTAGGACTAATGAATTTTGTCCCAGGCACCCGAAACCAGTGAACATTATCCGCCTCGGGAAGATGTTCGCAGTGCAGAACAGTATCCCCGTCCTTTGGTTGTTGTTCAGTGAACTTCATTCCGTTTCCTCATCCAAATTCCTGCGTTCCAATTCGATAGAATTGTCGTCAGACAACCATTGGCTTTCCTTGACCCATTGTTGGAATCCTCGATTTGTGAGAATGAAACTCCCCAGTATGTCCCATTGCGACGAAATTTCTCCTTCGCTTCTTTGGGTTTCTTCTCCGAACACATTCGCCCCCATCAACATGACAAAATTCCAAAACTCTTCCTGACTGAGATCGTCGGGAAATTCGGCCTCTATGCTCCGACTTGCCTGCTTTTTCATATCAGGCAGCAATCCCATCTTCATCTTCATTCGATTTCACTCAGAATCAGCTTTTCCAGGAACGAGTAATCATACGTCGTATTGTATTTGCTACACAACTCAAGCCTTTCTTCGTCGCCCTCGCGAATAAACGAGCCACCCGGTACAGCAAGTCCCTCATCCGATATTCCGAGGTAAACCGTAATGGGCTTGCCTTTCGCATGCAAGGCCGCTCGGGCGGTATCCGCTAGAGTTGGAGGTTCAAATTCACCTGCCTCAAATTCTTTGTGCAACTCGGTCCCCTCGCCTACAAAGGTGGGATTGAGGTGCATGTTGATGTGAGCCCCCGTTTTCTTCGCTTGATCCGACAGATAGTCGATGGCCTTGTGAATATCAATGATCGCGTCTTTTGTCGTAAACAACGAAGTGGGTTTCAGCATAAAATAGCATTTCACCCAGAAGTTGTGATCGGCCATCAATCCGACAAATTTTTCAAACTGCTTTCTGCTCAAACCTTTTCGAAAGATCTTGTTGCGGATTATATCATCAAAGATTTCAAAACCAATGGCTATCTCGACATGCTCCATGCTTCCTTCGTGAAGGGCTCGACGCAAAAATTCCAGTTCACATAGATCAACATGCTCGGCTCTCGACTCTAGCGAGAGAATCTCAAGCGTGGGAAAATGAGTATTGACCTGAGCGATGAGATACATGAGGGCCGTGCTGGAAAACGTGTCCTCATCAAGAACAGACCCATTGTTGCTCACGATCACTTTCTTGATTTCGTGAGAGTGGTCTAAAATCTGAGGGGCATTGAAAATATAGTCTATTTGGTGCATGATCTGCCGGTAATCGATGTGGTCCTTGGACATGGTCTTGTGAAGACCGCACCCAGAACACAATCTGTATCGACAGGCTTGACAATAGAAAACAATGAAGAGGGTGAGCCCTTGAGGAGTGTTTTGAAACCACCACTGGAAAGGTTTGCAGGGATCAGGCATTAAGGAGTCCTTCAAGAGTTTCCGAAAGAGTTTCCGACCACATCTTCCGTTAGTTCGATTTGAACTTCGACATTTCCTTTGCTCCCCTGAAGGGGGATACAGAGAAAAGCTTTATTTCCGACCGGAAATCCCAGATCTTTCGCGTGTTTAAAACACAGGGCCATGATGTCCTTGTGCGTAAACGTGACGGCGGCAGGCTTACGACCCCTCTTCTTTCGAGTCCGCATCAAATTCCTCCTGTTGAAAACCGAACATTTCTGCTACTTCTAAAAGGCAGTCCCACGCATACTCGCTCTCGCAGCCGCGTGTAGTTGATCCAGTTCCGTCCCCCATGTGCCAATCATTCAAATGCCGCCACTCCCCATCGGCCCACATCCAATAATCAGTCATGACTTGATCGATGCCGGGACACGGATGAGCTATATCCACCCGTTTCGTGGGCAATTTATCCCTCCTTAATTTATCTTTCGTGACATCCTTTATCATACCTTTTCCCCTCGGAAGGCGGCTTGTTCGACAGGGTTGCCTTCACGCAAAAGCAGGCGGCAATTCGTCCTTTGCGGTCCACGATTTCAACGCGATCCGCCCCATCGCCTCTTATCCAGTATTTCTTAAAGATGAAGTCGCAACATTGTTGGACAGTATTTTCCTCCCCAACAAAAAAAGTCTCGTTATCAAAAGTATCCCAATGGTAAACACCGAAATTCTTTTGATGCTTTAAGACAATCACACTCATTAGTGAGCCCTGACTTTAACTTTTACTAAGGTATGACCATCGGCTTCCAGAGTCATATATTTTTCTTCATGAAAAAGAAATGGCCCATTAGTATGGATATTTAAGACTATCGATCTGCCATCCTCAAATCTGAGATATGCATATTCTCCATCCTTATCCCAAGGTTCTATGACAGACAAAATACCAGAAATCACTTTTGCTTTTTCTACCGCCTCAGCCTTGTGCTTTTCAGAAGCTTTTCGGGCGGCATCCCTAGCGGCTTGAATGGCAGGCAATAGTAATGCAATCAAAATAACAATGATCGCAGCAACAACTAAAATTTCGATAAATGTAACCCCTTGTCTTTTCACAATTGGCCCCTTTCTATGAGTTCTGTTACTCCTCGATGACAAGCATCGAGAAATTCCTCAACTTGCCCTTCCAAGGAGGCATCAAACTCGTCCCCTTCCTCATATAAACCTACACAATCTTCGAAAAGATCGCTCTGCACCGCGTCTTTTATGACGAAATCAACAACCGCCTTCTTCTGATGTATGCTAAGTGTCATTTGTTTTTTCCCTGATTAAAATTTCTGATAAGACCTGGAAGATCTTGGATTCGACCTTCCCCAAATTTTGCAACGGTTTCAATCCTTCAAATTGAACGACGATGTTGTCCTCAAAAGCATCAATGACTTCCTCAATATCGCAAACCGTGTCGCGTTCCTGATCGGTTAATTCGATAGGCTTCCCTTCTTCGTTCTTCAACAGAATGTTGACGAAAATGGTATTACGCTGCAATCGAATGATTGGTCTGTATTTTCTCATGTTTGTTCTCCTAAGAGGGTGCGACGGGATTCGAACCCGCATCCAAGGATTTTAGAGACCCTCCGCTCGCCATTGAGCTACGCACCCGACCAATTCAGCCTTCTCCATTCGCGACACAATCTGCGTTGTCCATTGGGATCGGAAACCTTATAAACTCGGACAATGAATCCGTTCCGCTCCTCTACCAATCCTTGTCTTTGGGCTTCTTTGGGCTCTTTGTAAACATACTCTAACAATTTCTTGCCACCAATTTTCCCTGATACAAACATCTTCTCTACATGGGTGCGGCGATATTGCGGTGGGCAACGGAGCCGACCCTTTTCGCACTGAACGATGTAGTGCGGGTAGATGTTCACTTTTTGAGAGCCATCCTTTTCTCGATCTTGAGCCTTTGTAATCCCTGCAACTTCGGTGTCGCTTGGGTGTACCAGTGACGAGCCTTGGCTGACAACTCGGCTTTCTTCTCGCCTTCTGCTTGCTCGGCAAGTCTCCAACAAGCATCCCCTAAGGCCACTTGCTGCTCGTAACTTTTCGCTTCCATCGCCAGAATCTTGTCAGGACCGCCCGCTAGCCAGCATACACCATTCTTGCAAACCATGCGAGGCTGCTCTTGCTTGGCAATATGTGCCGAATCTCGAACATGCAGTGGATGAACAGAAACGGAAACCGGAGCCGCCGTTCGTGCGGCAAACTTTCGCTCGGCCTGTTCTAATCGCCAAACCAGCAACTCGGCCTGCCGACGAAACTTCGCGATCTCTTCGCGATTCTCCAACGTAATCTGATGCAATGGAAACTCAATCTCGACCGTGAGTCGCCCTTGGGGGCTCAAATCCTCCTGAAGCGTTACGCTAATGGTATTGTCTTCGGCATGGACCAAGACTGTCAATACCAGAACCAAAATTGTTGTCCAAATCGCTTTCATCATTCTTCCCTTTCATATAGAACAATTTGAGTAATGCCCGCTCGCCCACGGGGCGAGCGGGCCCTTTTTACTTCTTTTTGAAGTATTTTCGGGCCATTTTACCCAACTTCCGCATTGCCGAAACACAGGCATTGGGAATCTGCGTCTTATCACCAAGAACTTGGGTGACGACGGGAGTGCCATCCTTTTCAACCAAGATTCTTCCGTTTGCTGCACGTCCCCTGGCCTTATTCTGGCCGGTTGTCTTATCGAACACGTCGGGTTCGATGCCCTGTTCCCTCATTTTCTTGGAGGGTTTGGTCATACACTGACTCCATCCGAGGTTGATTGTACCACCCCTTTTCTGGGCGAGTACGACACCAATTTTCGCTCGGGTTTTCGAATCCCGAACCCACATATAAATCTCGGGGACGGATTTCGACTTTTTCTTTTTCTTCGTCTTGCTCACGGCTTTCTCCTTACGGGGTAACGATGCCTCCCTTTTGGGGAGTGAAAATTTTGTTGAATTGTTGACAGTATAGTTCTGCGAATTGTGATAAAACGGGTTCGCAGTACATGATGTGTTCTTCTTTTAAATCCACCTGTGGGGGGTCTTTGGTATAACCTAGCCAATGGTCGAATTTAACACCAATGGTTCCTTTCTCCGTTGGCACCATTGCTAGAGTCAATGGGTTTTTGACCCGTTTGCCACCATCGATCTCTTCAACTTCGGCAAAAAACTCTTCGCCGGAAACCAACTTGACAACCCTCACATCTTCGGCTTCAACCATTGTTCTCTCTCAATTTATCGACCAATTCTTTAGTAATCCCCAGTTGCTCAAGCACTTTCCCCAAGACTGGTTATTCCTTGCGAGGAATCAACATATTGCCATGACCGCCGCCAATCAACGACCGGCGATTCAACGGGACGTGGAGATGTTATATCCACAGTTTTACCCCTTCCTTCTCCAGTTCTTCCGATGTCTTTTCAATACCTTCGGAAGTAATTCCTCTGGAGCATTCAGGAATCCAGAGCGTCCTAAAGCCTGCCTTTTTGGCATCGATAGCGGTTGCTCGGACACAGTATTCGATGGCAAGGCCGCAGACATAAACCTCTTTGATGTTTCTTTCTCTCAGGTAATCCGCGAGCAGGATTACGTGATCCCCTCTGGAATCAAATGCACTATAGGCTTCGTACTGGGGATCAGTGCCTTTCTTCCAGATTTTTTCAATTCGGTCGGTTTTCAAATCTGGGTGAAGTTCTGCCCCTGGAGTGTTTTGCACACAATGAACGGGCCAGACGTTTTGCATTTCACCTTGAATGAACCTTTTAGTGAAAGGCATAAGTCCCATTTCGGGTTTTGCGAAACTGACATGGTCCTTCGGGTGCCAATCCTGAGTAGCGACGATCAGGTCAAAATTCGGCATGAGGTAGTTGATCGGAGGGATGACTTCATCGCCGCCTGGAACCGCGAGGGCCCCACCGGGGCAAAAATCGTTCTGAACATCAACTATGATAAGTGCTTTCATCCTAAATCTCTCACTTCTACGATCTTGCCTTCTTTCGTTATCACGTTCATCCTATTATTGAGGAAATCGCACGTCCCCACAAACGCTTGTCCATCTCGCTCGATTTCCCTCACGCGAAAACCAGCCTTCTCGGCTCGCTCTTGGGCCTTCTTTATAGTAAGGCCGACTATTTCAGGCGGCTTGCTCACTACATCTTCCCCATTGAAGGCTTTGGGCCTTGGGGCTCCGTGTACCCAGTCATCGATGAAAACATGATTCTTTTGTATTTCCGCACCAAGATTGAGAGCGGCAGCAAAAGCCTCTGCATCTTCTTTCTCAATAAAAGTATAAGGCTCACAACCGCCCCTGGGCTTATAGCGGTGAGAAACGAAGCGTCCGTCTAGGTTCTCCCATCGAAAACCGAGGACTTCGCCGGGATCGGTGACTTTAATTCGTTCGCCGTCTTCGGCTTCTGTATTTAGAATATGATAATCGCCGTATTCCCCTACAACTTGATATTTCATATATTCTGCTCTCCAAGCACCTTGTTTTGTACGACCGAAATCACGACGGTCTTAGGTTTAAGATCGAACGCTTCGTCTTCCGGCACAAGGTAGACCACATGAATGTTTTCATGGTCATCCCCAGGCTCTTCAACAGTCCTGTAGCCGGGACATTGAGTTGCAACAATCGCTTGGAGTCTTTCGTCCTCATCAAGGAACTTAAAGTCGGCGGCATGGACGTTTGAAATCTCCTTCATCGCCGCACCAAGTTCCATCTTGGCCCTCAGGCCCAACTGCTTGACCTTTTCAAAAGCATCAAACAGAGTATCTTTGGCGATTTTGACTCTTCTATCGAAAGCCGCTTTGACCTGTTCTTTTTCTTCGGGAGTCATTAGTTTCTCCTTTGTTGATTTTGAATGAAAACTTTCAGATATTGTTCGTTCAGTTTTTCGGCCATTTTTTCGCCGGGTGGGTCCCAGGTTCCGGCCACGAACTCTTCAAGGGCTTCTTTTGCTAATTCCCAACAGTCTTTACCGATCACAACTGAAAAAAAAGCATTTTTGTCCAAAAGCCCCGCATACACTTTCTAGTTCCTCCTCCGTTCCTCCGATGTTGTGTATTTGCTCTCCTAACCAGTGGCCGGAATAAAAAACCTCTCTTTTATCCGGTATTGGGAAGCTAGGCATGATCTTTAAGATAAAAGAAGCGGATTTTTCTTCCATCTCTTTTGTGTCACGTTCCTGAAATTTCCTTTCCCAACGTGCAATATCGGATTCGGTAATTGATTCGGGTTTTGGCATTCACTTGCCTCCAAGTTATTACCATACCTCGGGCATTTCAGTGCCAATGAAATAGGCTTCGGGATTCTCCCAAGACTTGTCAACTCTCCCAACTTCATGAACTTTATCGACCGCCTCGGGTGCAGAACTGGCTTTGACGACGGCATCATGTCGAATACCCTGAACTCGCCAGTAACCCTCTTTACCGTTGTCAGGGTTCTCCGCATTTCTTTTTTCAATCTCTTTGAAAGCAGCAGTCATTCATTCACCTATAATTCTCATGCTCTCTTCATCATCCTTGGCTTCTTCTTCTTTCGTTTTGATAACCCTGCTGTGGAGGACGGAAACGGCGAAGTTCTTGTCCATAGTAAGGCGATGGGGAAAACCCTGAAAAGTTTGATCGACGGCACGAAGAAGGGCCTTCTGGAAGGTTGTGGCCCAAACTTCCGGGTCTTCGCCGGGCGGTAGGATGACTTCGATAACAGGGCTTACCCCTGCATACACGTCAAACTTCACGAATTGACTACCAATATGCTCAATATGCTGAAACTTGTCCATATTAAAGTCCTTTCTGTCTGCACGATTATAGCTTACTTTCCAGTTTTGTAAACTAGCTATTAAGAGTTGCGTAAACCCCCATCGTAGGGGCATCGACAGGAACGGTAAAGAAAAAGCCCTCGCCCCGCATCGCGGGGCGAGGGCCTATTTCATAGACCTGGGATCGATTATCAAATCTTCCCAGAAATCCCAGGTATCGATTTCTTCTACAAATTTCGCCAATTGTCGAGTGCTAAAGAATCTTGCTGTATAACGAAGATACGGCGGGAATCCGGGTGGCTGGGTTTCTTTGGTGGAGATAGAAACCTCTATTGTCGCGAATTGTATGAGTTTCTTGCAAATATCGAACAAGTCCATCCCATCAAAACAGCAGAACAACGCATACGGCAGCGAATTGCCACTACCTTGGCAGGAGAATTGGGTGGTAACAGAATCGTAGGAATTTAACCATACGACGACGGGGGCGATTTTCTCGTCCACCTCTGCTTCGACCATTTTGATAATGATTCTTTCGGTTTTATGTTTTACCATTACATCCCTACGAGTTTCTTAGCGATATCAATCAAAAAAGTTTTCTCAACCACTTCTATTCCCAGATTCTCCGAAATCTCTTTTAATTCGCCCGTGAAATTGCAAATACAATATTCTTGCTTCGAACAAACCTCTCGATCTTTGCACAAAAAGAAATCTCCGATAGACGACCGATCTGAAACCCAGGCATTTTTGATTCCGGGTATCTCGACTACCTCGGCCACTACGTCCAAAACTTGTTGGATATAGTAATTCAGATATTCGATTTGTTCTTGGGAGGCAAACTCGACCCCTTTATATCTCGCACTCACATGACCACACTTCGGACAAATAACATTGTCCTTATCAAACTTAATTTCAACGTACCGTGCCTTATTGCTTTGACATTTTCCGCACGGGTGGCCAAGACAATCTACTTTGCGTTCTTCGGACATACGCTCTCTTCTTCCTGAGCGGGCCAAACTCTAATGACACTAAAATTCCTTCCGCAGTCGCAACATTCGACATTACTCATCTTCCCTAACGGAACGATCTTATTGCTGCCGCAGAATGGACAAAAATGAATTTCAGCCAATTTGACTCTTTGACTCATTCCTTGATGACCTTGTTAAAGATTTCTTTACCAACTTGGGCTTTAACTCGTTTGGTCCCTTTGCAACCAAGACTTTAGGTCTTCTTTCGTACTATTTCCGTATTCCTATGGAATACAGAACCTCGGGTTCCAGTTCTTCGGCCTCCCAAACCAAGGGAACCAGCCAATCGTGGAAAATCTCCAGATTGATCTGGTCGTTAAGAAACTCATCGAGCTTCTTGCGAACATCTTGTTTTGTGATTTCTTTCATTCTGGGTTCTCTTGTCTCGAAGCACCCATTTTGTAGAGCATGTCGTAGTCGCAGCAAGTTCTCCAACGAATCTCCCCGTCTAGATTGTGATATTCTACCATAAAACCGTGATTTGGTTGATAGGGGATTATGCGAATTTTTCCCTCGGGGATTTTATTCATTCTCTTGTGGGCGGTAATCTCTAGATACGGGCCATTTTTCTGTACGGATACGAACTTGCCGGGTCCAAATTTTGCGGGCATGGTCCCGTGAAACCCAAATTCTACTCCATAGAACCATTTGTACCAGAGGGCTCGGATTCGATACCACAATTTCGTTCGCCATGTGGGGAGTCTAATTGTCATCGTCTTTACCTATACCTATATTGTATCTGCCACCAAGGGTTGAGAGTCTATCTTCAACTTCCACCCGAAAATCGTTTAATGTTCCTTCGATACTACATCCGGCCCTAACGGCACAAACAACTGAAGATACGGCGGCCTCTATCAACTCATACATAAGTTCCTGAGTGACGGGGCCTTTGGGATCAGGAAGTTGTGGTCTTTTGTACATTTTAGTTTATCTCCAAAGTATTTTGTAGGTCTTGGAATCAATAAATCCAATCTTAGCTCTAAATTTCATTGCTTTGTAATTCTCAAAAATCGGATAGATCCTCACTATGTCCCAAACAATCTTTGCTGGGGATCGGCCAAACATGGAATCGAATCGCGACGACCATTCACTGTTTACTCCGAATCGGCGGGTGCGAAAAAGCAGATGAACAATGAGCTTCCAATGTCGCAAAGCATAATCAAATGTTTGGCGATTGATTCTCATCGTCTACCCTTGCCAGTTCCGTGGCTAATTCCTGCTGCCCATAGCGAATCTTCTGTTGAATATTTCATGGTTTCTCCTTCTACACTACATAAGAGTATGAAAAAGGAAACCATTGCTGAAATCATTATTGTAGTAGCTTGTTTGCTCGGATCAACGCTCCTTGCATTACAGTACAATATTGCTGGTTTCGTCTGCTTCATTGTAGCCAACATCACATCCCTTGTGCTGTTCCGGTGGAAAATGCTCTACATTATGATGCTAGCACAAGCGGTTTTCATCCTGATTCATCTTGGAGAGATTATTGGACGAATCATTTACTAATCGAATCTAAGGCCGCAAAAAACAAAAGATGGTGGGCTTTAATCCTATCCTCCATGATCCAATCCATGTTGGTTTCTGACGTAAAGGCATTTCTCGTATAGTTCTTCCAAAGAAATGCGTCGAAACTATCCAGAGTTGCGTAATCGGCACTGTTCATATCCTCCGGGTAGGAAATGAGACCGTAGTGACAATAGTCGTCCCAAACCTTCTCCAGCGTATTAACGGGCAGGCCTGATTTATTTAGGGCCTCGATCATTTCTCTTCCCATACGTCTATTGGGCCGGTGACACATCTCCCACAACCATGCACCATCAGGATTGTCCTCAATCGTAAAATTCTTCCAAACTATATTCCTTGAACTTTCATGGAAGTCGATAGTAAACTCATAGTGTAGAATGCCCAACTTTTTCAAATGATTAGCAAACTCACGACATTCTACCGCCACTATCTCATCCTTGAATCCTCTGTTAAGATCGAGGTTTTCGCCATTTTCTCTCGTATCATGTTCATAACCCCAAGGATTCATACAGGGATAGACGTGGATAGTAAAATCCCGCTCGTACAATTTACTTTCTTGAAGCTGTTGAATCAGGTCCAATGCCGCATAGATCCCGGCAGGCTCTTCTCCATGAACACCACCGGTTACCAGGACGTGTTTTGGTCCTCTGCCAAGGGGGACGTAGTACATTGGATATTTGTTCGTCCCGAAGATCCGCACCTGGGTAAATGGGGAAAGAAATCGTGTGACATCTCGATGATATGAACGATGTTTATCGGGCCCACAATCTGGGTTTTGGACAACTGTCCAGTCTTGATTATTCATTCTACTCCTCCAGCCCAATAGAGTAGAAATATCCGAAAATTACGTCCACATATAGGGTCTGCATTTAACAAGGCGAGTCATCTTTTCTTCTAGGTCCCTATTTTGTATTTCTTCTAATTTGGAACATGCCCGAACACAACAACGCCATATCTCTTCATCCTCTTTGTTTTTAAATTCGGGTTTCCACTCGTAATATGTTTCCCCGTGTATTTCTATCTCTTTTTCTTCCCTGATCGGATCGTGTTTGTGTGCTTCTTTCCAAAGTATGTCGTGTACTTCCTCGTATTCTTTGTTGTAGGTATTGTGCCACCAATCATATAGGCACTGCATTTCTTCTCTTATGTTAACTTGCTTCCCATTAACCTCTACTGTATGACCACTACCCTCCCAGTCAATATGGCCGGGAGAGCATTCTTCCTCTATGAATTTAGAAAGAATTTCGAACATGGCATGAGGAAGTAATTCACATCTGTCGCACCATGTATGAAAATTTAGATAGCGAGGCTTGATGGTGGTATATCGTTTCCAAATCCAACATTTGAAACGATAGTATATTTGTTTTGGCCGCCAATCATAGGGCACAAGGCCCCAGTATGTATATCTAATTCGATCCCAAAACGATTTACGCATGTCTTCTACTCCTACGGATATTCGTGTATTTTCACTGGAACTGTTCTAGAATCCATTCTTGCTATTACATTCTCAGGCCACCAAATGCTTACCGAAAACGCTGAGATGGTGGAAAGTCTTCATGCCCTATTTAGAGCATCAGGAGCCTTTTGGCAAACTTTGAGTATATTTTGAGTTAATTGCCCTTGATAACGAAATTAACCATTTGTTCTCCTGTCTTGGTTCCCATTCTTGGGCCACTTCCATTGCCAGTCTCTTGTTTCGCTTCGTCATCAACAGTGTACCATTTACCCGACAACATGCACTCATAGCAATGTGGGGTCACCCAAATCTTTTAACTCTTCGTCAGTATATTCCATGACGTAGAAATTGGCGAGGTCTTTGTAACTTCCAGAAGCAAGAATTTTCTTCGCTGCCTGGACTGCTTGTTCGGCCTTTTGGTATTCGTCTTGTTCCATGAATTGTCGGAAGTTCATACCATATGTAGGGCTTAAAGTCACGTTTACCATTAAGCCCCCGCCCTTGTGTCGGGGGTGTTTCATTTTTCTACCAGATATTTTTCTAGCGAGTTGCCTCTTGCGGTAAGGCTGATTTCAATGGTTGGTTTGGGTATACGATAAGTTTTATCGCCACATTTGATCGTGTAAATATCCCCTTCGATAGCAACGATCTTTCCTTCGTCGGTTTCATACCCATCTCTCTCAAAAACATTTACTTTTATCCGTCGCTTTTTGTCAAACTCATCTTGTAACCCATTCGACACATCATCACATCCCAAATCCTCTAAAATTCGACAAGCTAGAATTAGCCATTGATCGTCATGCCCAACTGTGTGTGGTTCGCATTCCCAGTCTCGATAGTCAGTCATCGAATCCTGCTTTATCAAACCCATGAAAATCCAAAAGGTCTGAAAGGTGTCCTGATTGCCAAGGGTTAAATCTTCGCTGTCTTTCCGACTCTATTGCCCTTTCAATCAAATCGGAAAGGTCATGATGCTCTTGCCTGAGTTTTTCTTCTTCATCAGAATCAAAGCAGTTACGGATGTCTTCTTCAATCTGATCCAAGTGATTGATGCTTTGCGTTACCGTCAGATGCCACTGAGCGTATGATTGATTTGCTTGATTCTGTAATTGTAGGGACTCGGCCAAAGCCTCGGTTTGACGACGTTCCAGTGCCAATGCTCTTTCGGGATCGTACACCTAACCTCATCCTTCTGCCGAACTCCAAAACCTACCAGAAGGTGTCCCGCCAATCTTCGAGGATCACTGTGATACACAGATTGTCTAAATTAACAACGAATATGCACGTAAGCAGATTCGATAGCTACACCAACTCGGCTCCTTCCCCATATCGGCTTGGCAAAAAATACCATACTTAAACCAGATTTAGTTTCACAAACATCTTCTATCTGTGTTTCTATTGTGGCTTTGGGCAATTCTAAAATCTTGCCAAACTTAACCTGATTTCTAAAATGCTGATTGATTTCATCTTTCGATCCAACAATTATCTGCTTACTCTCCATATTTCCCTCCATAGTCACGTTTACCTATTAACCACTGATCGTCATGCCCAACTGTGTGTGGTTCGCACTCCCAGTCTCGATAGTCAGTCATCGAATCCTGCTTTATCAAACCCATGAAAATCCAAAAGGTCTGAAAGGTATCCTTTCTTACACCTAAAAGTAACTAAACTTTACTCCCTACGAGCAGTTCTTGTAGGAAGATTTCGCCTCGGAGAGTTTTACCCCGACCTCCAATAGGCACGTTTACGTTCTGTGCGAAAAGTGTGATACCCAGATTTCCTATTTTAACCTTTAGGATCAAACGATTGAACAAAATCGGGCTTCGGTTTAGTTTGCCAAAAATACCAGTCTTTGAATGCCTTGAAATTCTTTGCCAGCAAAATCTCATGGTCAACCATCGTCACAAATTGAATGTTCTGCGGTGGGATGGGTTCCTTCGTATAAAATCCTCTCCTGCGTAATCCCTTTTCTTCAAAGAATTTATTTGGCAACCCACTTGTGTTCACTTGAAAAATAGCATAATCCTCATCCCAATTCGATTTCACTCGCTTTGATTTGACGAGGGCTTGTCGCAGTTGTTTCGCATACGAAACAGCCTCCATAATGGTAGATGCTAAATATATCCTTGGATCATATTCGTCTTGTGGGTTATCTGCTCTGGGCTCAAGTCCTTTAGAGGAAATGGCTTCTATATTGAAAGCGGGTGTTGTGTGATACGCTATTGGTGGCGGTTTTATCTCATCAACAGACCAAGGTTGATCCAAGTCACTCTCTAACCATACTCGAAATTCCATACCGTTCCTTAAAACCTACGGAAATCTAGGGGCTACAAAATGTCCCCAATCTCCTGTTTAATTCCTAATTCAATGATGGTGGTTTCACTTTACCCACATGAGCAAAGCCAGAGCCTCCATCTCCAAAGGCGTTAATTCCCGACGAACTGGCGGTATATTGTTCTAAATTGATGGCTGCATTCAAATCTCGGTCTATGACCGCCCCGCAGCCATCACACCTATATATCCTATCAGACAATTTTAAGTCATTCTTGATTGATTTGCAAGAGGAACATGTCTTACTGGACGGAAAGAACCTATCGGCCATTTCTATTTCACAGCAATACCATGTTCCTTTATACTCAAGTTGCCTACGCAATTCAAATAATCCTACATCTGCGATTGCTCTACTTAATCTTCTATTTTTCATCATACCAGATACATTCAAGTCCTCAATTACGATCTTTGACTTGGTTTTCGTCAAGGATGTGATGAGTTTATGAAGTGCATCACGGCGAATACAGGAAATCTTGTAATGCAATCGTGCTAATCTCTTCTGTGCCTTCTTTCTGTTCTTGCCACCTTTCTTTTTTCGGCTAAGTCGCTTGGAAAGGTGTTGCAATTTTTCAAGATTCTTCCTTAGAGCCTTCGGGTTCTCGTAGGTCTGCCCATCGCTACAAGTGGCGAGTGTTTTAACTCCAAGATCAACACCAATTTTGCCTTCCCCATCGTCTCTTGGTATTATTTCTTCTTCTACTTGGATGCTAACGAACCACCGTCCCGCCCTCTCACTAACTACGACTGAAAGTATTTTCTTGTCTTGGGGAAGATAGCCACGTTCCTTGAGTTTTAATTTGCCGAGGCGAGGGAGTTGGATATGGGTATCCGATACCTTTATCGTTCCAGTAAGGCGAAATGTTCCAAGCCCATTCTTCTTACTCTTGTACTTGGGAAATCCTTTCTTGTCCTTCACTTTTTGTTTACATCTGCGAAAGAAATTCTTAAAAGCAGTGTCTAAGTTTCTTAGGGCTTCTTGCGGGCTACATTTAGAAACTTAATACATCCAGTCCAACTCCGTTTGTTTCAATTCATTAAGTTGGCGGTGTAGTTCAATAGCATTAGGAATATGCTCTCGCTTCTGCATGGCTTCCCGCTTGATACTCAATGCCCAGTTATAGGCATAGCGGGCTGCTCCTGCATTCTTTGCCAGAAGAGTTCGTTGCTTGTTGTTTGGATCAAGCTCTGTTTTATATCCCCGTGCTACTAACAAGTGCCTCCTTTGATAAACTTCCCGTCAATTCCTCTCGCTGGTCCGCCCTTTTGTTTTTGTTTAATATGGGCAAACAACTCTCTGTGTTTTTGCATTGTTTGTCGAAGCCCGCCATCAAGTATCCGAAGGTCGCTAGATGCTGGAAGGTAGCCACCATTTTCTTCTGCCAATTTTTCTGCTCTTGCTACCTTTTCTTGTAATGAGCGGTGCGTATATTTCTTCATTTTGATGTGAGCAAAGTCTTCTGGTCGGTTATAAATGGCTTTATAAAGCACACCCATTCTTCGCAATTTTGCTGCATGTGGCAACTCTCCGCCATTTTCTGCCGCTAATTGTTCGGCTTGAAAACCGCAATCGATTAAATCTTCTAGAGTACAAAGGGTATCGGGCACCCATCCATAATACATGATTTTCTCCTCAAACATGAATCAATTCCTAGCCTTATACTTTCTATCAAACGAATCCAACTTCTTCAGATCAATATTCGCTAGTGAATTTCGCATTTTGCCTCCCTCCAAAAACAATTCAAGCATCATTTCTCTTGGAAGTAGTTTGGTAGTTTTGTCATCTACAGTTGGACCCCAACCCAATCTAGCCATAAAATTCAAAACCGCTTCGGGGTGATAACCCTTTTGCTTATATGCCAGAATGCTTGAGGCTTTATCTCTTTTTGACAAAGGCTTACCGCCCATAGCGAGAAGCCCCACATGAGCGTATTGAGGAACAGACCAATCTAAAGCATTGTAAATCGCTATCTGTCTGCTTGTATTTGTAATGTGATCGTGACCACGAATCACATAATTGATCTCATAATCGTGATCGTCCACAACCGTAGCAAAATGATAGGTGGGCATCCCATCAGATTTTCTTAAAACCAATCCTTGACAGTGTTCTTTATCGTCTTCGGTGATTTCTACCTTTCCTGCTATTTCGTCTTTCCAATAATCGGCAACACCATACGGTTTCAAAACCACAGCATTGTCACGATAACCAGCCACCTCGCAACGAAGCAACGTGCAAATTACTGCGTTATATCGGTCTATTCTCTCGCTCTGTCGGAATGTTTCACAATCCAAGTCCAACCACCCCATGACTTCTTGGATTATATGAACGTATTCCTCCCGGCTTCTTTCCTTATCGGTGTCATCAATTCGCAAATAAAACTTGCCGCCCGTAGAACGGGCGGCAAGCCAATTAAAATATGCTGTTCGGGCAGTTCCCAGATGCATATCTCCAGTCGGTGATGGTGCTATTCTCGTATTATACATGGTCCAATAGTCCCGTTCCCTGCTGCGAAAAGTGTGATACCCAGATTACCTAAGTTTACACCCATTACTTGATTTTGAATATCGGGCGGTAAAGGTTTTTCTGGCTTATCGGATTCATCATCGAAATAGTATTCATCACCCACCCGATCAAGTTTTTTAGTATCCATATTAAAACTCCTCTTCAGTGGCTTTGCGGAAATTGTTGGTATGTCTCATCACCTGTATCTCCGAAGGATGTGTCAAAGAGGCCAAAACACAATGACCGGATGAAATGCGTTCCCCATGTTCATCGGGAGGGCAATAGATTTCGCAAAGAAACACAAATAATTTCAAGCGTTCTTCGCCGTATCCTAACTCACCATAACTCATAATCCTGTCTTCCTCGGACAGACCTTTCAGAATTTGGGCAATAGAGAATCTCATTCTTCTACTTTATATGTTGTTTCAAATCCCCGTATCTCGACTGGTTTTCCCCCAGGACTTTTTTTAATCATGTCTTCACAAGTTTCTTTGGTCATCGGCACATAATCTGTACCATTATCCCAAAATATCTCGGAGCCCCGACGTTGCCAAGGAGCCCCACACCCATATGTTATCATTAGCATCACAGGCTTTTTGCGTTCGGCCAGCCAATACATAAAGCGAACGTCTTTTTTTGTCGCAATAACCAACAGACCGCCTTCATCCTTGTGTCCTTCGTTCTCAAAAGCCACAAGGACATAATCTTCATTGATCTCAAGGATCAAGAATCGATCTTGTTCATATAGGACTTTCATGTGCTTTGGGACAATTGTATGATCTTTGCTAGATACATTGATGTTGCATCTAATCAGCCTGGAAAAAGCGGTTTTTCATCACACATACCACAAGTGTATGACTTTGTACTACACGAAAGTTTTGAAAGAACTTCGTGAAATCTTTCCTGAAATCCAAATCCATTGGACGGGACCTTATAAGGGTAAAGCTCAACCTTTCACCCGAGTCAAACCACTTGCAAGAATAATGATTTGTTCATCCGATACTGAGTGTTCATTAGGGCTTGCGAAGTTAACCAACCCGGCCAGTCATTTTATTCGTGATCCAAGGGACATGGTGGTTTCGGGATACTATTATCATCTGCGATGTATTGAACATTGGGTAATCGATCCGAACTTTCCTTGGCACCAATTAGATGGTTTTCACCGGAAACTTCCAAAACGTATGTCATATCAAGAGTTTTTAAAAACCCTTGATCGAGAATCTGGCATGATCCTTGAACTTATAAGATATCAAGATTCTTTTCGCCACATGCTAGAATGGGACTATCAAAACCCCTGTGTCATGGAGATGAAATACGAAGACATTATCGGCCACGAAGGAGAGTGTTTTGAGAGACTCTTTAAACACTATGGTTTCGATACCCAGATAGCTTGCAAGGCGGCTGAAATTGCTGAGTGGCACTCCTTAAAAAACATGAAGGGCTATTGGGATCATATACGCGACGGTTCCGTGAGACAGTGGAAAACCGAATTTACTCCACTGATAGTTGACGTTTTCAAAGAGGTATGGAGATCTTCTCACCAAATTACAGTATGAATGGTGATTAGTCTTCTAATCCCAGTTCGTTAATCAGTTCTTTCGCAGTCTCACCCAGACGCTTGGCACTTTCTGCTGTGTCGTTGAAGTCCATTTCAACAAATCGATCCACTACTTTCGTCAATTTTTCGGGTATTTCGGTGCCGGGTTGGCATGTAGCAATAATGGGTTTATTCATCATAATCGCCAATCCTAGTTCGACGGCGAACTTGACATCAACTTTTTCGGGCTTAGATGGGGTGATTGAAACAAAGATGGCACTCCCATCTATCTTGGGAACCAATTCCGTCCTTACTTTTTCAACCCATTTATCAAATTCAGGACCGTATTCGCTGGCCATGCTATATCTCCTCGGAAATTGAAGGGCATGCACAAACAACTGCTGTGGCTAAAAACGCAAAAATGGAAGCAACGGCGGCAGGCCCGCCGCCATCCGCACCACCCAAACCGATTAAACCGACGCCGATCCAAATACCAGCAATGGCGATTCCTTTACCTAAATTCATTTAGATTCCTCCAAGACGAGCCACATCCCATCTTCACCATCCACAATAATTTGACAATTTCTTTTCGGACGCCCCTTTCTAATATGGAGATCATACCTTATGCCATTCATGTATACATCCAGACCTCCATGACAATCGCCTAATTCCGACTTAATTTCTGGATTCAATTCTGGTTTCCCGGAGTCCAAGCTAATACATTTTAGAATCTCTGATTCATCATTTAAAACAAGAATGCTTAAAACATCCCAATAAATATCTGTGGGATCACTAGGATGTGTCACAATGACCACTCTGTTAGGGTATTTGTTGGCGATATAATAGTCCAAAAGGCTCACTACACCAACTGCATCCTCAGGAGTCATATTTCTTCTCCGGTACTTCATGATCGTGACAGTCGGTTTTCATGGCATCAGGTGACAAACCGTTCAATACCAACATACACTTGCCACACGTCCAAGTTTGTTCGGGCTTAATGTCAATCTTTACCCCTTGTTTGCGAAGCTCCAATATCTGCTCCGCTCCTCTTTTCAATCTCTCCTCCCTGTACTCGGGTTCGACCGCGTGCGGTTCTCCGCACCAATTGCAGATCAATTCAGCGGTCTTCTCGCCCTGTGGGAAGATGTTGATTCGAAGTTTCTCGTCCATCAGTTGCTCTCGTATTTTTCGGCTCGATTTTTCAATTTTACAAACTCGTTTCTATTTTTCAACATTGAATGGATTCTTGCCTTCACCTGTTCAAAAGGTATGCCCAAATGATCGGCTACATCTTTGAGTTGTTCGTCGCTAGGTAATTTAATCTCTTCCTTTTGCATATTGGAACCGGCACAATGCATACACGCAAGATAATATTTCTTCGGTAGCATTTTTCTTGTGGTGTCTGCAAGCCACACATCCCTCCCACAAAAACTGCATTGTCGGACTGTAACGTCTTTGATGGTGGGCTGATCCGTAGTTGTGCAAACCACTACGGCATCATCATCTTTAAGGTCTTCAAATTTCAAGGATACCAACCTCCTCTAATCGAGCCCTGACTTTATCCACCACTTCATCTGATGGAGGCCAACTTTCCATTGACCCGTATGCTCGTCGCAGAAATGCAACCAATAGCATTCCCGCCGCATCTGGGCCGTATTTCTTTCGGCAAGTACGATACGCTTGATCGGCATCTGCTTCGATCATTTTTGCCGCAGCATTGAATCGTTCGAAGTCTTGCGGAGTCATAAGCGATTTCATCTTGTTACTTTCTACAAACTACTATAATATGTTTGTATGCACACTTGTTTTTTCGACTGTATAAACCACGAAAGAAAAGCCTATTGGTTGGGTTTCATCTTTGCGGATGGTTCAGTTTTTTGGAACCCTTCTATGGGAAATTATGGTTTTTCAATTAGCTTGCAACCTACTGACTCGTATCACTTGGAAATTCTTGAACAGGATTTAGGTGGTAGAAGACAACCCGAGCTAAATGAAACCTCAACTCGTTTATCTTGGTACTCAAAACGACTAGCAAAAACTTTATTGAATCTAGGTATACCCACAAGGAAATCGTTTCGTGAGGATTTGAAAATACCACATATACCGAACAAATACCTTAAAGATTTTTGGCGAGGCATGTTCGACGGCGATGGCATGATAACAACTCAACAAAAGAAACCTCACTTATTGCCCGAATACAGATTTTCTTTAGCCGGTAGTAAAAACGCACTTGCCTCCTTCCAATCATGGGCTCAACAAGCGGTAAACATGCATTCCCAAAAAATCAGTCGTGCCAAAAATCAAAATGGCCCCACCAGGACTTTTGTTTTCTATATGAACGGCAATCGTCAAATTGCTTCTGTTCTTACTGCATTGTATGACAAATCCTCCATATGGCTTGAAAGAAAACATAGTCTTTATTTGCGTTTGATCGATCAAAATACAAAACGAGGATACCGCAACATCAATCGATACAAGAAAATAGCCTAGTCTTCGGGTTTGCTTCCATCACCACACATTTTCACAATTTTAGGATCGAACCTTCCAGCCTTTAGCACAAGATCTTTTTGCTGTTCCATCACTTTTTCAATGTCTTTATAACATCCAGGTACTTCATCTGCCGATGCAGACAACACAGTAATACCTTGTTTTTCAAGATTGTTTTTGGTTGCCTTCCATGTAAACTTTTCCTTTGCCTTTTTCCTTGACATGAGCCTACCGGCTCCATGAGAGGCCGAACAAAGACTACTTTCATTGCCTAAGCCCTGAACGATATAAGCCGAGCTACCCATCGAACCGGGAATGATTCCTGCTACTCCCCAGCCAGCAGGAGTTGCTCCTTTACGATGGACAATAACCTCCCTATCGCTCCATTGTTCACGAAATGCGAAATTATGATGGTTCTCTACCACTTGTTTGGCCCTGTGTCCAAAAATCTTGGAAACATTGCGGTGAATCACGTCATGGTTCGCCGCCGAATACCTACCCATAAGTTGCATTGCGGCCCAGTATTCTTGACCTTCGGCTGAATCGAGATCAAGCCAACCAAAGAGATCTCTATATTTTTTTGGAAGTTTCTTTTGAGCAATGGCAGAATATGTCTTGCACACAGCCGATCCCGTACCACGACTACCGCTATGACTTAAAAGACCAATATACTCGCCATCACTGGTAGTTACAACACCAAATTCAACAAAGTGGTTACCAGAACCACTTGAGCCGAGTTGAGATTGAGCCAAACTTTTATGTTCTCTGGTAACCTTTGTAATGCCCCAATCCTCAGCCATAATTGTGTGATCTTGAGGCTTTTGATGGCCTTTGCCGACTCCAAAAACCGTACCACCTTCCAATGCCTCAATCATAAGATTTCGCATTTTATCCAACTCGGCGGCAGGAACATCGTAGATACTTAGCTTCATCCGACACGCAATATCCACACCGACGCAACACGGCGAGACTGCGTTATCAAGACCCAGGACTCCCCCAATAGGGAGAAAATACCCAGAATGAGCATCTGGCATTAAGGCCGCAGCTACAGCAACCGGCAGGCAACAAGCCTGCTTCATTTGTGCGTGAGAGGCGTCATCAATCTCATCACCCCAGACTTTATATTCAATCGGATCTGGTCTAACGAATTGTTGATCCTCATCAATCGCGGCTCCAAGAAAACACAACTCATTCTTAATCGGATCAAACTCGTCCAAGAACTTCACATGAGCAAAGGTGCCATCGGCACCACCTTGCATAAAAAAGTAGTGAGGCGATTCAACTACCTCTTGCATGAGTGTCCTGATATCGTACCGCTGCTCTTTTTTAACGGTGCGATTGTACTTGGCAACGGCCTGAGCTAGTTTGATGGCTTCAGAAATGCAATCTTCCGGCACACCTAGTTTTGCAAGCTGGCGAGCGTTCATTATTCCCTGGCCTTTCGTTCTACTTCCTGAACCTTCTCAAGGTCCCACGGCTCCATCTTACTTGAGGGTCCTCCTTGTCCCTTTGCCACTTCGTCTTGATAGGGCATAGTCAAGGCATTGATCGTCTTTTCTTCGGCTTTGACAACGATGGTGAGAAAACCCTCTCCATCGCTGGTATAAGCCTCTGTATGAGCGGAACCGTTTTCCAACGCATGGTCGATTGCATCTCGCAATCTTCTCAGGGCTTCTTCATTCCCGATGATGTGGGCAGAATCGTGCCACTGGAATTGCGAATAAATATGGAGAAATCCATCATGCTTAGACATTTTCGGCTTCCTCTTCTTTCTGTTTCATTAACGCTCTCCAAATTTGGACAACGCGGGTCTTCGACCAAGATCGACAAAAAACCATGTTGTCGATGTCCATTTTGCCATCTTTATTGAATTTGCCGTGGGAACATCGAATAGAGAATGGTCCAAAACCGGGCTCTGTTGCAAAAGTACCAACGTAGTGGGTGGTAATCTTGGGCTTGCGACCGCAATAGCAGCGTCGAACCCAATCCATCCTGACACCTCCAACCATCATGCTTGCCATTATTCTTCTCCATACGGATTACAGTGTTGGTGACCGTATTCAGGGTCCATGTCCTGTGGCTCTAGGTTACCAGCAGCATCAGGGAAAATCACCCGCAAGACATTCCTACCTCCCTCAACCGCATTTACAAACATGACTTGATATTCAATATCGATAGCCGACCTGATTACCTCGTCAGCCCTATCGCCGTGCTTGAATTTCTTTCCCGCCTTGATTTGTTTGACGACATTGTGAATACAAGAATGCACCGTTCTCGGATCGATTTTGAGTACCACTTGAAGATCGGGGTGATCGAAACTTTCAACCATTCCATGTGTGTGGTAGTTCAAACCATAAGGAGTGCGAGGATCATCTTGAACAATATGGGCATACCAACCCTCTTTTTCCATGGCCTCCTGCTCCATGCGTTTGACATTTTCTATTCCATACTTGCAGGCAGCACACTCACAGTCAAATTCATGATCCATCTTGATTCCCTTTTGGTTTGGGAGCATAATCGGAATGAATTTTCCCCCATTTGTTTTGGGCTTCTTCTAATTTCTTGACGGCTACTGATCTAATCCCGCTTCCTCGGCCAAATCGAGGCCGACAACTTCTTTGATGGATTCCTTCCATTTCACTAATGGATGGCCTTTTAGTTTCTCGTAGATGGCAAAAATCTTTTCATCAGTTTGATTTTCTTCAATCCAAGCCAGCCCTTCTTTCACTTGTTTGTCGTCATCGAAAACACGACTGTTCGTATCATTCATCTTCCCGATCCAAATGGAATCGGTACAAAATGGAGTAAGCGTCTTGACTAGTTTTGTGATCTCCGGGGCATCTAACATAGGTTCGCAACTTACCGATGTCGCAAAACCAGCCCGATAGGCATGTTGAAGGGAGGCAAAACGTTCGGAGAAACCGGGAGCATTCGGTTCCCAAAACTTGAGAATTGCATCTTCTATCGACCCAATCGTAAACCTGAAGAGAATCCGCTTCTTGTAATCCTCAAAAGCGGCACAGATCTTCTCAATACACTCAAGATGCGGTTTAGACACGATCAAGAGATTGTATCCAAGATCAAAAATGCCTTGGGCAACCTCAATGTATTGGTCCACGTACTCAGGGAGGATGTCATGTGTAGTGGGACACATAATTGTTACATCCGAAACATCCTTGGGCGGCTTGTTATTCTCGGTGTACCAGTTGATCTTGCCTTTGGTGGGCTTCAACTTGTGATCTAAAACAACAGGGCACTTCCATTCTTCGGCATTCGCAACCCGATGGTGTCGTTTGATTGCGTCGTATCGAGCATAACAATAGCGGCAACCATGCTCGCAGCCCTTTACAAAATTGTAGCCGCCTAAGGCCCACTCTAGCGTTCCGCTGACTTTTCTTTTCATCGTTTCATTGCCTCTTCTACTTCTTGAAGAAAAATCGTGGGTGTGATTCTGTCTAGGAATGGGAGTGATATATTGAAATCGACTTTTCTTTTTAGTCGTTCCATCACACACGAAACGTAAGGTTTTTGACCCTTATAAAATAATCCAAAGTACCGGCCATAGTCGTATCCTTTTTGAGGAAAACAACCCAATTCAATAGTTTTCCAGGTCTCAGATTGAATTTCGTGATAATCGTCAAATGTTCGGATTTGAAAGGTCATTTTTTCACCACAATATTGAAAGCTACATGCCCGTTTCCGAGATCATTATGGTAGGTCATTCCATGATTCCACAACCCAGAAGGATCTTCCACGGGTTCAGAAACATCTCCCACCCACTTGATTCCAAAAGCCTCCGTAATTTGCTCTACTTCTTCGTTTGTTGGCATTTGCCCACAAGCCGCCGTAGAAATTGATATGTGTTCGCACTCTCCTGCTGGCTGATATTCTATCGTATAGACCGCTTTGAAACCAATTGGAATCATACAGGTGAAATAAGGCACATCGCCGGGAGGAGGCATCTCACCTTTTACGATCTTTTGTATGTCTTCTGTGGAGATTGGGTGCTGTACTGCGAACTGTTTAACCTTCTCTATTTCACTACGAACTTCATCGTTGATGATGAGCATTACAGATTCTTTCTATTGTGGGGCCACAATTCAAAAGGAGATCTTCCAGTCCAAAGTGTTTATCAGCAAGTTCAAACAATTCATTATACTCACACCAACGAAAACCACTATGCTCTGAGTTTAGTTCGGGGTCAAATTCCTTCGGAATGATTGCTGCGTAATTGGTGTACGTCTTGTTGGGCCGCCGAGAAACATAAAGGAACCGCATTTGAAGCGGACCCCAATATTTGGTTTCTTCTTCAAATTCACGAATCGCAGTCTGTTTGGGTTTCTCATCTGGTTTTGTGCCACCTCCCCAGACTCCCCAAGTTCCGTCGTCACGAAATCCAACTAATATCCTTCCGGTTTCCTTGCATATTGGTAGTAAACCAGCGGATTTCTTCGTTTTTGCCTCTGTTTCTCTTAGAAATTCTCGGAATCCCATATAGTTATCTAGAGGAAGAGGCGATCTTTCAGGAGGGATTATAGCGTACTTTTCCCCTTCTGTAAACCACCCCTAGAGAGGTATGGCGGATTTTTGGTTGATCTGATACAATAAAAATACAATGGCTACAGTTATCGAACTAGAAAATTGCTATTCATGGCTCATCACCGACGATAAGAAGCTGTTGACAACTCTTTGGCGGGCTTTGAGATTCAAAAAGAAAGGATACTTTCACACACGACTCTACAAACAGAAGTTGTGGGATGGCTACATTGACTTTTTTAAGAAAGAATCAGGAAGATTTCTCACAGGCCTTCTGCCCGAAATTCGGCTCGCCCTGAAGCATCTCAACATCAAACATAAAATTGTCGATAATCGCAATCAAGCTTTCTTCCGCTATTCGGAAATTGATGACCAATTTATGAATCAGTGGTTGCAAAAGGGTGTAGATCCGGTAACTCTCTACGATTATCAAGTGGATTTGACTAACCAAATCATTAAGTATAGGCGGGGAGTAATTCAATCGCCCACAGCTAGTGGCAAAACTTTAATCATGCTGTCCGTTTTGAAGGCTCTTCCACAAGATTGTCCCACTCTCATACTCGCCAATCGAAAAAGTCTTGTCGAGCAAAACTATGATGAAATGATGCAGTGGGGATTCAAGAACGTCGGTAGGCTCTATGACAAATACAATAATCCTCAAACATTTACCTGTTCTACGGTTCAATCGCTTCATAAATATCCAAACATTGAGAAAATCCAAGCTCTTGTCGTTGATGAAATTCATGAGAACATGAGTGATAGACCTAAAAAATTCTTCAATAAAATGAAGTCTTGTTCCATCCGGGTCGCGGTCAGTGCGACACCTTTCAAGTTCGGAGGAAAAGACGATGTCCAACGATATTCAGTCAAAGGATACTTTGGACCACCAATGGAATCCGAATCCGTGAAAGGGCAACTAACTACCAAGAAACTTCAAAAGAGGAATATCCTTTCGGATTCCAAAATTACCTTCTTCTATATTGACGAACCACAAATTCCATATGAAATCTTCCTGGATGCTGTAACTCTCGGTATCGCGGAAAACTGGTATTTTCACAAAGTCGTTACTAGGCTCACAAAAAATCTAGATGGACGAATCCTAATCCTGGTGGATCGTATCGCTCATGGAGATACTTTGTCTGAGATGATTCCTAATTCTCTGTGGGTACGAGGACAAGATACTCTCGATACCCGAAAATATGTCATCAATGAACTAAAAACAGCTAAAGAAAAAACAGTAGCCATAGCTACCCAACAAATCTTCAATGCAGGCATTAACGTCAAAACACACCATGTTTTGAATGCGGCAGGTGGTCAAGCAGATCATCAAATAGTACAGAGAATTGGAAGAGGTCTGAGAACAGCGGATGATAAAGATGTTCTGCATTACTGGGATTTTATCTTCAGAATCAATGAATACCTAGAAAGCCATTCTAGGAAAAGGATAAAAATCCTCAAAAAAGAAGGTCATGAAGTAGAAATTAAGGAGATCGATTTTTAGATAGCTTCTCCGGTTGGGGGAAGACCCGGCATGGGTTGCTCAGAACCAGGAGGTGGTGAAACAGAACCAACACCAGGAGTCGCCAAAGGAGGTTCTGGTTGGATTCCTAACCGATACTCGACTTTCCCTATTCTCATCTTAAGACCCGAGATATCCTTCTTGATTTCATCCAAAGCTCCAGATATACCAACACGGGCCGATACTTGTGGCATTTCGCCGCCTTCTTCCCAAGCCACTTTACCTGATTGAATAGCCTTTTCTAGTTCTTCACCACTCAGATTTTCATATTGTTCTTTGACGTATTGTTTGAAGGTTTTGTATGCCATGTTGTCCTCATACCGTAGCTGATTCTATGTCAGATCTTGGTGCTAGATTAGGTCCTCTGATCTTTTCAATCAATTCCCCAACTCTAATTCCTCGACCAATCGAGTTAATAACATCATGATATCGCTGCATGTTGTCATCAGCAATATTCTTAACGACTCCCAGATCCCGCAATCGATCTAAGATTTCATTGCCGAACTCGTTGGTAGATCGCAATCTTAAATGTTCTCTTTCTTTCTCGGTCATGGCCGCAGCATCCCCACCGCCGACCGTTCCGAGTACGGCCTGCTCTATCCGATCCTGTTCTAGCCACAGTTTGAAATTCATAATTGTATTTAGCCTCGAAATGCCTAAATATGAGTATGAGTTACGAGAGTTTTAACCGTTGGCTAGAAAGCAGGGACATTTTTGGCTTTGACCGGGAAGAACAACATTCCGGCATAGAGCCTTTGCCTGCAAAATTAAGAGATGATCCGGTTGATCCCGTCAATATCGAAGAGGTTATCAAAGGTCTTGCCAGATACCAGATTGGTAATAAGCAGGCCTATGTGCCCTTCGTGGGAGAGGTTCGATGGGGAACCGAAACCGGGGCTCTTCGTGTGGCCACTGGAAGCCGTATGAAATTGGTTTTAGAACGATTGGGAAAAGACCTGGAAGGTAATTCTCGTTGGTTTGCTGAGAAAATCTATCAAATCAACCGGGCGGGATACGGCGGTCATGAAGAAACCATCATTCAAGATGTTCTTACTGAATTAAAACGAATAGATGAACGACCAATGCCATCTGCTGTGAATGAGTTCAAAGAACTTGAAAATTTAGTAGCAGCCCTAGCTAACAACTATAAACGAACAGCAAAAAATATCTTCCTGTACGAGGGAGTAACAAAGGTTGACGATGAAAATTACATCATTCGCATGAGTGTGCGAGGGCATGGTGTAGAACACCAGGATCACAAAAGAGTGTTGGAAAACCAAACCTTTGTCAATTTCACTCCAGAACAGGGAGTAATCAGGATTTTTAACTATAACATCGAGTCGTCAGTAGGAAATGCCCCACATTGGAGATTAACCCCTTCGGATGTAGACTGGTATTTTACCCCAACACAATCTAAGGATGAAATCTTAGAAGCTTTAGCAACACATATGCACTGGTATTAAAATGAACATCAATATAAATTTTAAAGAATATATCAAGCAAACCTCTTTACGAGTAGAACCTCTTTCCCTAATCGAACAAATAGAGTTTGAACAATACCTGGAAGAGCTTTATGGCGAGGCTTATGGCGATCTACTTAAAAAAGGTTGGGAGACAGCCAAAGGTGCAGGCCAAGAGTTTGGCAAACAATTCGGCCAAGCCTATCAACAAGCCAAGGTCCCCAAAGAAGATCCGGCAATGGAAAATAAGATCGTTGCTATGGCCAAGAAAGCATATCCCACAGCCCAACATTGGGCCGATAAGCTGGGTATTCCTATTTCGCTAGTATTGGCTGTAATTGTTTCTGGAGCTTTAGGTGGACCGGCTGCTGTTCCTTTGACAATAGCAACATATTACATCAGAAAACCATTGTTGAAACTAGCTGGCAAGGGTTTCGATGTTGCTACTGAAAAAATGGGTTTGGGACCACAACAACCAGGACAACCACAACCTACTGGAGCCCAACCTGTTACTGCTCAGGTTGTTCCAGAACCAACGAGACCGCAACCTGTTACTGCTACAGCCGTGCAAGAACCCGAGTTAGGATTTGCTCCAGAGCCTTGGAGGGGCCCTGGAAAATCTCGTATCCAGCACGGCAGGGCTGGGCGACAACACTACTATGCTGGGGAAGCATATCAGTACGATGAAGCCTGGGGTGATTGGATGAAAAAAGCTGCGGGTTGGACAGGTAAAAAACTTGGAGGAGTCGCCGGTGCGGGTCGCAGAAATGTCGGAAATCTAGCAAATATCATGACAAGCAACGCAAAGGCAATGTGGGATTTCGCTCGCAAGAACAAAATGAAAGTTGCAAAGGGATTGTTCTTGATTGGTGTCGGTGCCTTGATCGGTATGGGTGTCAATGCAATTGTAAATGCAGGTGATGCAGCATCCGCTGTTGCTCAAAGTGCTGAACAAACCGGTGTACCACAGGCAGATATAGATGAACTAGCGGGTGCTGTTGGTATGGAAGCTGGTAAAGTTGGTGCTGGAATGGGAGCCGATGAATTTTTACAAGGAGCAGAAGGTCCCGAAAGCTATCTACAAGGAGCAGAAGGTCCCGAAAGTTTTCTGCAAGGAGGTGAAGAAACCGATTGGGCACAAGCGGCACAAGAGGGTCAACCATCAGCAACACAAATTATGAGGCAATCTCCAGAATGGCAACAAGCACATCAAGATGCTTATAACAGAGCTATGCGAATATGGAAAGATCCTGGGAGAGCGACCATGTATGCAACAAGTAAAGCAGACAATGCTATTAGACAAGCACAACTAATGAAAAATGTTCCCTGGACTCAAACAGATCCCGGTTCTTTTGAAAGGGCGGCAAGTGGAACATTCAAACATGGTAAGCTACAATAGGAGATAAGTGGTCAAAAGAGACTATAATGTTTTGATACCGGATGTGATAAAGCACTTGCAAATGGTTGGAATAAAATGCCAAGTAGTGACAATAGACAGGCCGTGGTAGATATGGCTACCGCCCTTAGAAACGTGTACAAAAAGTACAACCGTGAGACTCGCAGAAAAGCGTGGCGGGCTCTTACCAGCAAGAAAGGGCAGGAAGAAATGGCAAAGCTCATCAATCAAACGACTCGGCCTGTCAGTCATTTTCGGTCTCTGTCTTTTCGAGAATGGATTTTAGAAGAAATGGAATTTGAAGATTTGACCGCACTTCAACGTGGTTATGATGATACGGCATATGCAATCAACACTTTTGACAAACCTGATATGACGGTCGAAGAATGGGTTGAAAGAATCATGGCAAAAACCATCGATAGATCACAACATGATCCTTACCTCAAAGGAGTTGTAGAGGCCTGTAAAAAATTTCTCAACGATGGCAGTATAGAACCTATTGGAATGAGTTACGAAGAACCAGAGGAATACGAAAAGCCTTTAGCCCAAAAAGGTTTAGTCGGTGGTCCTTTTTCTAGGAATTAAATTCGTAATCAAATTCTTTTCTGAAATAGTCTTCTAATTCTTTGCACATCACCTCGCTAATCCTCAAAAACCCGATTGTGAGTGCGATTGCAACGGATAAAAGTCGCACATTTACTCAAATTCTTAAGCTTATCGGTCCCGACATACGCACACGCAGAACGAAGACCACCTTGGATTTCTTGAACAATATCTAGTGCAGAACCTTTATAGGGAACTTCTACACATTTTCCTTCGGCGGCTCTATAGTCCTTTAATCCACCGTTGTATTTCTCCTGTGCTTCTTTGCTGGACATGCCGTAGAATTTGAGGGACTTTTTCTTCTTCAAAACAGGAACTTCTAGTTCCAAACACTTTTGATCGTCAGGATGTAAAATCATTGTGTCGTACTCCCATTCCCCTTCGCATTCGTCTGCTCCAGCGAGCATCCCTCCCAACATCACGAAGTCAGCCCCGGCTGCAAATGCCTTGACAACATCACCAGGAGTCTTACAGCCTCCATCCGCACAAACATGGCCACCCATACCATGTGCTGCTTCACTACATTCACAAATTGCAGAAAGTTGAGGATAACCGATGCCTGTTTTAATGCGTGTAGAACAAACTGATCCTGGGCCTATGCCGCACTTTACTATATCCGCTCCACCAGAAATTAAAAGTTCCTGAACCATTTCAGGAGTACAAACGTTACCTGCCATTATAATGGCCTGCTCACCTACCAGATCTCTTAATCGTTTAACACAATTCACGAAATGATCTGTGTAACCATTCGCAACATCACAGCAATAATGATTGATAGTTGTATGCCATTCCTTCCAATTTAGAACGGCACCTAGTTTTTCAAAATCTTTGTTTTTGATTCCCAAAGTATAAAATGTTCTTTCAGCCACCTTGTTGGACGAACAATAAAACTTGGCTAAGTCGGATACTTCGTAGTGTTTATGGAGACATGTCATAGCATTATGTTTGGCCAAGGCTTCTGCCATTGCCATAGTTCCTACGCAATCCATATTGGCCGCTATGATCGGAAATCCCTCCCACTCAGCCACAGAATTTAGAAATTGATACGATCTATTTAAACTTACTTTGGATCTGCTTACCGTTTTAGATCTTTTAGGCCTAATTAGAACGTCATCAAAGTCAAGTTTTATGTCATTTATGATTTGCATAATTTTCTCCCGAAACATTATAGTGATCTGGAAAGAAGACCCGCCCCGGCAAAGCCGGGGCGGGTCTTATCAAAACTCATAAGCAAAATTTTCTTTGAAATACTCTTTGACCTCTTGACACACATTTTGTTTGTAAACGTCGAAATCGAACAGGAACATTTCTTCATACTCGTTTCCACACAACTTTTTTACAAAAGGCGAAAGCAAGACATAATAGGGACTAATCTTACCAACGGTCACCCAGCGAATGAAAGTAAGATCTTTGATTTTATCTTCTAATTTCTCATACTTTGGCGGATCACCAAGTTCCTTGGTCAAAAATTTCTTGGTTCGATTCAACTCAACCAAAACAAGGCTTGGATTGACATCAAGCTCTTCGACTGTTCGGGGTTTGATTTTCTCCCTTTCGTAGTATTTCTTCCATACCCTCCATCTTCTCCAGGCCTTGTCACCAACCAAAATTTGCGGAGTAACCAATCCATGGACTATGCCATCGGTCTGAATCTTCATGATGTGAAGCTGGGCTGTAATATAAAGTTTGTATTCCTCATCTGGAATGAGTCCCAATGTTTGCCGAACCAACTTATAGCAACACTTGAAGACGAACGATTTCCGAGGATCACCGGTTTTTCTCAGTCTGGAATGTCGCTCGTTGGGGAACTCTTTTCTAGCTAGCTTGTCCCAGAGAAGGCATAACCGGTATGCCTTCGTCTGTAGTTCGTCCATCTTGTATTTGACTGGTGTGTCTTCCATCTTGATCTTTCTAGTTAGACATTGTACAATGCCATAGGAATTTAGGCAAGAGACGAAACATGGCTGATAAACTCTATAGTGAAGATCTGAATCGTCTGTACGATAAGCCAGGAAAGCGAACTGTAATTGAGTTCTTAGAACAACAAAATTACATTTTTGTTCGTGAACTTCGTTTTTGTGATGGGGACCTGGAAGTTATAACACCGAGCGGCGAAACACTTTCCATAGAGGTTCAAATAAAAGCCGTCTGGACTGAATCAGGTCGTTGGCAGACTTTCAATTGGAAAACGGCAGATTTTGAAAATCGCAAAAGGAAAAATGCCGCCGATTTTTTCTTCATGGTGAATAAAAGTCAAGATACGCTCTTGTGTACATGAAGAGGAATTTTGTCAAAGACATCTACTAAATTAGAACAAAATTCCTTGACGGTTTTTTCTTGGCCAAGTTCGTCGGGATTATCGCCATATCGTCGTTAATTGAAGTAGGGTGGAGAGGTCATAACACTATGGACCACTT
>Ga0180431_10001115_pt1 | contig 37546 bp, 37 predicted proteins | sample SS_ome_11_FD_132459 | JGI IMG/M metagenome (GOLD analysis project Ga0180431, IMG submission 132459) | Hypersaline lake sediment archaeal communities from the Salton Sea, California, USA - SS_1_MS_1 metaG | ecosystem: Environmental > Aquatic > Non-marine Saline and Alkaline > Hypersaline >... | reverse complement strand
CGCGCCCGGCAGATCGGCCTGGTCAACCGCGTGGTGGACCGCCGCGAGCTGCTGGCACTGGCCGTGGCCGATGCCCACGCCGTGGCCGCGAACGGACCCATCGCCGTGGCCGGCACCCGGGCGGTCATCCGCGCGCTCGAGGACGGCATCGCTCCCAGCGAGGCCTCGGACATCGCCGAGCGCTGGCGCCAGCGTGCATTCCAGAGCGACGACATCGAGGAGGGGCTCCGCGCGTTCCGCGAGAAGCGTGACCCCGACTTCACCGGGCGCTGAGGTAGTCGGGCGCCCCGCCTCGCCCCGCAACACGCCGTGGTCCGCGCCTTTGCGCACGACCGCTTCACCTACCCCCTGCCCGACGGCCACCGCTTCCCGCTGGGCCGGTATCGCATGCTGCGCGAGGCCATCGAGGAGCGCGGCATCGCCGAGGTGATCGAGGCCCCGGCAGCTGCCGATCACGACCTGCTGCTCGCGCACGACCCCGTGTACCTGGACCGCGTGGTGCATGGGCGCCTGTCGGACCGCGAGCAGAAGGCCGTGGGTCTGCCGTGGTCACCCGAGCTCGTGGAGCGCGGTCGCCGCAGCGTGGGCGCCACGATCGCCGCCGCGCACGCCGCGCTCGATGACGGCACCGGCATCAACCTCGGCGGCGGAACGCACCACGCGTTCGCGGACGCCGGCAAGGGCTTCTGCACGTTCAACGACGTGGTGGTGGCCACGCGGCGCCTGCGCGCCGAGGGCCGCGTGCAGCGGGTGCTCATCATCGACCTCGACGTCCACCAGGGCGACGGCACGCACTCGATGCTGGCCGGGGCAGCCGACCCCGACACCACCTGCCTGAGCATCAACGGCGGCGCCAACTACCCGTTCCGGCGCGTGCCCGGCGACGTGGAGGAGGACCTGCCCGATGGCACGGGAGACGATGCCTACCTCGCGGCCCTCGAGCGACTCCTGCCCGTCGCGCTCGACCGGGGTCGCCCGGAGGTGTGCTTCTACCTGGCCGGCGCCGACCCGTACCAGCACGATCGCCTGGGCCGCTTGGCACTGACCATGCAGGGCCTCGCGGCGCGCGACGCGATGGTGCGCGACTGCCTGAGCCTGCAGGGGGTGCCCGTGTGCGTGCTGCTGGCCGGAGGGTATGGGCGGCGCATCGAGGACACCGTGGCCATCAACCTGGCCACGGTGTCCTCGTTCGCGCGAGAGGGGTAGGCCCCGCTAGGCGATGGGGCCCGCGGCCACGACCTCGGGCGACACCATGTCCTCGTACTGCGCGAAGTTCTCGCGGAAGGCCGCGGCCAGCTTCTTGGCGGTCTCCTCGAAGGCCGAGGGGTCGGGCCAGGTCTGGATGGGGTCGAGCAGCTTGGGGTCCACGCCCTCGACCGCCACCGGCACGTGCAGGCCGAAGATCGGGTCCTGGCGCGTCTCGGCATTGTCGAGATGCCCGTTGATGGCCGCGCGCACCAGGGTGCGGGTGGCCTTGATGGGCATGCGCGACCCCACGCCGTACTGCCCGCCGGTCCAGCCGGTGTTCACCAGGTACGCGGTGGCGCCGGTCGTGGCCAGGCGCTCGCCGAGCATCTCGGCGTACACGTTGGGCTTCTGCGGCAGGAAGGGCGCGCCGAAGCAGGTGCTGAACGTGGTCTGCGGCTCGGTGACCCCCACCTCGGTTCCCGCCAGCTTGGCCGTGTAGCCCGAGAGGAAGTGGAACATCGCCTGCTCGGGGGTGAGGCGGGCGATGGGCGGCAGCACGCCGAAGGCGTCGGCCGTGAGCATGACCACCGTGCTGGGGACGCCCGCGCGCTTCTCGGGCACCGAGCCCGGGATCTGGGTGAGCGGGTACGCCGCCCGGGTGTTCTCGGTGATGGAGTCGTCGTCCAGGTCGAGCACGCGCGTCTCGGGGTTCGCCACGGCGTTCTCCACCACGGTGCCGAAGTGCGTGGTGGTGGCGAAGATCTCGGGCTCGGCGTCGGCCGACAGGTTGATGATCTTCGCGTAGCAGCCGTTCTCGATGTTGAACACGCCGTCGTCGGCCCAGCCGTGCTCGTCGTCGCCGATCAGGCGGCGCTCGGGGTCGGTGCTGAGGGTGGTCTTGCCGGTGCCCGACAGGCCGAAGAACACCGCGACCCGGCCGTCGTCGGCGACGTTGGCCGAGCAGTGCATCGAGAGGATGCCCTCCTCGGGAAGCCGGTCGTTCATCAGGGTGAAGATCGACTTCTTGATCTCGCCGCCGTAGCGGGTGCCACCGATCAGGATCTCCAGCTCGCTGAGGTTGAGCGTGACGAACCCGCTGGAGTTGGTGCCGTGCACCGAGGGGTCGGCCTTGAACTCGGGCGCGTGCAGGATGACCGCCCGCGGCTGGTGCACGGCGATCTCCTCCGGCGATGCCGGGATGAACATCGTGCGCGCGAACAGCGTGTGCCATGCGGAGTCGCTCACCAGGCGCAGCGGAAGGCGGTGCTCGGGGTGCGCGCCGGCGAAGGCGTCCAGCACGAACAACTCACGGCCGTCGGAGAGCCACGACACAAGGTCCTTGCGGATGTGCGCGTTGTGCTCGGGCGAGATGGGCTGGTTGGGGCCCCACCACACCCGGTCGTCGCTTCCCGGCTCCTTCACCGTGAACTTGTCCTTGGGGGAGCGTCCGGTGTTGGGGGCGGTGTTCACGAGGAGCGGCCCACCGGCCGAGATCTGGCCCTCTCCGCGACGAAGAGCGTGCTCGTAGATCTCCTCGGTCGTGGGGTTCCAGTGGACCGTGCCCGACGTGGTGATGCCATGGGCGTCGATGCCGACCGGGCCGTTGCCGTTGCTCATGCAGTCCCTCCGGTGGGATTTCGCGGCCGCGCAGGGGTCTTATCGCCCCGGCGCGATTTGGGAAACGTACCTGTTTCCCCGGGCGCAGGCGGGTCGCCGAGGGGGGCCATTCGTACCGCTGATACGGTCGCCCCATGCGACGTGCAGAGCTCGAATCGGCGGGCATCAACGTGCCGGTGCTGCCCACGGTGTGCGCGGGACCGCTGCCCCAGCCCGGCAACTGGGCGTCGCGGCTCGAGCGCCTGGGCCTGGACGTCATCTGCACGGGTGCGGCGGAGGACGCGCCGGATGCCATCCGCTCTGCCGTGGCCGCCGTGCCGTTCCGGCCCGTGATGGCTCGGGGGGGCGATGCAGCAGTGCTCACGGCCGCCGGCGCGCGCATCGTGGCGACCGACGGACCGGTGCCCCGGGGTGCCTATGCCTTCGGCCCCGACGAGGCCCGTGTGGTGCCCATCGCGGCCGACGCCCCGGCCGAGAACGCCAACGACGTGGCGCGCGAGGTGCTGGCAGCGGCCCGCGGCGGCCGCGCGTCGGCCATCTGGGTGGCGGCCCCCGACCTTTCCGACGTGCCCGAGGACGTCGTGGAGGCAAAGCTCACCGCCATGTGCGAGGGAACGAGGATGGCGCGCCTATGGCTGTCGAAGCAGCAGAGCGACCCGGACTGACCCCGGTGCCAGGCACTTAACCGTTTGCGTGCGCAAACGGTTAAGTGCCTGGCACCGGGGTGCCGGGGTGCCGGGCCTAGGCCGCGCTCTCGGGCAGGCGGTTCCTGCGGCGCGCCGAGAAGTACGTGGCTTGGGGGTGGTGCATGATGATCGCCGCGGTGCTCTGCTCGGGGGTCAGCTGGAAGGCGCTGGTGAGGCCCATGCCCATGTCGTCGGGGTACGGCGCCAGCAGGCGCAGCACGTCGACGTGCTGCTCGATGTCCGGGCAGGCCGGGTAGCCCCATGAGTACCGCCGGCCCTGGTCGGTGCCAAGGCCCAGCTCGCGCTTGATGCGCGCGTGCACCAGGTCGGCCATGCCCTCGGCGGCCTCCACGGCGAGCCCGTGGGCGAAGTACGCCTCGGTGTACTCCTCCTCGGCCTGCAGGCGGTCCAGGTACTCGGTGGCCTCCTGCCCCACGGTCACCGCCTGCAGGGCGATGACGTCGCGCACGTCCCCGTCAACGGGCCGCAGGTAGTCGGCAAGGCACAGCAGCCGGCCCTCGTCCTGCCGCGGGAACTCGAAGCGCGCGGCCTCGTCCCCCGTCTCGGGATCGAAGATGACCACCGCATCGCCGTCGCGACCGGCCGGGAAGTACCCGTAGGTGGCCCGCGGCACGATCCAGCCGTCCGCGATTGACCGCTTCTCCATCTCGCGCCGCCGGGGCAGGAACTCCTCGCGCACGATGCGCTCGAACTCGGCCTCATCCTGTCCGCGCCCGCCCCACGACATCTTGTACAGGGACTTCTCGTCCATCCGCGCGAACATCTCGTCCACGTCGAAGTCGGTCACCCGCACTGCGCCCCAGAACGGCGGCTCCGGCACCGGCGCGTCATCCAGTTCCACCGGCTGCGCTGCCGGCCGCGGACGCGCCTTGGCCTCGGTGACCTTCTCCTCGCTCTCGCGCGCCTCATCCAGCCGCTCCTGGCGGAACACCGGGCGGTCGTCGGGGTCCTGCAGGCGGTCCACGGCCGCCAGCCCGTCGAAGGCGTCCTTGCAGTAGAACACTCCGCCGGCGTACGGCTCGCCGTCCTCCAGGAACAGCGTCCTGCGGCCGAACTGCCGGTTGATGGCCGCGCCCCCGATGAGCACCGGGTAGTCCATGCCGCGCGCTGCCAGCTCCTGCACCAGCAGCGGCATCTGCTTCGACGTGCTCACCAGCAGCGCCGACACGCCGATGACATCCGCCGTGTGCTCCTCGGCGGCATCGATGATGGCGGTCACCGGAACCTGCCGGCCCAGGTCATGCACCGTGTAGCCGTTGTTCTTCAGGATGGTGCCCACCAGGTTCTTGCCGATGTCGTGCACGTCGCCGTACACCGTGGCCATGATGACCGTGCCCTTGGTGTAGCCCTCCACCTGGTCGAGGAACTGCTCGATGTGGGCCACGCTCTTCTTCATCACCTCGGCGCTCTGCAGCACGTAGGGCAGGATGAGCTCACCCCGGCCGAAGCGGTCGCCCACCTCCTTCATGGCCGGCAGCAGCACCTCGTTGAGCACCGCGATGGCTGGGTCGTTGGTGCGCCCGCCGCGCTGGTCGAGCGCCTCGTCGATGTCGGCCTCCACGCCCTCGGGCACCCGGTGCAGGATGCGCTCGAAGATCACCTCATCGGGCGGCAGGCCCTCGAACCTGGCGGCGGGATCCGGCGCCTCGGCCTCCTCCACGCCCTCGTACTTGGCGATGAACCGCGGCAGGGCATCCTCGCGCCGGGCGAAGATGAGATCGTCGGCCAGCTCGATCTCGTCGGGCGGGATCTCCCCCAGCGGACGGTTGTGCGTGGGGTTGATCATCGCCAGGTCGAGCCCGGCCTCCACGGCCCGCGCAAGGAACACGCTGTTCAGCGTGGCGCGCGCCGGCGGCGCCAGCCCGAACGACACGTTGCTGACCCCCAGGCTGGTGTACACGCCCGGCAGGTTCTCCTTGATCAGCCGGATGCCCTCGATGGTGGCCTTCCCCGACTCCCGGTACTCGTCCTCGCCGGTGGCCAGCGTGAACGTGAGGGCGTCGAAGATCAGGTTCTCGGGCGGCAGCCCGTACTCGCCCACCACGATGTCGTGGATCTTCCTCGCCACGCCCAGCTTGGCCTCGGGCGTCTTGGCCATGCCGATCTCGTCGTCGATGGTCAGCGCCACCACCGCCGCCCCGTGCTTCTTGACGATCGGCACCACCTGATCGATCTTCACCCGGCCGTTCTCCATGTTGATGGAGTTGACGATGGCCCGGCCGGGATAGGTGGACAGCGCCGTCTCCACCGCGTCGGCCTCGGTGCTGTCGATCATCAGCGGGGCCTCGACGCCCATTGCGAGCTTCTTGGTGAGGATGCCCAGCTGCTCTGCCTCGTCGGTGCGCTCGGTGAGCGCCACGCACACGTCCAGCACGTGCGCGCCGAACTCCACCTGCTCGCGGGCCACGGCCAGCACGCCGTCGTAGTCGTCGGCGAGGATCATCTCCTTGATCTTGCGGCTGCCCTGGGTGTTCACCCGCTCCCCCACGATGGTGGGGCGCGGCTCCTGGCCCATGTCCACGGCCCGCATGGCGCTGGCCACCCGCGGCGTGCGGTCGGTGGCCGGATGCTTGTGCGGAGTGACGTCCTTGAGCGCGGCCACGATTGCGCGGATGTGGTCGGGCGTGCTGCCGCAGCACCCGCCCACCACGTTGGGACCGAAGTCGCGCACCATGGCGGCGATCTGCTTGGCCATGTCGTCGGGGCCCAGGTCGTAGTGCGCCACGCCGCCCACGTTGCGGGGCAGGCCGGCGTTGGGCACCACCGAGATGGGCTTGGCCGAGTGGCTGCACATGTAGCTGACGGGCTCGCGCAGGTGCTCGGGGCCCACGGAGCAGTTGGTGCCGATCACGTCGACGCCCATGGCCTCGAGGATCGTCACCACGGCACCCACGTCGGTGCCCAACAGCATGCGGCCGGTCTGGTCGAGCGCCACCTGCGCCTGGATGGGCACCGATGTGCCCAGGTCGTCGAACGCCAGGCGGATGCCGTGGATGGCCGCGCGTGTCTCGAGGATGTCCTGCTGGGTCTCGATGAGCAGCACGTCGGCACCGCCCTGCATCAGGCCCGCGGCCTGCGTGCGGATCTGGTTGGCCAGCTCGTCGAACGTGATGCCCGACAGCTTGGGGTCGTCGGTGCCCGGCAGCATGCCCGTGGGGCCGATGGAGCCGATCACGAACCGCGGGATGCCGTCGGCCGCCTCGAACTCGTCGCACGCCTTGCGCGCCACGCCGGCCGCCGCCATGTTGATCTCTGTCACGAACTCGGCCAGATTGCCGCCATCCGGCCGCTGCCACTCCTCCAGCCGGATCGCCGTGGCCTGGAACGAGTTGGTCTCCACCGCCTGCGAGCCGGCTTCCAGGTACGACCGGTGGATTTCCCCCAGCACGTCGGGTCGCGTGATGGAGAGGTAGTCCACGGCCCCCTCGAGCGCACCGCCGCCGTAGTCGTCGGCGGTGAGGTCGCGTGCCTGGATCTGGGTGCCGAGGCCGCCGTCGAACACGACGACGCCCTCGCGCAGGGCGGGAAGATACTCGGCGGCGTTCTTCACGGTTGGGGAGGGTATCGCGTGGGGCGCCTAGATGGCGAGCGCGGCGATGGCCTGCTGAACCACCGTGCCGGTGCTGATGGCCGCCTGGCCGCGGGCCACCACCGGGTCGGCCCCTGCGGCCTTCGCCTGCTCGAGCAGGTCGGCGTTCGTGTGGCCGGCAAAGGCGGCGAGGGGGATGCCGGCCGTGGCCGTGTCGGCGCGCAGGTGCTCGATAATCGAGATCGCGTCGTCACCGGCCTCGAGGTCGATGAGGATGCACGCGGGGGCCTCCTCCGCCAGCGCCGCGGCCAGGCGGCTGGTCCCGCCGGCAACGCGCAGGCGGTACCCCGCGATATCGAGGCCGCTTTCGATGCGCGACCTCAGCATGAGGTCTGGGCATAGGGCGATGACGAGTGGCCTGTCGTCGGTGCCGGTCACGGGTCGACGGTATCAGCGGGCCTCCCCGGGGGTCAGGTACCGGTCGGTGCCCGACCCCGGCTGGTGTTGGCGTGGCACAGTGCCGTGCGTGATCCGCGTGTTCGTGGCCCAGTCGCTCGACGGCTTCATCGCCGGGCCGGACGACGACCTGTCGTGGCTGCCGGCCGGCGACGCCCAGCAGGCGGGCGTGTTCGAGGACAGCGGCTACGAGGCGCTCATGGAGCAGTCGGTGGCGTTGCTCATGGGGCGGCGCACCTTCGACGTGGTGGATGGCTTCGGTGCCTGGCCCTACGACGACAAGCCGGTGTTCGTGGCCACGTCGCGGCCGCTCGCGTGCGATGAGCCCTCGGTGCGGGCGGTGTCCGGCACGCCGCAGGAGCTGGTGGCGGCCGTGCGCGCGGACGTGGGAGAGGGCGGCATCTACCTCGACGGCGGGGCGCTCATCCGCTCGTTCCTCGACGCCGGCATGGTGGACGAGGTGACGGTCACGGTCATCCCGATGATTCTCGGTGAGGGCATCCCGTTGTTCGCCGGCGCGGGACACCAGCGCGCACTGCGGCTGCAGGAGAGCCGCGACCTCGGCGCCGGCATCGTGCAGTTGCGGTATTCAGTCCCGGGGTAAGCCCGCCCCGGGCTGCCGTCAGCGATGGCCAAGCGGCGATGGGCTCCGCGTGGTGCGACGACTCTTGGGGGTCCAGGCCTGCTTCGCGCAGCGCTTCGATGTGGGCGGGCAGTGCTTCCCGCATGAGGGCCTCGGTCTCCTCGCGGGGGTCGGCGCCGGCGAAGGCCGGGAGGTCGGGGCAGTAGGCGCCCCACGTGCCGTCATCGCCCTGCTCGTCGATCACGAGGCGCTGCTTCATCGCAGATCCCCCAGTCCCGTCGGGCGCCGAATCGCCGCAGGGGCACCGCGCGTGAATGTGGTGGAGTCGTTCGCGGCCACCGTGGTTCGCCGAGTGCCATCAGGGCTTGCCCACACTTCATGCGAGCCGCGTTGGCGCGGGCGGGTCCATCCCGCTTTCCGCAGGGCGCGGGGCACATCTCGGTAGGTCGCAGGCATGCGGCCGACCGTATGGAGCCCGGGCGCGCACGGGGCGCACCGATCGCCCCGAAACACGCGCGAACAGGTGCCAATGTTCGCCCCATGACACAGCCCCGCCTCATCCCGCTCGGCGAGTTCTTCGATAACCCCGAGCGCGCCCTGGCCAAGCCGTCGCCCGACGGCACCATGATCTCGTGGCTCGCTCCGCTGGACGGCCTGCTTAATGTGTGGGTGCGGCCCATCGAGGGCGGCGAGGCCGTGCCCGTGACCCGCGACACCGACCGCGGGGTGATGGGCTACTCGTGGACCCGCGACTCGAGGCACATCCTCTACAGCAAGGACCAGGGCGGGGATGAGAACCACCACGTGATGATCGTGGACGTCCCTGGCGACGGCACCGCCCGCGACCTCACGCCGTTCGACGGCGTGCGCGCCAGCATCGTGTCGGTGCCGCGGGCAACCCCCGACCAGATCATCGTCAGTACCAACCGGCGCGACCGCGGGGTGTTCGACGTCGAGCGGCTCGACCTCGCCACGGGCGATCTGAGCCCGGTCGCCCGGAACCCCGGCAACATCATCGGCTGGGTGGCGGACCGCCACGGACAGGTGCGAGGGGCCTATGCCCAGACCCCCGAGGGCGACTACCAGCTGCTGGTACGCGACTCGGAGGAGCACGACTTCCGCGTGCTGGCGGAGTTCGACAACGAGGACGGCGGCACCCCGTTTGGCTTCGACGCCGACGGCGGGGTGATGTGGGTGGGAAGCGCCGTGGACAACGACCGCTCGCGCCTGGTGGCCATCGACGTCGCCACGGGCGAGCAGACGGTGATCGACGAGGATGAGGTTGCCGACCTCGGGGCGCCGATCGTGAGCGACAAGGACCGCACCCTGCTGGGCGCCGCGTACCTGCGTGATCGCCTGGTGGTGCATGCCTTCGACGATGACTTCGCCCGCGACTTCGAGAGGGTCAAGGAAATCGCCGACGGCGACCCGCGCATCGGCGGCAGCGACGCCGACGAGACCATGTGGACCGTGGCCTTCGACAGTGATGTCGACCCCGGCGCGACGTACCTGTTCAACCGTCAGACCGGCGAGAGCGAGTTCCTGTTCCGGCCCCGGCCGTGGCTGTCGCCCGATGAGCTCTCGCCCATGCGCCCGGTGCAGATCACCACGCGCGATGGGCTCACCATGTACTGCTACCTCACGGTGCCGCGGGGCCTCGAGCCACGCGACCTGCCGATGGTGCTCTACGTGCACGGCGGCCCATGGAGCCGCGACGCCTGGGGCTACGACGGCGTGGCGCAGTTCCTGGCCAACCGTGGCTACGCGGTGCTGCAGGTGAACTACCGCGGGTCCACGGGCTTCGGCAAGCACTTCATGCACGCGGCCGAGCGGGAGTTCGCCGGCAAGATGCACGACGACCTGATGGACGCCGTCGACTGGGCGGTGGCCGAGGGCGTGGCCGACCCCGACCGCATCGGCATCTACGGTGGCTCATACGGCGGCTACGCCACGCTGGTGGGCATCACCTTCACGCCGGATCGCTTCCGCGCCGCCGTGAGCTTCGTGGGGCCGTCCAACCTGGTCACGCTCATCCGGTCGTTCCCCGAGTACTGGCGGCCATTCCTCAAGAGCACGTGGTACCGGTTCGTGGGCGACCCCGAGGTGGAGGATGAGCGCGAGGACATGTGGCGGCGCTCGCCGCTGTCGCGGGTGGACGACATCGTCACGCCGCTCATGGTGATCCAGGGCGCGAACGACCCCCGGGTGACCAAGCACGAGAGCGACCAGATCGTCGAGGCGCTCACCGAGCGCGGGGTGGACGTCGAGTACATCGTGGCCGACGACGAGGGCCACGGCTTCGCCAAGCCCGAGAACCGCATGCGCGCGTATCGCGCCATGGAGAGGTTCTTCGCGCAGCACCTGGGGGGCAGGGCGGAGGACTAGCCGCGCGCCCGCGTCGGTGCGTCAGCCGTCGTCCGGGTCGGACTCCTGGTCGAACGGGGCCTTGCGGTCGCGGGGGCCGAGCACGCCCGGCGACCGGTTGACCGCCTTCCAGAGCAGGGCGGCGAGGATGCCGGCGATCACGAGGGCGCTGAGGCCCGCGGCCACGAGGCCCCCGCGATACCAGGGCTCGCCGGCCAGCGAGAGCCGGGCGCGCTCAAGGGCCCCCACGCGCTGGATCTCAAAGGCCGCCAGGCCGTGCGCCGGGTAGCTGGCCAGGGTGCGGCGCAGGTCGGCGCGCGCGCCCTGCAGGTCGAACCTCGACACGCGCTGCAGCGCCTCGCGATACACGAACTGCGTGCGCCCCTCCCAGCCGCGCACGCCGGCGCGGTCGAGCACGCGCAGGATCTGCTCGGTGGGGGCCATGGCACCGCCCCCGTCGGCGCGCTTGATCAACACGATGCCGCGCACCCGGCCGCGCTCGTCCACCGCGGGTCCGCCGGAGTCGCCCTTCTGCACGTCGTTGGAGATGAGGGTCATGATGCGCAGGGGGTTGTCGCGGTACTCCCCGGTCTCGCCGATCACGCCCAGGCGCACGGCCGGCACCAGGGCCGCGCGCTGGGGTTGCGCGAACGGGTCCTCCACTCCGAAGCCAAGGGTCGCGATGGGGGTGCCGCGATCGAGCCCGCGGTCCAGGCCCAGCGACGGCGTGTTGCGCACCCCGGGAATCCTCACCACGGCGATGTCCCGCATCTCGTCCACCTCGACGATGCGCGGGGAGACCGCCCGGTTCACCTTGGCTGCGGGGCCTGCCGCGGTGGGGCGCATCACCAGGTTCACCGCGGTCAGGCCCACGGGCACGGCATCGTTGTCCTCCACCCACTTGCGGGCGATCTCAGGTGAATGCGGCTTGCCGCTGAAGGCCAGGTACTGGAAGTACGCGGTCTCGGCGAGGTCGGAGCCCGCGGGGCGCACCACGTGGGCGGCGCTCACCAGGAACCCGTCCGGGGTCACGCCGAACGCCGTGCCCTCGCGGCTCACGGTGCGGGCACGAGGCGGCAGCGTGATGACGCGGCCATCCTTGGTCCGGATGCCCGTCATCTGCGCGCTGGTCTCCACCCGCCACACCGCCGGCATGGCCACCAGCGCCCCGCGCTCGAGCGGCTCGGGCGAGAGCGGGTCGGGAACCCCGGTGGGGACGTCCGCAAGCCCCGCCCCGACGGGAACCAGGAGGAGCACCACGGCGATGACGACCCGGCGAATCACGCACTGGAGGCTAGACCCGAAAGGGACAGTCCCAGCGCTGGGACTGTCCCTTGCGTGGGACTGTCCCCGGGCTGGGACTGTCCCCTCAATGCGAACGGCCCGGGGGTCCGGGCCGTTCGTCGTACTGCATGCCTGCGTCGGGACTATGCGCCCACGGTCTCCAGCACTTCGTCCATCGAGGTGAAGTGCCGCTTGAACTCCATGGTCTGGGTGGGCATGCCCAGGGCCAGGCCGATCAACTGCGGCAGGTGCAGCACCGGCATGGCGTACTCCTCGCCCATCAGCGCCTCGGTCTTTCGCTGGTAGGCGTCCATGGCCAGGTGGCACAGCGGGCACGGCGTCACCATCACCTGAGCACCGGCGTCACGCGCACCGGACAGCGCCACGTGGCTCTCCTTCAGCGCCACCTCCTCGCGGGCGAGGATGATGGGGAAGCCGCAGCAGCGCGTCTTGCCCTCGTAGTCCGCCACCTCGCCGCCAAGCGCCGTGATGAGGCGCTCGAGCGACTGCGGGCGGTCCGGGTCCTCGAAGCCCATCACCGACGACGGCCTGAGCAGCTGGCAGCCGTAGTAGGGCGCCACCTTCAGGCCGTTCAGGCCGCGCGGGCCCTTCTGCTCGAGCAGCGACAGGCCCTCCTCGGTGGCGAGGAACCACAGCAGGTGGGTCACCTCGATCGTCCCCTGGTACGGACGGGCGCCGGCGTTCACCAGCTCGCCGTTCACCTGCTCGAGCAGGCGCGGGTCCTCCTTCACCATCTTGTTGGCGCGACGCAGGTTGAGCGTGCACACGTTGCAGATGGTCATGATGTCGGCGCCCATCTCCTCGGCCTCCGAGAGGATGCGCACGTTGAGCGTGAGGTACAGGTTGGGCTTGGCCTCGGCGATGTCGCCGGCGCCGCAGCACGTGGCCTGCGGCATGGGCAGCAGCTCGATGTCCAGCATCGGCGCCAGGGCCTTGGTGGTGGCGTTGAGCTCCTTCGAGCTGAACTCCGCCACGCAACCCGGGTAGTAGGCGAACTGACGCGGCACTAGATGGTCTCCTTCACGTTCTTGATGAGCTTCGTGACCTGGTCGCGGTTCTTCACCTTGTGGGTGAGAGGGGAGGCCGGCAGCTTGCCCTTCTGCAGCATCCGGAGCGCCAGCGGGGCGTTGAAGGCGCCACCGACCGGGTCGGTGAGGCCGCCCACCAGCTGCTCGTTGAGCTTGCCGCCGGTGCGCATGGAGATGAGGAACGCCTTGGCGTGGCGGGCGCCCTTGTCCTTGGTGACCTTCTCCTGGAACGCGATGGCGCCGAGCTTCTCGATGGCGTCACGCGGGTCCACGCCCTTGGGGCAGCGCTCGTTGCAGAACATGCAGCGGGTGCAGTCCCAGATGCCGTGCTCGCCCGAGTACAGCTTGGCGCGGTTCTTGCGCTGCGCGTCGCGCTCGTCGGCGGCGAACCGGTAGCCCCATGCGAAGGCGGCCGGGCCCACGAACTCCGGGTCGGCGGCCAGCGAGTTGCACTCGGAGTAGCAGGCCGCGCACAGGATGCACGCGCTCTCCTTGGCCACCTTCTCCATCGCGGCCTTGGGCACAAGGCGCTCCTTCTGGGGCGCCGGGCCGTCCGGGATGAGGAATGGCTTGACGGCCTTGAACTTCTCCCAGAACGAGGTCATGTCCACGACCAGGTCCTTGATGGGCGGGAAGTTGCCGATGGGGTCCACCTGAAGGGTGTCCGACCCGCTCTCGGCCTTGGCCTCCTCCACCTGGGTCATGCAGGCCAGCACCGTCTTGCCGTTGACCTTGCACGCGCACGACCCGCAGATGGCGCTGCGGCACGAGTACCGCACGGCCAGCGTGCCGTCCTGCTCGTTCTGGATGCGCAGCAGCGCGTCCAGAACCGTGGTCTTCTCCTCGTGGTCGAGGCTGAAGTCCTGGTGGTACGACTCCTCCTCGCCCGAGTCGGGCTGGAAGCGGAAGACGCGGAACGTGGTTGATGCCATCAGTAGGACCTCACCTGGGGCTCGTACTTGGTCATCGTCACCGGCGAGTAGTCGAGGCGGATCTCGCCGTCGTCCAGGTACGCCAGCGTGTGCTTCATCCAGTTCTCGTCATCGCGCTCGGTGAAGTCGGTGCGCGAGTGGGCGCCCCGGCTCTCGTGGCGCGCGATGGCGCCGGTCACCATGCAGTCGGCCAGGTCCAGCAGGTAGCCGGTCTCGATGGTGTGGATGAGGTCGGTGTTGAAGGTCTTGCCCTTGTCGTCCACGACCACGCCCTGGAACCTGTCCTTGAGCTCCGTGACCGTGGCCTTGGCCTCGCGCAGGGTGGCGTCCTCGCGGAACACGCCCACCTTCTCCTGCATCACGGCGGCCAGCTCGTCGCGGATCTCGCCCTGGCGCGGGCCGTTCTCGCGGAGCAGGAGCTCCTCGATGCGGTCCTGCACCTCGTCGGCCGCGTTCGACGGCACGTTGGGCTCGCCGGTCTCCTTGGCGTAGGCCGCTGAGGCCTCTCCGGCACGGGCGCCGAACACCACGGCCTCGAGCAGCGAGTTGCCGCCCAGGCGGTTGGCACCGTGCACCGACACGCAGGAGCACTCGCCCGCCGCGAACAGGCCGGGCATGTGCGGGGCCGCCCCCCAGTTGTCCACGTGCACGCCACCCATGTGGTAGTGCGCACCCGGGCGGATCGGGATGGGCTCCTCGATGGGGTCGGTGCCCGCGAAGGCAATGGCCAGCTCGCGGATCTGCGGCAGCCGCTCCATGATGCGGTCGCGACCCAGGTGGCGCAGGTCGAGCAGCACGCAGCCGTCCACGCCGCGCCCCTCCATGATCTCGGTGGCCTCGGCGCGCGACACCACGTCGCGCGACGCCAGCTCGAGCTTGTTGGGGGCGTACTTGCTCATGAAGCGCTCCCCATCCTTGTTCAGGAGGTACCCGCCCTCTCCGCGGGCACCCTCCGTCACCAGCACGCCGTTGGCGGCCAGGGTGGTGGGGTGGAACTGCATGAACTCCATGTCCTTGAGCGGCACGCCCTTGCGCAGCGCCAGGCTCATGGCGTCGCCGGTGGAGGCGTGCGCGTTGGTGGACGGGCGGTACACGCGGCCCGCGCCGCCCGTGGCCATGACCACGGCCTTGGCGCCGATCGTCTCGATCGTGCCGTGGATCATGTCGTAGGCCACCACGCCCACCGCGTTGCCGGAGTCATCGGTGACCAGGTCGGTCACGAACCACTCCTCGTAGGTGGGGATGTTGTACTTCACCACCACGGTGTAGAGCGTGTGCAGGATGACGAGGCCGGTCAGGTCGGCCGCATAGCAGGTGCGCGGGAAGCCGGCGCCGCCGAAGGGGCGCTGGGCGATCTTGCCGGAGTCCTCCTGGCGGCTGAACACCGCGCCCCAGTGCTCCAGTTGGTACACCTCGAGCGGCGCGCGCTCGCAGAGGATCTCGATGGCGTCCTGGTCGCCGATGTAGTCGGCGCCCTTGACGGTGTCGAAAGTGTGGTTGTCGGTGCTGTCCTCGGTCTCGTTGCCGAGCGCGGCGTTGATGCCGCCCTGCGCGGCGCCCGAGTGGCTGCGCACGGGGTGCAGCTTCGTCACGAGGGCGACGTCCACGCCGGCCTCGTGCGCGGCGATCGCCGCGCGCATCCCCGCAAGACCAGCACCGACGACGACGACGTCGTGTGTGCGCACTGCCCGTACCTCCGGTTGGTTGAGAGGGATCCCGCTGGGCACGAAGGCTACCGCAGGGCGGGGCTCCTGAATGTCCCTGCGGCCGGGACATTCGGCCCTCGCCGAACCGCCGGACGTCAGCCCGCGAACACCCCGCCCAGGCGCTCCATCCCCACGGTGATCTCCTCGGGCGACACGCCGGAGTAGGCCAGGCGCAGGGTATTGCGGTGCCCGTCCAGGAAGCACGCGGAACCGGCCACGTAGATGACCCCGGCCTCCTGCGCCACGGGCAGCAGTGCGTCGGCGTCCATGCCCTCGGGCAGCTCCATCCACATGAAGAACCCGCCCTCGGGCGGGGTGCACCGGGTGCCCTCGGGCATGTGGTGCAGGCCCGCGGCCATGGCATCGCGTCGCACGCGCATCAGCTCGGTCACCCGCGCGATGTTGGGGTCGAGAAGCCCCTGCTCGCACACCTGCTGCACGGCGGCCTCGGGCAGGTGGGCGGGCGAGATGTAGGTCTGGTTGGCGCGCGTGGTGAGGGTCTTCACCAGGTCGGGCGGGGCGACCAGGTAGCCCACGCGCAGCCCCGGCGCCAGCGTCTTCGAGAACGACGACGAGAACATCACGCGCTCCGGGCCGCCCAGCTCGTAGATGCTGGGCAGGGCCTCGCCCTCGAACCTGAGGCGGCCGTACGGGTCGTCCTCGAGGATCCAGAACCCGTACCGCTGGGCCAGGTCCACGAGGGCCCGGCGCTTGTCGAGCGAGATCGTGGTGCCCGCGGGGTTGTGGAAGTTCGGGATGGTGTAGACGAGCTTGGGCACCCGGCCGGCCTCGCACGCCGCGGCGAGGGCGTCCACGTCCAGCCCGTCGTCCTGCATCGGGATGGGCAGGATGTCCATTCCGTGCATCTGGGCCTGCAGCAGCGCCCGGTCGTACGTGGGCGCCTCCAGGCCGATCAGGTCGCCCGGCTGCAGGAACGTCTCGAGCAGGAACACATACCCCTCGAGCGACCCGTTGGTCACCAGCACGCGGTCGGCAGAGGTGCCGTGGTGGGCCGCCAGCCACTCGCGCAGCGGCGGGTACCCGCCGCCCGTCCCATAGGACAGGATGACCGTGGGGTCGGCCTCGAGCGCGGCGGCGGAGCACCGGGCGATGAGGCCGCCGTCGAGGGCCTCGGGCGCCGGGGCGCCGCGGGCGAATGAGATGACGTCGGGCACGGCGCGGCAGTCTAGACATGCCCGCGCGCCGGTAGCCTCGGATACGTGGCGACGTTCGTCCTGATCCACGGCGCGATGCACGGCGGATGGTGCTGGCGGCCGGTCGAGGCACTGCTGCGCGACGCGGGCCATGTGGCCCACGCCCCCACGCTCACCGGCTGCGGGGACCGCGCCCACCTGGCCACGCCCGCCACCGGGGTGGGCACGCACGTGGACGACGTACTGGCCACGCTGCGCATGGAGGACGTGCGGCAGGCCGTCCTGGTGCTGCACTCCTACTCGGGCGTGCTGGCCGGGCCGGTGGCCGATGCCGCGGGCGATCGGCTGTCGCAGGTGGTGGCCATGGGGGCGTTCCTCGCCGCGCCCGGGGAGTCGCTGGCCGACGTCGAGCCCGCGCCCATTGCCGAGCGGTACCGCCGCCTGGCCGCCGGGTCGGCGGATGGCTGGCGCGTGCCGGCGTCGACGGAGTTCCTGGCGCAGTGGGCCGTGCCCGGGCACCTGCGCCACTCGGTGGGCGAACGGCTCACGGACTTCCCGCTGCGGTGCGTGGAGGAGCCGGTCATGTACGACCCGGCCGCGCTCGCCGCCCTGCCGCGCGACTACGTGGAGCACGTGTCGCCGGGGATGGCCTCGCTCGATGCGTCGGCCGGGCGCGCGCGCGACGGGGGGTGGCGCATGCACCGCATGCCCACCGGGCACGACATGATGCTGGCCGACCCCACGGCAACCGCCCGGCTGCTCATGGAGATCGCCTCCTGAGCAGCCGGGCGGCACCGCGGGGTGGTGCTACTTCAGGCGGTCCGCCACGATCTCGGCCACCTCGGTGGGGTTGGTGCCCACGCTCACGCCCAGCGCCTCGAGGGCGTCCTTCTTGCCCTGCGCGGTGCCCGACGACCCGGTGATGATGGCGCCGGCGTGGCCCATCTGCTTGCCGGGAGGCGCCTGGAAGCCGGCGATGTAGCCCACCACCGGGGTGCTCATGTTCTCGGCGATGAAGGCACCGGCCTTCTCCTCCTCGTCGCCGCCGATCTCGCCCACCATCACCACCAGGTCGGTGTCGGGGTCGGCCTCGAACATGCCCAGCACGTCGACGAACGACGAGCCCACGATGGGGTCGCCGCCGATTCCCACCACCGTGCTCTGGCCGATGCCCATGTCGCCGATCTCCTTGGAGATCTGGTACGTGAGCGTGCCCGAGCGGCTGACGATGCCGACGCGGCCCGGCGTGAAGACGTCGGTGGGCATGATGCCCACGGTGGCCTTGCCCGGGCTGATGGCGCCCGGGCAGTTGGGGCCCAGCAGGCGCTGGTCGCCGCGCTTCAGGTGCGTGTACACGCGCATCATGTCGTGCGCGGGGATGCCCTCGGTGATGGCGATGGTGAGGTCGATCCCGGCGTCCAGCGACTCGTAGATGGCGTCGGTGGCGAACCGGGGCGGCACGAAGATCATCGACGTGTTGGCGCCGGTGGCCTCCACGGCGTCGCGCACCGTGTTGAACACCGGGATGCCGTCCACGTCCTGCCCGGCCTTGCCCGGCGTGACGCCCGCCACCACGTTGGTGCCGTATGCCTTGTTGCGGAGGGTGTGGAACTGGCCCTCGCGGCCGGTGACGCCCTGCACCACCAGCTTGGTGTTCTCATCGACCAGGATGCTCACGAGGCCTCCTTCGCGAGCTCCACGGCGCGCTTGGCGGCCGAGAGCATCGTGGGCTCGACCACCACGTTGGCCGGGGCGCGCTCGGCGATGATGGCGCGCCCCGCCTCCGCGGCGGTCCCGTCGAGGCGCACGACGATGGGCAGCGTGGCGCCCAGCGTGTCGAGCGCCGTGAGGAGGCCCTCGGCCACCTCGTCGCACCGCGTGATGCCGCCGAAGATGTTGATCATCAGCGACTTCACCTTGGGGTCGCTCAGCAGCACCTCGAGCGCGGTGGCCACGGCCTCCGCGTTCGATCCGCCGCCGGCGTCCAGGAAGTTGGCGGGCGTGCCGCCGGCCAGGGCGACCACGTCCAGGCTGCTCATCACGATGCCGGCGCCGTTGCCCATGATGCCCACGTCGCCGTCCAGCTTCACGTAGGTCACGCCCCGCTCGTGCGCCATGCGCTCCTGCGGGTCGTCGGTGAGGCTCTCCTGCAGTTCCGCCAGCTCGGGATGGCGGTACAGCGCGTTGTTGTCGATGGACACCTTGGCGTCCAGCGCCACCACGCGGTCATCGGCCGTCCAGATGAGCGGGTTGATCTCGATAAGCGTGGCCTCGAGCCCGATGAAGGCGTCATAGGCCTTCATCAGGGCATCCAGCACGCCCTTCTGCGCCGGCCCGTCGATGCCGGCGTGGTAGATGAGCCAGCGGGCATGGTGCTGCTGGAAGCCCGTCAGCGGGTCCACGTGCAGTCGCGCCAGCGCCTCGGGGTGCTCCTCGGCCACGGCCTCGATGTCCATGCCGCCCATGGCCGACAGCATCACCAGCGGCATCTTGGCCGAGCGGTCGAAGGTGACCGATGCGTAGTACTCCTTCTTGATGTCGGAGGCGCTCTCGATCCAGAGCCGCTTCACCACGTGGCCCTTGATGTCCATGCCCAGGATGTTCTGGGCCTCGGCGTAGGCCTCGTCGGGGTCCGTGGCCAGCTTGATGCCGCCGGCCTTGCCGCGGCCCCCCACCTGCACCTGCGCCTTCACCACCACCGTGCCGCCGATGGCCTCGGCAGCGGTCTTGGCCTGCTCGGGCGTGTCGGCCACTTCGCCCGACGGCACGGCAAGGCCGTACGTGGCGAAGAGCTGCTTGCCCTGGTACTCGAAGAGATCCACCCGCGTCCCTTGTCTCGCTGTCAGTGAGCGGCCCGCGGGGTTCCGTAGTGGGAGCCTCACCGCGAGCCGGTCGGGGACAATACAGCCGCTTCATGGAAGGTGACGCCCAAAACGCGCAGCGCCTCGAGATGCTGCTGGTGCTGCAATGGCTCGACGAGGGCCGCCCGCCCGAGGGCGACGTGATGCTGTCCATCCCCACCGCGGCCGCCGAGCTGGGGCTCGATGGCGACCAGGGGCTGCTGGCCCTCATGCGCGCGCTGGGCCTGCTCGAGGACCAGGGCCGGGTGGGCGTGCAGTGGCCGGGTCGCCCGTTCGACAGCGGCGAGGCCCGCGTTCTGCTGTCCACCGGCATCACGCGCGACGCCGACGGGCTGTTCGGCCCGGGCCTCTCCTAGCCCCGGCGGCCCAGGCGCAGCACCAGGGCGGCCACCACCACCGCGCCCACCAGCGCCCCGGCCACGAGCCCCGTGGCCCGGTTGGCGGTGGCGGGATCCAGCAGGTCCATCAGCAGCCATGCCATGCCCAGGCCCACTGCGGCACCCGCCACGGCGGCCCCCAGGGCCACGGCCACCCGTCGAGGGTCCGGCACCTGCCACGTCCGGCCCGCCTCCTGCCGCTCGGGGGCCGGTGCGCTGAACAGCCGAACCTCCGCGGGGTCGCGGGCCGTGACGGCAATGCCGCCCGCCACCTGGGTGAGCGTGCCGGGATACATCGTCGCCTCGCGGGCCAGCGTGCGCAGCGCCACGCCGGTGCGGGCCAGGTGCAGGGGGTCGCGGGGCAGTGCGCGCGCCAGCGCGGCGGCCGATAGCGCCGCGGCCTCGGCAGCCGGGATGCTCCCGGGCAGGATCACGGGCTCGGCGTCGTCGGGGTCGTCGCCGGGCATCAGCACCAGGTCGGCCACCGCGGCTCCCGGCGGCGGCGACACCTCGCCGGGCGGCACCGCCAGGCCGCCGATCTCGCACCGCCCCGTCAGGTCCACCAGGTCCTCCGGCGCGGAGGCCCCGAAGGCCCGGACGACGGGATGGCGGTCGTGCTCGCCTGCCGCGGCCAGCCGGTCGGCGGCCAGGGCCACCCCGCAGGCGAGCACCGCGCGCCGCAGGGTCTCGCGATCGGCATCACCCGGCTCCACCACCGCACCCGCCGAGGCCCGCCCGGGGCCGAGCCGGCCGGCCCACATGACGACCCGGGTCATCTCAGCCGATCACGGCGATGAGCTCGTCGGCGGCCACCGACTGGCCGGCCTCCACGCTCACCGCGGTCACCGTGCCCCCCGTGTGGGCCGTCACCTCGTTCTCCATCTTCATGGCCTCGATGATGCAGAGCACGTCGCCGGCGGCCACCTCCTGCCCGGCCTCCACCGCCACGCTCAGCACGGTGCCCTGCATGGGGCTGTGCACCTCGCCGGTGGCACCCGCGGCTCCCGCGCCATGGTGGCCGCCCCCGCTGCGCTTGGCGCGCGCGGGCTTGGGGGCCGGTGCGCTGGCCGGGCCCAGGTCCTTCTCGGGGATGAACAGCCGCACGTCGAACCGCCTGCCGCCCACCTCGGCCACCAGGGTGCGCTCGGCCACGGGCTCCGCCTCGGGCGCCTCGGGCGCGGGCGGCGGCGCGCCGTCGCGCGGGGGCAGGGGGGTGTTCTCGGCACTCATGGCCTCGAGCGCGTCGTGGCAGGCGCCGCCGTCGATGAACTCCTGCTCGTTGAGCAGCCAGATGTGGAACGGGATGAGCGTGGTGGGGCCTTCCACCACGTACTCCTCGAGTGCCCGCAGCATGCGCCTGCGCGCGGCCTCGCGGTCGACATCCCACGTGACCAGCTTGGCCACCATGGGGTCGTACATGTCGCTGATCACCGACCCGGACTGCACCCCGGAGTCCACGCGCACGCCCGGCCCGGCGGGCTCGCGGTATGCGGTGATGGGGCCGGGAGTGGGCAGGAACCTCTTCTCGGCGTCCTCGGCGTTGATGCGGCACTCGAACGCATGGCCGCGGGGCGCCACCTGGTCCTGGGTGATCGACACCCGCTCCCCGGCGGCGATGCGCACCTGCTCGCGGATGAGGTCGAGCCCGGTGACCATCTCGGTGACCGTGTGCTCCACCTGGATGCGCGTGTTCATCTCGAGGAAGAAGAACTCCTCCCCCGACACCAGGTACTCCAGCGTGCCGGCCGACCGGTAGCCCACGGCCTCGGCCGCCTTCACCGACGCTTCGCCCATGCGCTGCCGGAGCGCGTCGCTCACCACCGGGCTGGGGGTCTCCTCCACCAGCTTCTGGTGGCGCCGCTGCACCGAGCAGTCGCGCTCGCCCAGCCACAACGTGGTGCCATGGCCATCGGCCAGCACCTGGATCTCCACGTGCCGCGGGTGCGGCAGGTAGCGCTCCAGGTACACCGTGGAGTCGGCGAAGAACTTCTCGCTCTCGCGCCGGGCGCCCTCGAAGGCGCCCTCGAGGTCGTCGGGGGTCAGCGCCACGCGGAACCCCTTCCCGCCACCGCCCGCCGCGGCCTTGACGGCGATGGGGTAGCCGATCTGCTCGGCGATGCCCGTGGCCTCGGCCACGTCGGCCACGCCCTCGGTGACGCCGGGCACGATCGGCACGCCCGCGGCGTCCATCAGCGCCCGTGCGGCGGTCTTGGAGCCCATGGCGTCGATGGCGTCGGCAGGCGGGCCGATGAACGTGACGCCCGCCTGCTCGCAGGCGCGCGCAAACGGGGCGTTCTCGGCCAGGAACCCGTAGCCGGGGTGCACGGCCTCGGCCCCCGACGCCGCGGCTACCTCGAGGATCGTCGGGATGTTCAGGTAGGTGTCGGTGGCCGGGCCGGCGCCGAGCGAGTGGGCCTCGTCGGCGAACTGCACGAACAGCGCGTCGCGGTCGGCCTCGGAGTACACCGCCACCGACCGGATGCCCATCTCGCGCAACGTGCGCATGACGCGGATGGCGATCTCGCCGCGATTGGCCACCAGCACCGTGCGGAACATCAGCGACTCCTCGAATCGATGGGGGACAGTCCCGCGCCCTCCCGGATGGCGGCAATGCGCCATGCCGACCGGTACGCCGCCGGGCGGGGATCGGCCCCGGCCCCGTGGCGGGCGCCCTCCAGCAGCACGCGCACGGCGGCGGCGATGGCCGCGGCCTCCTCGGGCGACGGCGCGGGGGTCACCTGCATGGCCATGCTCACAGCGGGATGTTCCCGTGCTTGCGCCTCGGCCCGTCCACCCGCTTGGTCAGCGAGATCTCGAGGGCCTTCACCAGCCAGGGGCGGGTGTCCTCCGGCTGGATGACGTCGTCCACGTAGCCGCGCTCCGCCGCCTGGTAGGGATTCGCGAAGCGCTCCTTGTACTCGTCGATCAGTTCGGCGCGGCGGGCGTCCACGTCGCCGCCCTCGTCGGCCACCGTCTTCAGGGTGCCGCGGTGGATGATGTTCACCGCGCCGTCGGCGCCCATCACGGCGATCTCGGCTGATGGCCACGCGGCGTTGAAGTCGGCGCCCAGGTGCTTGCTGTTCATCACGTCATACGCGCCGCCATAGGCCTTGCGGGTGATGACCGTGATCTTCGGCACGGTGGCCTCGGCGTAGGCGTACAGCAGCTTGGCCCCGTGCAGGATGATCCCGCCGTACTCCTGGCTGGTGCCGGGCAGGAAGCCCGGCACGTCCACGAACGAGATGATCGGGATGCTGAAGGCGTCGCAGAAGCGAATGAACCGCGCGCCCTTGATCGACGCGTCGATGTCCAGCACCCCGGCCAGCGCCTTGGGCTGGTTGCCGATCACGCCCACCGAGTGGCCGTTCAGCCGCGCGAAGCCGATCACCAGGTTCTGCGCGTAGAGCGGCGCGACCTCCAGGAACTCCCCGTCGTCGAACACCAGTTCGATGACGTGCTTCATGTCGTACGGCTTGTTGGGATTGTCCGGGACGATCGCGTGCAGCTCGGGGTCACGCCGGTCGGGGTCATCGGTGGGGACCTCGTACGGCGCGCCGTCGAGGTTGTTCTGGGGGATGAACGACAGCAGGTGGCGCACCTCGTCGAGGCACGATTCCTCGTCCTCGCAGGCGAACTGGCATACGCCCGACTTGGTGGCATGGCTCAGCGCGCCGCCCAGGTCCTCCATGGTCACGTCCTCGCCGGTGACCGTCTTGATCACGTCGGGGCCCGTGATGAACATGTGGCTGGTCTGCTTGACCATGAAGATGAAGTCCGTGATGGCGGGGCTGTACACCGCCCCGCCGGCGCAGGGGCCCAGCACCACCGAGATCTGGGGAATCACCCCGCTGGCCTGCACGTTGCGCAGGAAGATGTCGGCGTAGCCGCCCAGGCTCACCACGCCCTCCTGGATGCGCGCCCCGCCGGAATCATTGAGCCCGATGATGGGGCAGCCCATGCGGACGGCCAGGTCCATGACCTTGCAGATCTTCTCGGCGAAGACCTCGCCCAGGCTGCCGCCGAACACCGTGAAGTCCTGGCTGAACACGAACACCTTGCGGCCGTCCACGGTGCCGTGGCCGGTGATCACCCCATCGCCCCACGGCCGGTTGTCCTCCAGTCCGAACCCCGTGGAGCGGTGGCGGGTGAACATGTCGAGCTCCACGAAGGACCCGGGGTCGAGCAGCAGGTCGATGCGCTCGCGGGCGGTCAGCTTGCCGCGGGCGTGCTGGCGCTCCACGGCCGCGTCCCCCGACGGGTTCATCGCCTCCGCCCGCAGGTCGTCGAGGTACTTCTCGGCGTCGGAGGTGTTCATCCGCGGCCCGCGATCATGCGGTCGTACTCGCCGAACTCCTCGCGCAGCACGCCGCACACCTCGCCGATGGTGGCGCGGGCGCCGAGTGCGCGGTGCATGGGCGGCAGCAGGTTGTCGGTGCCCCTGGCCGCGGCGCGCACGGCGTCGAGCGCCGCCGCGACGTCGGCCTGGTCGCGGCCGGCCCGCAGGTCGGCAAGCCGCGCCACCTGCGCGCGCTCGATCGCGGGGTCGATCTTCAGGATGTCGATGTGGGTGTCCTCCGGCTCTGCCTGCACGTTGATGCCCACCACCCTGCGCTCGCCGCTCTCCATGTCCGTGTGCCAGCGGTAGGCGGCATCGGCGATCTCGTCGCGCATGAACTCGATGCTGTCCACCGCACCGCCCCGCTCGTCGATGCGGGTGATCAGCTCGTCGGCGCGCTTCTCGATCTCGGCGGTGAGCGACTCCACCATCCAGCCGCCGGCCAGGGGGTCGGCGCTGTCGGTGATGCCGGTCTCCTCGGCGATCACCTGCTGCGTGCGCAGTGCGAGCTTGGCCGACTGCTCGGTGGGCAGGGCCAGGGCCTCGTCGTAGCCGTTGGCGTGGATCGACTGCGCCCCGCCGAGCGCCGCCGACAGCACCTGAAGCGCCACGCGCACCACGTTGTTGTCGGGCTGCTGCGCCGTGAGGGTGGATCCCCCGGTCTGCGCGTGGAACCTCAGGGCCATCGACTTGGGGTCGGTGGCGCCGAACCGCTCGCGCATGATGCGCGCCCACAGGGTGCGCGCCGCCCGGAACTTGGCCACCTCCTCCATGAAGTTCGAATGCGCGTTGAAGAAGAACGAGAGCCGGGGGGCGAAGCGGTCCACGTCGAGCCCGGCATCCACCGCCGCCTCCACGTACGCGATGCCATCGGCCAGCGTGAACGCCACCTCCTGCACGGCCGTCGACCCCGCCTCGCGGATGTGGTACCCGCTGATCGAGATGGTGTTGAAGCGCGGCATCTCGGCGGCGCAGTAGGCGAAGGTGTCGGTGGTCAGCCGCATGCTCGCGTGGGGCGGGAAGATGTAGTTGCCCCGCGCGACATACTCCTTCAGCACGTCGTTCTGGATGGTTCCGCGAAGCTGGTCGGGCGCCACGCCCTGGGTCTCGCCCACCAGCCGGTACAGCAGCAGCAGCACGGCCGCAGGGGCGTTGATGGTCATGCTGGTGGACACCTCGCCCAGCGGGATGCCATCGAACACGCGCAGCATGTCGTCCAGCGAGTCGATGGCCACCCCCACGCGGCCCACCTCGCCCAGGGCCCGCGGGTCGTCGGAGTCCATGCCCAGCTGGGTGGGCAGGTCGAACGCCATCGACAGCCCCGGTGCCCCGTTGGCCAGCAGGTAGCGGAACCGCTCGTTGGTCTCCTCGGCCGTGGCGAAGCCCGCGTACTGGCGCATGGTCCACGGCTTCTCGCGGTACATCGTGCGGTAGGGCCCGCGGGTGAAGGGGTATTCGCCGGGCTCGCCGAGGGCGGTCGCCAGGTCGAGTGCCTGCACGTCGCCCGCGTGGTAGACGGGTTCGATCTCGATTCCGGAGTCGGTGCTCCGGGCCTTGCCTGCGGCGTCGGTCCTGCTGCTCACGCTCGCCTCCCGAAAGTCGCGGCACGCTACCAAAACGGGGGTTCCCGCCAGCGCGGTCCGCAGCGCGTCGCGATACCCTCCGGGCGATGAGCGATCAGGATCGCCGGCTCGACCCGGCCACCGGCCCCGGCGTGGGCGTGATCGATGCCACCGACCAGTCCGTGGACGTCGAGGAGAACCTCTGGACCGACGACTCGGGCGAGGACCTCCAGGGCTGGTACTGCATCGCCACCGATCCGTGGCCCTGCCCCGCCGAGGGATGCGGGTTCGTGGCCAATCACATCACCGCCGCCCACCTGGTCATCTGCTGGCCCGAGATGGACGACCCCAACCTGCTCACCCATGCGCAGATCGCCAAGGAGGTCGGCCGCAATCCGCGGGTGGTGGAGTACCAGACCGGCATGGGCCCGGCGTGCTCGTACTACCAGTGGATCGCTGCGGGCCGGCCGGTGCACGGCGTGCGCGCACAGGACGCCTAGAGCAGGCGCCGCGCCTTCAGGTCTGCCACCACGGCCCGGGTGAGCGTGGCCGAGATCAGCCCGGTCCTGCGCAGGAACCGGTTGTCCTCGGGCGCCGCGCCCGCCTCCACGAGTATCCGCGACCCCGCGGTGGTGCGGTAGAAGCCGTAGAAGTGGTTCATGCGGCGGTTGGAGTTCGGGGGAATGACCCCGGCGAACCGGCCGCGGGCGCCGTTGGCCCGCCTGTAGATGCGCTTGAGCGCCGCGGACACCCGCCGCGCGGTGGCCGCCGAGGTGCGCTCCACGGCCGGGCTCACGGTGGTTGCCGGGGTGCGATGCGGCGCGCTATCCGGGTAGGGCCTGGGCCGTGCCGTGCCAAAGCCCTGGCCGCGGTAGTAGTTCTCGCCTCCGCCGGTGATGGCGTGCCCCACCATCGCGGCTCCGCCGGGCGAGTCGTGGTGGATGCTGATGAAGGTGGCGCCCCCCACGCCCAGGGGCTTCACGCGCGCCGGCTGGGGCCGGGCGTCCACGCCCGCCGCCCTCAGGCGGCGCACCATGTCGTCGCGCACGCGCCGGTTGAATGTCGACTCCAGGCCGAAGGGATTGCCCGACGCCCCGGTCTGGGCCAGGTATCCCGGCTCGCCCGGGCTCAGGTGCCCGGCCTGCACCAGCACCACGGGCTTGGCGCCCATCAGCGCGGCCGGGGCGCACAGGGCCACCACGGCCGTCGCGATCGATATCCGGCGAATTCGCATGGCGGCAGCATGCCAGCGCGGGCGGACCGCGCTACCCGCGACGCCTGCGCGGGAACACGTCGAGCGCCAGCGAGCGCACGCGATCGAGGATGAGCACGCCGTCGAGGTGGTCCATCTCATGCAGGATCACGCGCGCCTCGAAGCCCTCCGCGCGTACGTGGCGGTGCTCGCCGCGCGCGTCCCGGTAGCGCACCGTCACCGCCACGGGCCGCTCCACGTTTGCGGTGATGTCCGGCAGGCTCAGGCAGCCCTCGCGCCCCACCTCTGCGCCCTCCTGGCGCACGAGCACGGGATTCACCATCACCATGGGGCCGTGCGCATGCGGCACCTTGGGGTGCCCGGTGCAGTCCACGAAGCACGCGCGCCACAACTGGCCCACCTGCGGCGCGGCGATGCCCGTGGTGCGCGGGTACGAGCGCGCGGTGTCCTCCAGGTCGCGGGCCAGGCGCCCGATGGCGGCACCGAATGACCGCACCGGCGGGCACGGGGCCTTCAGCCGGCGGTCGGGGTAGGTGACGACCGGGCGGATCAGAGCAGCCGCTCGGACTCCGCCTGCACCGAGATGTCCAGTCCGGCGAGCTCGGGGCACCGCAGTGCGTCGTGAACGGCGCCCGCCTGCATGCCGGCCGGCGGCCGTGCCTCGATGCCCAGCACGTAGATGGGCGGGTCGCCCACCAGGCGCGAGCTGAGGTCGACGATGTTCACGCCGGCCGACGCCAGCGCCTCGGCCGCGCCGTGCACGATGCCGGGGCGGTCCGCCCCGTAGATGGTGATCACGCACCGGTCGTCGTCGATGTCGCGCTGCGCGGGGGCCGCGGGGCGCACGCCCAGCGACAGCCCCATCTGCGACGACGCCGGCGCCAGCAGGTCCACGATGTCCTGGTCGGTCACCCATGCGGGGACCTCCACGGCGAGCACCATGGCGAACGACCCGGCCAGGATCGCCGCGCGGCAGTTCTCCACGTTGCCGCCGGCGCCCAGCAGCGCGCCGGTGACGGCCGCCACGATGCCCGGGCGGTCCTCGCCCACGATGCTCACGGTGTACTCGCTCATGTCGCGAGATTAGGGGGCCACCTATGCTTGCGGCGTGAGCGGCCGGTCATCGCTGAACCCCGCCCTGGTCGTGACGGCGGCGCGCATCGCGCTGATCCCGATCGTCATGGTGCTGATCCTCGTGGACGACGAGGGCGGCCGGTACTGGGCGTTCGGCCTCTACGTGCTGGCCGCGGCCACCGACTCGCTGGACGGGTGGCTTGCGCGATCACGCGGCGAGGTCACCGTGGCCGGGGCCTTCCTGGACCCGCTGGCCGACAAGTTGCTGGTGGCGGGCGCGCTGCTGTGCCTCATCGAGGTGGGTGATGTCTCGGCGTGGATCGCCATGATCATCATCACCCGCGAGTTCGCCGTCACCGGCCTGCGCCTCATCGCCGTGCGCGAGGACCTGGTCATCCCGGCCAGCAACCTCGGAAAGCTCAAGACCCTCAGCCAGAACGTGGCCATCGCATGGGTCATCCTGAACGTTGCCCCGCAGTGGCAGTACGACGCCCTGCTGTACCTGGCGGTGGCCCTCACCGTCATCTCGGGCGCCTACTACTTCATCATGGCCCGGCGCCGGCTCTTCGAGGGCCGCGTGCCCGCGCCCGACGTCACCGGAGATCCGTGAGCCAGGTCCTCGCCCTCGTACTCGCCTACCTGCTGGGCTCCATCCCCTTCGCCTACCTCGCCGGTCGCCTCAACGGGGTCGACCTGCGCACGGTGGGCAGCGGCAACCTGGGCGCCACCAACGTGTTCCGCACGCTGGGCCGCACGGTCGGCATCGTGGTCATGGTGCTCGACATCGCCAAGGGCGCGGCGGCGGTGGTGATCGCGCAGTGGCTCGCCGGCGGGTCGTGGTGGCCCATCGCGGCCGGCGCGCTGGCCATCCTGGGCCACGTGTTCCCCGTGTGGACCGGCTTTGCGGGCGGGAAGGGGGTGGCCGTGGGCGCCGGCGCGCTGATCGGCCTGGTGCCGCTGGCCAGCGCCACGCTCATCGTGCTCTGGGTGCTGCTGGTGCTGATCACCCGCTATGTGTCGGTGGCCAGCATCACCTGCGCCCTGGCCGCGGCCCCGCTCGCGTGGGTGTTCGGCGCCCCGTGGTCGTACGTGGGCTTCATCGCGCTCGCCGGCCTGTTCGTCATCTGGAAGCACCGCGAGAACGTCCAGCGGCTCATCGACGGCACCGAGAACCGCATCCACCTGGGCGGCAAGGGAACCCCCGACCCCACCTGACGCCGCGGGGCGATCCCGGGGTGCTTCCGGAGGGAAGACGAAACGACGCCCTGCTCTCCGGGGCGCAGCCCCGGAGCGCTCGCGATTCCGATTCGCGACCGGAGGAAGCACCCCGGGATCGCGATCCCATCGGCGTCAGGCGGGGGCGTCCAGCCATTCGGCGAGGGTGATGTGCCGGCCGGCGTGCGGGCCGCCGGCCACCTCGGCGCGCATCTCGCCCAGCACGCCGTGCCGCTCGGCCTCGACGTCGTGGGTGTGGATGGTCTCGTAGTTCTCCTGGTGCGCCGACACGAAGGCGTCGTCGGGCAGGGCCGGGAACCGGGCGATGACGCCCGCCACCATCTCACGCACGGAGTCCTCCACGAACCGCGGGCGGCGGTGGGCCTTGTCCACCACGTACAGCTCGTCGGGGCGCTTCAGCAACTCGTAGATCTCGGATGACATGCCGTCCTCCACGATCTCGATGAGGGCATCGGCGGGGATCTCCACGGGGCCGGGTGCGCCCACCAGCAAGGTGCCACGCGCGCGCTGGTTGTGCGTGGCGATGGGCACGCGGGCCACGATGCGGTCGATCTCGTCCGCCGAGAAGCCGTCCTCGGCGAGCGCGGCCTCGGCCTGCTCGCGCACCAGGCCCTGCGCGCATGGGCAGGCGTTCATGCCCTGCGCCGACACGCCCACGGCACGCCGGCTGCTGCCCGGGCGGGCCGATGCGGTGCCGATGAGCCCGTACATCTCCTGCGTGGCCACGTCCGTCACGGGCGTGCGCTTCTCCACCGGGTACCGGGCGCGGATGGTGGCCATGCCGCGCAGGGCCCCCTGCCGCTCCACCACGCGCCGCGCGATGTTCTCGGCCAGCGCCTCGATGGCCACCGGCTCGCCGATGAGCACCGCGTCGATGGCCTCGTTCACCTCTTCCTCGAAGCGCGACATGTGCACGCCCTTCTGGTCGGGGTCGAGGTCCACCACGCACTCCACCGTGGCGTCCATGTAGTGCTCGCCGCCGGCGAATGCCAGGCGTATCGCCTTGGCCGACCTGCTCACGCCCGCGCGCGACAACCCGATGCGGGTGGCCGGCGATGTGTCCTGCAGGTCCTCGGAGAATTCCAGGGGGTGACTGGTCATCAGGCCGGCACCATCTTCTGCAGCTCGCCGTCCTGGTACAGCTCGGTGACGATGTCGCAACCGCCCACCAGCGAGCCGTCCACGAAGAGCTGCGGGATGGTGGGCCAGTCGGACCAACCCGACAGCACCACGCGCACCCGTGGGTCCTCGAGGATGTTGCGCGACCCGTACTGCACGCCCAGGTGGTCGAGGATCTGCACCACGCGCATCGAGAAACCGCACGCGGGAGCCTCCGGGGTGCCCTTCATGTAGAGGAACACCGGGTTCGCGCCCACCTCGGACTGGATCTGCTCGAGGATCTGCTCGTCGGTCATCGTGGTGACGTCGCTCATCATGCCTCCGGCGCGCGCGTCTTCAGCGCGAGCGCGTGTATCTGGCCGTCGTCGATGCGCGCCTGGACGGCGGCGTAGACGGCCTTGTGCTGGTCGATGCGGCTCATGCCCTCGAACTGCGGTGCCACCACCACCGCGGCGAGGTGATCCCCGCCGCCGTGGTCCTGCACGTCCACCTGCGCGCCCGGCAGGGCGGCTTCGATCAGGCTGCGGATCTCGTCGAGGTCGGCCATGGCGCGCAAGGATAGGGCGTCAGGCCTCGCGCAGCGAAGAGATCAGTACCGCCGGGTCGGATACCGGGGCTTTGCACGCGAATCCTCGACATACGTATGCAGCAGGGGCTCCCTGCAGCAGTGGCCGGTTGGCCAGCAGCGGCACGGCAGTCGTGGTGCGGGCGTCCGACGGGTCCCCGGCGGCCACCACCGCGTACGGGCCGGCATGCCCGCGCGCGGCATCCACCAGGGCTGCCGTGCGGGGGTCGTCCGGCGCCCCGGCGATGGCCACCTCCCCCTGGGGCGACGCCAGGAGGTCGGCCGTGGCCAGGGCCCGGGCGAAGGCCTGCGGCCACCGGGCGGCCTGGGTGGCCACCGCGCCCACCGCGGTGCGTGCGGCCCGTTCGTAGCGGTCGTCGCCCGTCAGCATTCGCAGCCGGGCCAGCACCCACGCGGCCTGTGCGTTTCCCGAGGGGGCGGGATGGTCCTCGAGGTCACGTGTCCGCGCCACCAGGGGTGGCGCGTCCGAGCCCGACATGAAGAACGGCCCGCCGTCCGGATCGGCGAACAGCCGCAGCATGGCGTCGGCGAGCCCGCGCGCATGATCCAGCCAGGCGCAGTCGAAATCGGCGGCATACAGCGCCAGCAGGCCATCGGCCATGTCGGCGTGGTCGTCCAGCGTGCCCAGGTGTCGCGCGCAGCCGCCGGCATGCACCCGCATCAGGCGGCCGTCCACCACCATGCGGTCCAGCACGAACCGCGCGGCCTGCCCCGCGGCCTCCACCCACTCGGGGCGGCGCAGCGCGATGCCGGCCTCCGCCAGCGCGCCGATGGCGAGCCCGTTCCACGACGCGACCACCTTGTCGTCGCGCGCCGGCGCGGGGCGCCGGGCGCGCGCGGCATACAGCGCGTCGAGGGCCGCGGGGGCCACGGGCGCGCCCGGATCCACCACGCGCAGGATGCTGCGCCCCTCGAAGTTGCCGCGGTCCGTCACGCCGAACCGCGCGATCACCGCGCGGGCGTCATCGGGGGAGAGAACCTCGCGGATCTCATCCGGCGTCCAGGTGAAGAACACCCCTTCCCCGCCGGGGGAATCGGCGTCCTGGGCGGCCGCGAACGCACCCCCCTCCACGCGCATCTCGCGCAGCAGGTAGTCGGCGACGCGCGCGGCCACCGCGCCATGGCGGTCGTCGCCGGTCACCCGCGCGGCCAGGGCGTAGTCGCGCAGCAGCAATGCGTTGTCGTAGAGCATCTTCTCGAAGTGGGGCACCAGCCAGATGTCGTCCACCGAGTACCGGTGGAAGCCGCCGCCCACCTGGTCGAACACCCCGCCCGCGGCCATGGCGTCGAGCGTCCCCACCGCCATCGCCAGCGCGCGGCCGTCGTCACGGCCGGCCCAGTGACGCCGGAGCAGCAGGTCGATGGCCACCGAGGGCGGGAACTTGGGCGCGCCGCCGAATCCCCCGTGGGTGTCGTCGTAGAGGTCGGCCAGCGTGCGGACGGCGGCGGCAAGGGCGTCCTCGCCCGGGGCGCCGGTCACCTGCACGGCCGACTGGTCGCGCAGGCCATCCACCAGCAGGCCGGCCTGCTTCATCACCTGGTCGCGCCGCTCGCGCCACGCCTCCGCCACGCCCACGAGCACCTGCGTGAACGACGGCATGCCCTGCCGCGGCTGGGGCGGGAAGTACGTGCCCGCCCAGAAGGGCTCGCCCGCGGGGGTCAGGAAGACCGTCATGGGCCACCCGCCGTGGCCGGTCATGGCCACGGTGGCCTGCATGTACAGCGCGTCGACGTCGGGCAGTTCCTCGCGGTCCACCTTCACGCAGGTGAACAGGTCGTTCATCAGCGCCGCCGTGGACGGGTCCTCGAACGACTCGTGCGCCATCACATGGCACCAGTGGCACGACGAGTAGCCCACCGACAGCAGCACGGGCACGTCGCGTTCGCGGGCATCGGCCAGCGCACCCGGCCCCCACGGCCACCAATCCACGGGATTGCCGGCGTGCTGTCGCAGGTACAGCGAGGCCTCGTGGGCGAGTTGGTTGGCCATGAGCCGATCCTCGCACCGCGGCGCTGCCCCGTGCCCGCGGAGCCGGGAGCCACGGGCCTCGGGCCGCGGGCGCGGCGGCAGCGCACGGCGCCTGCACTACGGTTGCCCCCGTGAACGACCCCTTCGCGCGCGCAGCCGGATCGCAGCCGCCCCGCGGCGACGCCGCCCGCTGGCGCCAGGTCGCGCTGCTGGCGGTGGCCGCGTCGCTGGGTGACCGCACGGCCCGCCCCGCGCTGGCGGCGGCCCTGCAGTCGCTGGATCACCCCGTCGAGGCCGGCCGGGCCCTCGTGGCGGCGCCCGACGACGACCCGTGGACCCGCTGGTGGGCCGTGCTGGCCGTGGGGCAGGGGGAGGACGCCGGGGGGCTCGACGCGGCCCTGGCCGCTGCACGCGGCGTGGCACCGCAGGGACCGGATGGCCGCGATGTGGCCCGCCGGCTGGACGACCTGGCCGCCGAGCTCTCCGCCCTGCGCGGGGGCACCGACGGCGCGGGCGCGCGCTTCGCCCTGCTGGGGCACAGCGGCACGCCCGAGCGCCGCGTGCTGCTTGCGGGGCGCTCGTCCGCGGCGTTCCTCGTGGACCCGTCGTGGGACTCCCTCGCGCTCGTGCGCCTCGCCCCGTCCGACGGGCCGGCGATGTCCAACTCGGCGCACCACTCGCTCGACGAGGTCATCGCGATGGTGCGCCAGGGCCAGAACGGCCAGGGCCGCCCGGTGCCGGGCGACGCGCCGACCCCGGCCGACCCCGACGTCATGCTCGAGCTGTTGCGCGCCGACAGCGGGTCGCGCGATCGCGCGTTGGCCACCCTGGCGGAGGAGGTGCGCGAGGAGCGCGCCCGGCTGGCCGAGCGGCAGGAGGCCCTGGACGACGAGTGGGGCGAGATCCAGGCTGAGAAGGCCCGGTTGCGCGCGCTTGCGCAGGGGCTGCTCGAGAAGCAGCAGGCCTCGGGAATGGCGGCGCCCACGAGCGCCGCGGAGGCCGCGGACCTGCTGGGGCTCGGACCCCGGCCGTCCGCGCAGGAGGTGGAGCGCGCGTGGCGCCGCGCCGTGGCCCGCTGCCACCCGGACCGCACCGCCGACCTCCACCCCGACCTGCAGCAGCGCGCCGCCGACATGACCGTGGCGCTCAACGCCGCGCGCGAGATCCTGCTGGGCAGGGGCAGCGCGACGCGGCGCTGACGCGCCCGCCGGGTCAGTCCCAGTCGTCCTCCACGGCGAGCCGGGCGTATTCGCGCCACTCGTCGAGGATGATGCGCACGGCCCTGCCGCTGATACCGGGGTGCAGCCGGGTCACCAGGTCCACCGCCATGCCGTCGGCATTGCGCACCGGCGGGTCGCCCAATTCCTTCAGGACGGTCCAGACGTCGTCCTCCTGCAGCCGGGGGCGCTCGCCCAGGATGAAGGCAGCGGCCTCCCCCAGGTCGAGGTCGTCGTCGTCCATCAGGCGCTGATCGTCGGGCCGCTCACCACGCGGTCGTACACCGCGTCGTCGAGGGGCATCTCGCGCAGCTCCACCTTGCGCACGCGCTCGGTGGGGGTCTTGGGCAGGTGCTCCATGAAGCGCACGTACCGCGGCACGGCGAAGTAGGGCATCTTGTCGCTGCAGTAGGTGAGCAACTCATGCGGGTCGGGCACGCCCTCGCGCGGCACCACGCAGATGAGGATCTCCTGCTCCGAGCCCGCGCCCTCACCGGCCGCCACGCCCACCGCCGCGGCTTCGAGCACGCCGGGGTGCGAGGCCACGATGCGCTCCACCTCCATCGACGACACGTTCTCGCCGCGCCGGCGGATGTAGTCCTTCACGCGGTCCTTGAAGTACAGGTAGCCGTCCTCGTCCATCACGCCCAGGTCCCCGGTGTGGAGCTTCAGGTTCCTGAAGTCCTCGGCAGTCTTCTCGGGCATGCCGGCGTAGGCGCGCATCACGATGTTCGGCAGCTTCATGTCCACCACGATCTCCCCGGGCTCGCCGGGGGGCAGCGGCATGTCGGTGCCGGGCTGCACCACGCTCACCTCGAACCCCGGGCTCGCCTTCCCGCACGAGCCGGGCTTCTCGATGCCCGGCGGCACGTAGGTGACCATGCCGGTCTCGGTGAGGCCGTAGCCCTCGTGCCAGCGGATGCCGAACCGCTCCTTGAACTCGTGGTAGATGTCCTTGGGGGCGGGCATGGCCATGATGCGCTCCACCGAGTGGGCCCGGTCGAGCTCACCGGGGTCGGTGTTCCAGATGAAGTAGTTCATGGCGCTGACCGTGTTGAGGATGGTCGCGCCGCACTCGGTGACCTCGCGCCAGAAGTTGGTGGACGAGTACCGGGCCGACAGCTGGATGCGCGCGCCGGCGATGAGCGCCGGGTAGCAGTTGAGCACCTGGGCGTTGCTATGGAAGAGCGGCAGGCAGGTGTAGAAGACGTCGTCCTCGGTGACCCGGCACACCTCGATGTACGTGCGCCCCGAGAAGTAGTCGGATGCGTGCTGCTTGATCACGCCCTTGCTGCGCCCGGTGGTTCCCGAGGTGAACATGATCCGGGCGTCGTCCACCCAGGTCACCTCCACGCCCGGGTCGGAGTCCGGGGCATCGTCCAGCACCGCGAACGGCTCGTGGGCCACCCGCGGCGCGGGCCCGTGCGGCGAGCCCGACTCCCACACGAACGCGTGCTCGAGCACCGGCAGCTCGGCGGCCACGTGGTCCAGCCGGTCCAGCAGGTCGTCGCTGATCACCAGGAACCGTGACTGCGGGAGGTTGATGACCCAGCTGAGGAAGTCGCCGCGGTAGGCGAGGTTGATGGGCGACTGCACGCCGCCCGCCCGCAGGATGCCGAACCACAGCGCCACCTGGTCCACCGAGTTGGGCATGAGGGTGCTGACGCACTCGCCCTTCTGGAGCCCGCGCGCGATGAGCGCGTTGGCGATGCGGCTGGCGCGGGCGTCGATCTCGCCGTAGGTCACCCACTCGCCGTCGCCGGACCGGATGTACGGGCGGTCCGGATGCGCCTCGGCGCGCTCGCGGAGGATGCGGGGGAGCACCCACCCCGTCATGTCCTCCTTGGTGTACCAGTCACTCCACTCGGCGGTCATGCGCGGAGGCTACCGGGGCGGCCAAATCACTGTGGTACCTTCCCGGGCCCGCCAACGACCGGAGGCTTCCCTGTGGGCAAGACCGGCCAGCGCATCGCCGTGACCCTGGCATGCCAGGACTGCAAGAGGCGCAACTACCAGTCGAACAAGAGCAGGCGCAACACGCCGGACCGCGTGGCGCTCTCGAAGTACTGCCGCTGGTGCGGCCGCCACACGGAGCACCGCGAGACGCGGTAGGGGCAGTACCTAGGGTCGTAGCTCAATTGGTAGAGCACCGGTCTCCAAAACCGGGGGTTGGGGGTTCGAGTCCCTCCGGCCCTGTCCAGCAGATCGCGACAGACTGAGAAGGCCGCCAGCCAGATGGCACGAATCCGCCCGTCCAAGGGCCAGAGCTCAGGGGAACCAGGCCCCGACGAAACCGGCCCCGGAGGGGCCGAGCCGCCGCCCGTTCCCAGCCGGCGGCGCCGCAAGTCGTCGTCGGGCGGCGGCCAGCCCACCGCGCAGCCGCGCCCCCGCCAGCAGGCCAAGAACGAGAAGGCCGGGTCGGTCACCAAGTCGGTGCAGGAGAGCCGCAGTCGCCGGTACGTGGGCGAGGTGGCCACCGAGCTCAAGAAGGTCACCTGGCCCAACCGGGCCCAGTTGTTCCAGGCCACCGCGGTCGTGCTGATATTCGTGGCCGTGGTCGCCGTGTACCTCGGGATCGTCGACCTGGTCATGTCGAGCCTCGTCGACGCCCTCTTCTAGGAGAACCGCTTGCTGCGCTGGTACGTCATCAACACCTACTCGGGCCACGAGAACAAGGTGCGCGCCAACATCCTCCGCCGGGTGGAGAGCCAGCACCGGCGCCGGTCCATCCGCGAGGTCATCGTCCCCACCGAGCAGGTGGTCGAGACCAACAAGGAGGGGCAGAAGGTGCAGACCGAGCGCCGCACCCTGCCCGGGTACGTGCTGGTGAACATGGACATGGGCGACGACGACGCCTGGTCGCTGATCAAGGACACGCCGGGGGTCACGGGGTTCGTGGGCGCCACCAAGCACGACGACCACCGGCCACCCCCCCTCACGCGCGCCGAGGTGGACCGCCTGCTGCATACCCAGACCGAGACCCGCACCAAGGTGCGCGCCGAGTTCACGGTGGGCGAGAGCGTCAAGGTCATCTCGGGTCCGCTCTCCGATTTCACCGGTGAGATCGCCGAGATCAACGCCGAGCAGGGGCGCGTGAAGGTGCTGGTGTCCATCTTCGGCCGCGAGACGCCGGCCGAGCTGTCGTTCGACCAGGTCAAGAAGCTCACGTAGAGACCTCGCGCGCGCGGACCGGCGGCTGCCGCTGGTCATTCGCGCGCGCGGATGTATGATCCCGGGCCGCTCGAGACGGTCCCGTTCCGGAAGGTCACGCCCGCATGGCGAAGAAGGTCCTGCAGATCATCAAGCTCCACATCCCCGCGGGGGGCGCCTCGCCGGCCCCGCCGGTGGGCCCGGCCCTGGGTGCCGCGAGCATCAACATCATGGACTTCTGCAAGGCGTTCAACGCCGAGACGCAGAACCTGGGCGG
>Ga0180431_10001114_pt1 | contig 37548 bp, 37 predicted proteins | sample SS_ome_11_FD_132459 | JGI IMG/M metagenome (GOLD analysis project Ga0180431, IMG submission 132459) | Hypersaline lake sediment archaeal communities from the Salton Sea, California, USA - SS_1_MS_1 metaG | ecosystem: Environmental > Aquatic > Non-marine Saline and Alkaline > Hypersaline >... | reverse complement strand
TTTGTGATTTCCTTCAAGGCGAGGAATTCAAATACAGTATATACTTTTTTACTATACTGGGACAGAACAGAGAAGTATATATAACCGATAAGTTTGAACTTGAAAGATGTATAAGGCATACTGGGGATTGATAGACGCGCCGTTCGAGAATGTTCCCGATCCGACTTTTCTTTATGAATCCCCGCAGCATAAAGAGGCCCTATCGAGGATGCTCTACGGCATATCTCGAAGGAAGGGTTGTGTAATGCTCACCGGGGAGATCGGAAGCGGCAAGACGACCCTTTCCAGGACCCTCATTCAGCGTCTCCCGAGGGAGAATTTTGAAGTTGCACTCCTTGAAAATCCTAAATTGACTCCCCTCCTCTTCGTACAGGAGATTATATATCAATTTACCGGAGAGAATCTCAATCAGAGGAAGACAAGCCAGCTTCACCATCTGAACCGCATACTTTACAAGAACGTCTCCGATGACAAAGAATCGGTGATTATCATCGATGAGGCCCAGCTTATACAGGATAAGGACACATTTGAGGAGCTGAGACTCCTTCTGAACTTCCAGCTTAACGACCGCTTCCTCTTGACACTGATACTCATCGGACAACCGGAATTGAAGGAGATTGTAGATTCGATACCCCAGTTCGAGCAGCGGGTGGCGATAAAGTATCACCTTCAGAATCTCTCTTACGAGGAGATGGTAAAGTATGTCGAGTTTCGTCTGAGGAGGGCGGGTCTCAACCGGAACGTATTTACTATCGAGGCCATGGAGAATATCTTCGAGTACTCCAGCGGTACGCCGAGAAAGATAAACAACATCTGCGACATGGGTCTCCTTGTAGGATGGAACAAGAAGAGTAAATATGTGGATTCGTCAATTATCAGCAACCTTTTAAGTGAGAATAAAAATTGGTAAAAATATCTGATATCATAAGGGGCCAGGATATTTTTGAAGATAAGAAGCAAAAGGGTGGAGACAGTGATCAGAAAAAGAGCGTTGTAATCAGCGATATTCTCACGACTGATGATCTCTTGGGTGAGAAGATTTCACCCTATTTACGGGCTCCGACAGAGGTTGAAAAGAAAGAGGCCCTACTGATATTGTCGGAGCTTAAAGGGCTTCTTAACAATATGTTTTCTTCGATTCGGAGAGGGGAAAAATTCGATATTATTCCACTGAGCCTCCATGCCAAGAGATTGGCAAACTCCATTGATAAATACCAGAATATCTTCATGTCCCAGATGTATAACGTCTATGATTACACGAACCTCTCGTACAATTCCCTCTGGACGACCATCATCGCGGTTAAGATCGGCAGAAGGCTTTCTATGAGCGGGGCGGAGCTTAACGAGCTTGCCTTTGCCGGACTTACCCACGATGTGGGGATGGGTTTAATTCCGGAAGATATTTTGAACAAGGAGAAGGATCTCTTGAGGAGCGAGGTAAGAGAGATAGAGTCCCACCCGGAAAAGGGGAGCGAGTTTCTCAAGAAGTTCGGAGACGGATACCAACACCTCTCGTTGATCGCCCTTCAGGAGCATGAGAGGGAGGATGGTTCCGGCTATCCCGGGGGATTGAACGGAAAGGATATCCATCAACACGCAAAGATCATAGGCCTCGCGGACACTTACGAGGCGATGACCCAGGACAGACCTTTCAGGAAGAGGGTACTCCCCCTCTACGTTATCAAAGATATCGTAGATAATATGAGAAGTAAATTCGATGGCGAGGTAGTAAAGGCGCTGCTTGAGGAGGTTACCCTTTTCCCCGTAGGCAGCTATGTAAAACTCAACAGCCAAGAGGTGGGAAGGGTAATCGCGGGAACGGGGGAGACTCATTTTAGGCAGGTTGTCCAGATACTTTACGACAGCGACGGGAAAAAGCTCAAAACCCCGAAGATCGTAAACCTTATTGAGGCCCATCTCATACATATCGTGGAGCCTGTCGACGAAAAACAGTTGGAAGGTGAATAGATAAAAAATGAAGTCATTTAATAAAAGATACGCCAAAATATTTCATAGATACGGATTGGTCTGTTCTTCGGCACTTCTCGTTTTTTTTGCCGTCGTATCGTGTACGCCGAGTGGGAGCATGCGCGCCGGGTCCGTTCACTCACTACCGACGGAGGCGAGTCGCTACGAACACAGGGTTCAGCCCGGGGATTTTATCGATATCAACCTCTGGGAAGAGGGGGAGTTAAAAGAGTATAAAGTTCAGGTTTCAAAGGCCGGAACGATCAGCTTCATATTCTTTGAAGAAATAAAAGTATTGGGAATGACAAACAAGGAGTTGGATAAGCACCTCGTCGAAGTATTGTCGGAGTATTATGTTTCTCCGATACTAAACGTAAAGATAAGGGAAGTTGTATACGTCTTTGGGGAGGCACATAAACCGGGGGCATACACGTTTGAGAACGGCCTGACGCTTGCCGCAATACTTGCCTCCGCGGGCGGGCCGACGAAGGACGCAAAACTTAGAAATGTCTTGATAATCAGAGGGTACAACAAAAATCCGGATGTGGTTGTTGCGAACGTGGGCAGGATGATGAAAAAAGGCGACCTGACTCAGAATATTTACCTCAAGGGTGGTGATATCATCTTTCTGCCTTCCACCACGATCGCAAATGTCAACTATTTCGCAAAACAGCTTATGCCCATCCTTGAATTTATCATGTTTCCAACACAAGTTGTATTTCCTTGAAGTAAGTAGAAAAGGAATTATTTATGGCTCAATATGAGATACAGCTGAAGGACCTGATCAGGATAGTAAGAAAGCGCAAGAACATCATTATTTTTTCAACCATTACTCTTTCGGTTCTGAGCTTCTTGTTTGCCTTGATTCAATCGCCTTCCCCCAAGTACAAGGCGGTGGCAAAGGTCAAGTACGACAGCAGCCAGTCTCTCGCCGGGATGATGCCCAGCAGCTTCTACTTCTCGCCCTACAGCAATATCAGGTCCCAGACCAAGGTCATCACCAGTTTCCCGGTATTAAAGGAGGCCGCAAAGGAAGTTGGGCTTATAGATATTGGAGAGATGAGCGAGGAGCAGGAGAATGACACGATCCTTCACTCCAAGGAGTATATGACCAAGATCTCGATGATCGAGGCGGCGGTAACGACAGAGCCGGAGGAAAACACTAATATTATTAAAATTACTGTAATATACGACGATCCGGATATGGCCGCCAATATTGCAAATGCGCTGGCAAAAAGCTACAAAGAGTATAATATCAAGTTAAAAAACGAGCGAACCATCAAGACGAAGGAATTCATCGAGAAACAGTTGAAAGAGCTTTCGAGCAGATTGAAGAAGGCCGAGGATGAGCTGAAGGAGTTTCAAAACAAAAAGGACATTGTCTCATTGGACAGCCAGGCCATGCTCGATTTGAAGGTCCTCGATGAGCTGGAGAGGAAATACGAGGCCCTTAATCGCGAAAACCAGACATTGCTCTATTTTAAGAGAAATCTCACTTTGAGGGGTCTATCAAGCAACAACATGTTTCAGCTTAGAGAGGTGAACAGGGACAGCACCCTGAACAGATATAACCTGGAGCTTCAGGAACTGTTGATAGAGCGGGATAAATACCTTACCACATATACCGATCGTCATCCAAAAATAAAGGATATTAACAGTAAGATCTCGAAATTGAGGGGCTCAATCCGTTCGGATGTAAACTCGAGGATAGATCTCAACAAGAAGGATATGGATATTCTGAAGGGGGATATCGAGAAGTATAAGGAGAAGACATCGGAGTATCCGAACGACAGCTTGATCCTCGTCAGGCTCCAGAGAGAGGTGGAGCTTCAGAGCAGTCTCTTTTCAGAGCTGAATTCAAAATACCAGGAGATTCTAATACAGGAATCCGGGAAGATCGTCGAGGTGTCGGAGGTGACTCCGGCCCTCAGCAACAATAAAAGGGTAAATCCGCCGAAGATCGCCTCCTCGTTTTTTATGGGCCTTTTTATAGGATTGTTTCTCGGGATCTTCTTCGCGATTGTAAGAGAAAACATGGACACCTCCATCGGTACCATTGAGGACGTGGAGAGCTATCTGGAGATCCCCGTCCTCGGAGTCATTCCCTATGTGGCATCGATTAAGGGCGTTCCGGAAGAAGAGGAGGTAAAAGAAAAAGAGGGGATTTTGGAGACTCCCCTTGTATTTTTTATGAACCCTAAATCCCAGGTTATGGAGGCGTACAGGAGTCTTCGCACCAACATCCTCTTCATAAATAAGGAAAAGGGAACAAAGACGTTTATGGTTACAAGCTCCTCGCTCCAAGAAGGGAAAACGATAAACTGCGTCAATATCGCCGTTACCCTTGCCCAGGGGGGTTACCGCACTCTTTTGGTCGAGGCGGATATGCGTCGGGGCACCATCGGCAAGATATTCGGGATAGATAAGTCACCGGGGCTGTCGGACATTATCCTTTCCAACAGGGACTGGAGGGAGGTAAAAAGGGATATTAACGATATAATGCTCGGCAGTATCGATATGGATGTCTTGATAAAGACCCCGGAGTTATCGAATTTCAACATCATAACTTCCGGGACATTACCTATAAATCCGTCGGAGCTGATTAATTCCCAACAGATGTCCAAGTTCATAGAAGAGATAAAGGAAAACTACGACTTTGTGATTTTCGACACCACGCCGGTGTTGCCTGTTACGGATGCGGTCCTATTGAGCCAAAAGCTCGAAGGAGTTTTCTTGCTGTACGAAGTGGGTAAGATCGCAAGGGGCGTTCTCAAGCGGTCTAAATTGCACCTGGAGGCGGTCAAGGCGAACGTCATGGGGGTGATTTTAAACGGCGTAAGACCGGAATACGGCCCGGATTATTACGAATATCATTACCAGTATTACTACAGTGAAGACAAAGTAAGCTCCAAACCCGGAGACCCTACGGAGCTGAAGGAGATGTTTACAAAGGAAAACATGATGCGTGTTTTAACCTCCGCCAAAGATGGAGTCGCAAATCTCTTTAAGAGAAAATCGAAATAAGAAAGCTCCCCTGAAAAACCCCTCTCTCATGTAGGTCCTGTCATGAAGGCGCCCAAAATAGACGAGTCTACAGAAAATTTAAACACCCCCACAATTTTATTGTTCGGGGTTATGATTTTATTCATCGCCCTTCTCGCCCTTTTTCTGTCCGGGGGGGTGGAGCTCAAGATGATGATCCTGTTGCTCGGGGTTATCTCTTCGGCGATATGCTTTTTCAACACGGAGATGGCCCTCTACTTGATAATCTTCGCGATGCTCTTTTCGCCGGAGTTCTCCCTCGGAGGCGGGCTGGAGGAGGAGCGAAGCCTCGTAATCAGGATCGAGGATGTGGTAATAGTCATAGTATTTTTGTCCTGGGTGCTGAAAACCACCATATACAAGGGCCTCGGGCTTATCGTTAGGACCCCCCTTAACAACGCGATACTGATCTACATTTCCGCCACCCTATTATCAACCCTCTGGGGATCGCTTGTTGGAGAGGTAAGCCTCCTGTCGGGTCTCCTTTATGTATTTAAGTATATGGAGTACTTCCTCGTCTTCTTTCTTTTTGTCAGCAATTTGGAGGACAGGAGCCAAATCAAGCGTTTCGTCGTCGTGGCTTTTATTGTCGCGATATTTACCGCCCTTTACGCGATTATCCAGATCCCCCAGGGGGTAAGGGTGAGCGCCCCGTTCGAGGGGACATCGGGAGAGCCGAACACCCTCGGGGGATACCTGATTTTGATCATCTCCGTCTCGGCGGGGCTTTTAATGACTCTTGAGGACAGGAAGATCAAGAGGTATCTCATCGGTGTAATCGCGCTGCTCTCGATCCCTTTTGTCTTTACCCTGTCACGCAGCTCGTATATCGCCGTGATTCCGATGTTTATAACCATGTTTTTCTTTTCAAAAAAGAAGCTCATCCTTGCCGCTCTTCTGTTGATCCTTCTGGTGCTTTCGCCCTTTATGCTCCCGGAAAGGGTCAAGGGGAGGGTGACCGAGACCTTCGTGCCTTATCCCGGTTATGAGGGCACCGAGACCCTTCTGGGCAAAGACCTGGATCCTTCTACGTCGGCCAGGATCACCTCCTTCAGACATGCCTTGTCGAAATGGTCTGAAAAACCGCTCTTGGGCTGGGGTGTCACGGGGATTGGGTTAATAGACAGCATGTATTTCAGGGTCCTGGCGGAGACCGGCTTTTTGGGGATTGCCGCCTTTTTTTACCTGATCTACAGGATAATAGTCTTTCTCTACTCCACCTTTAAGGAGGCCCGGGACAGGCTTCTCAAGGGGTTGTCATTCGGGATGCTCCTGGCGACGCTGGCCCTCCTCGCCCATTCTATAGGTGCGGCGACTTTCATTATTGTCAGGATCATGGAGCCGTTCTGGTTTTTTATGGCGACGATTTTCCTGCTGTCAAAGATAGAGAAGTCAACAATGGAGATTACGGTCGAGGATGGACAGTGAAAATCGCTTATTTCCTAAAAAGCCTTCCGGAAAAATCAACCACATTTATTTACAAGGAGATCGAGTTTCTGAGAAAGAGGGGCAACGAGGTCTACATCTTTCCCGTATGGGATATAGAGACGTCGGATATCCCGGACTCCATTGCGGAGGGGGACGATTGCAACTACGGGCGGTTCTCCCTTCTGTATCCCCGCTGGGCCGTCGCCCTTCTGAAATTCCTTATCATCAAGCCGAAGGCCGTCCTGAATTTTTTTTTGGAGTATAGGAGGCTGTACGGGATAAAATTTGTATTAAAATCATTGGAGGCGGCGCTCGTCCTGAAGGGCATCGGTGTAAGCCGTATCCACGCCCACATGTTGTCCATCTCGGCAACGAGGGCCAGGATCGCCTCGATACTCATCGACATCCCCTACACCTTTACGGCCCACGGTTCCGATCTCCTCCTCCTTTCCCCCCGCGACTCCGCCGAGCTCTTGAGGGACGCAAAAAGCGTTATAACGCCGACCGAATACAATAAGAAAAAGATCGTGGAGATAGGGGGGGATGTAGCCGGGGATAGGGTCAGGATAATACCGTACAGCGTGGACACGGAACTCTTCTCCCCCCTTGGGGTGGGAAGGGATAAGGGGGAAATCGTCGAGATTATCAGCGTGGGGAGGTTGCATCCCGTAAAGGGGTACCCCTATCTGCTTAAGGCTACGGGCCTTCTTAAAAAAAAGAAGCTCAAATTTCATTTGACCGTTGTGGGGGACGGCGCCGAGAGGGGAAATCTTCAAAGAATGGTTGAAAAGCTCGGTCTTGAAAGATTCGTCACGTTCACGGGGAGCCTTTACGGAAGGCGGCTTCGGGATCGGCTCAGGGTCTCCGATATATTCGTCCTTTCGAGCGTTTCGGAGGGGCTTCCCGTCTCGATGCTGGAGGCGATGGCGGTGGGACTTACCGTCGTGGTGCCGGAGATCACCGGGATACCGGAGATGATCACCTCTGGCGGAAGCGGCGGGAGCAAGGAGAACGGGATTACCTTTGAGCCGAAAAATCCCGAAGACCTGGCCCAAAAGCTTGAATCGGCGATCAGGGATCGTGTCCTGAGGGAGAGGCTCGGCCGGGCGGCGAGGGAGGCGGTGGTTAAAAAATGCTCGTACGAAACCACGTACGGGAAGATCGCGGAGGTTATCGAGGGGGTGTCTCCCCGGTCCTGACAGTAAAGGGCTCCCTATTGAAATTCAATCGATGGCAAGGGGCTGAAATTTCCACACTTTTTTTGAGGTATTTCGTTGAGGCGCGCCCTTTTTATATCGTATAACTTCCCCCCCATGGGGGGCGGCGGGGTCCAGAGGACGGTCAAGTTCGTCAAGTATCTCCCCGAGTTCGGGTGGGAGGCTTTGGTTTGCGCCGCCGATGACAAAACCTACTGGGTTCGGGACGAGACGCTCCTTGACGAGATACCGAAGGGTACGATTATAAGGCGGACTCCCCCCTTGAGGCCCCGATTTCTCATCTCCGCCCTCGAAAGGATTACGTCGAAGGCCTTTGCGGAGAGACTGATAAAAAACGTCTTCATCCCGGACGACAGGATCATCTGGGCGTTATCGGTCGTCTTTAAGGCGCTTCGGCTGATTAAGAGACATGATGTCAGGCTGATCTATTCCACATCGCCCCCCCACAGCTCCCATCTTGCGGCCCTCTTGTTGAAGAAGGTCACCCGGCTCCCCTGGGTCTGCGACTTCAGGGATCCGTGGACGAAGAATTACCTCTTCAATCCTCCAAACGGGTGGGTCGAGTCGATTAACGAAATGATGGAGAGGGGGGTGATGAGGGGCGCCGATCGGACGATATGCATTACGGAGAGGGCAAGGGGGATTTACGGGGAACTCCCCTGGGTGGATTCCGATCGCCTTGTTACTATATATAACGGCTACGATCCTGATGACTTCAGCGGTAAAAAGGATCGCAAGATCGATTCAAACAAGTTGATCATCACGCACTCCGGCTCCCTTTACGGTGGGAATTACCCGAAGTATTTTTTTTTGGCGGTTGAGCGCCTCTTGAGGGAGGAGCCCTCTCTCAGGGAGAGGCTGCTCTTCAGGTTTGCAGGGGTAATGGAGGGGGAGATAGAGTCCGAGATAGGGGATCATCTCGGTGGGAATTCCCAGTTTCTGGGGTACATGACTCACCGGGAGGCGGTTGACGCCGTCGCAGAATCGGACTGCAACCTTATGGTGATAAAGGCGGACGAGAACGCCTCGTATCACGCCGCCGGCAAGCTCTTCGAGTATATGGGGGCCGGGCGCCCCATCCTGGCCGTCGTTCCCTTAGGTCAGACCGCGGACCTCGTAAGGTCGACGGGAACCGGCATCGTAATCCACGAGGACGACCCGAAAGCCCTGTGTAGCAGACTCAAGGTGGCGTTTGCGGAGATCGCCGATATGAAGAAGGAGGGTACGTTCTCGCCGAATATCGAGGCGGTCGAGCGCTTCGAGAGGCGGAGGCAGGCCGGGAGGCTCGCAGCAATCTTCGACCGGTTGACGGCGGAGAAGGGGAAAAAATGAAGGTCGCATATATATTGGAGGGGATAAAGCCGGGCTGGCTCACCTACGAGTTGGAGGCGCTTAAGGATATCGGAGTCGAGATAGACATCAACCCGAACAATCCCGCGGCGTACTCGGATTTTTCGCCCTACGCGGAGCCGGAGGAGAGGTCTCTCGGCCGCGACATTCTTAATCTCACAGGGCGATTTTTAGGGGGGCCCTCCGTGACCCGCAACCGCTTCGGTAGGATGAGGAGATACGCCGGATGGCGGATCGCGATCTCGACCCTCGCCATGGCGGGGGGGATAAAGGAGAGAGGCGTCGGGATCATCCACGCCCACTTCGCCACCGGGCCGGCGGCCTCGGCGATGGCGGTGTCTGAGCTGACGGGGATTCCCTTTGCCTTTACCGGCCACGGCTACGACCTCTACAGGGAGCCGATCGACTGGGGGTTTCACGCGGAGAAGTGTCGGAAGGCGGCCTTCGTCAGGTGCATATCCGAGTTCAACAGGAAACATCTGGTGAAAAAAACCGGCCTTGACGGCGAAAATTTCCACGTCGTACCCTGCGGCGTGGACACGGAGCGCTTTCGCCCGGACGAGGGGGCCGATTTGACGCCGGACGGGGACCGGATCATCCTCGCGGTTGCGGGTCTCGTCCCGCCGAAGGGGATACCCTTTTTGCTGAAGGCGGTATCGAGCGACAGGGTCAGGAGGCTGAAGAAAAAGCTCGTGATCGTAGGCGACGGCCCTATGAGGGGGGAGCTGACTAAAGAGGCTTCGATGTTGGGGATCGACGTGGAGTTTACAGGGGAGGTCGAAAACCGCGATATATTGGAATATTACCGGAGGGCCGATCTATTTGTCCTTCCGTGCATTACGGCGCCGGACGGCCACCACGACGGCGTCCCCGTGGTCATGATGGAGGCGATGGCAGCGGGCATACCCGTAATATCGACAAACATATCCGGGATACCGGAGCTGGTTGACGACGGAAAGAGCGGGATTCTGGTTGGAGAAAAGGATACAAAGGCGATAGCGGATGCCGTAGAGAGGCTCCTTACGGACGACGACCTGAGAAGGAGGTTTTCTATCGAGGGGAGGAAAAAGGTCGTTAAGAAGTTCAATATCAGGGATGTGGCTAAGAGCATAAAAGCTCTTTTTGCGAAGTACTCGACGGGGGGAGTGTGAGGGGAAAAAGGAAAAATAGAGGCGGGATATTTTACGCCTGTTACGAGGATTTGACCAGGGAGGTGGCGTGGACCGTCCACATCAGAGAAGTGGTGGATAACTGGGTTAAAATGGGAAGGTCGGTGACGCTATTTTGCCCGTCCACCTTTCCCTTTCGGGTGCCGCCCGAATGCCGGGTGGTTTACGTACCCACGTTTAATATCAGGATTGTCGGCGAGTACCTGTACCTCCTCTTGCTCCCGCTCTACGTCCTCTTTTACGGGATGAAGCTCAAGCCGAGGGTGCTCTACTGCCGCGAGATGAGCCTGATGTTCTTCCTGTTAGTCGCCTGTAAGGTTATCGGGGCCCCCACGATAGTCGAGATCAACGGATTTCTTATAGATGATCTCAAGATCATCGGCACATCATCGCTGAAGATCCGGTTCTTCCGTCTCATGCAGAGGATAAACTTCACACTGGCCAAGGCCCTCGTCTTCGTCTCCAGCGAGCTAAAGGAGAGACACGTCGAGATGTACGCTCTCGATGTAGGGAAGACTTATATGGTGCCCAACGGCGTCGATACGGACCTCTTCTCGCCGGGGGAAAAGGGCCGCGCGATCGAGAACATCTCCCGGCTCGGGGGGATCGAGCTCGATCCGAAGAGGAGCTACGTCACGTTCGTCGGCTCGTTCTATCCCCACTCCTCCACCACCGTAATCGTCAAGGCCTCTAAATATATTGTAAGGAAGCGCGGCGACGTCGATTTTCTAATGATCGGGGACGGGCACGACCTTAACCTCTGCCGGAAGATCGTTGAAGAAAACCGGCTTTCGGAGAGGGTGCTCTTCCTCGGTGTTAGGCCTCACAGCGAGATCCCGGACTTCCTTCGGGCCTCTTCGGCCCTGATCTTCGTGACGACGGACCCGAAGAGGTGGGGAAACAGCATGAAGACACTGGAATATATGTCGTCGGGGGGCGCCGTGATAAGAAATTACAGGACCCTCTTCGACGTGCCGCTGACCCACGGCGAGGACTTCTTCTTCATTGAGGATGTGAGCCCGAAGAAGCTGGCCGGTGCGATAATTACCCTTATCGACGACCACAAGTTGAGGGAGAGGATAGGGGGCGGGGCGAGGAGGGTGATCGTCGAGAACTTCAACTGGAGGCGGACGGCAACGAGGCTCCTTGAAATCATAGACGGGCTGTAATGCTTTGGTTCTTACGGACTATATATAAATGTATTTAGATTTTTGGCGAAAAAAAACGGGTTAAACGTGAAGATGCTTCTGTTGACAAACGATTACCCACCGACGATTAGCGGGATATCGACCCTCTTTTACCGGATCTGGCTCTTCCTCCCGAGTGACCAAGATCTGATACTGGCGCCGAGCGTGGAAGGGTCAGCCGCCTTTGACAAAGAGAGCGGCAGAAATGTTGTCAGGTATCCGGCGATTCCCGTGAAGTCGATTTTTATAAAGGTCTTCAATTTCAGCGTGCAGTTTCTTTACGCCCTCCGTCTCTCTCTGCGCCACCGGGTAAGGCTTCTCCATGCGGGGCAGATACTGAACGGGGGGGTCATCGGGTATATTTTTAAAAAGATACTCGGCATCCCCTACGTAGTGTGGGTCTACGGGGACGAGACCAGGCCTATCTACATGAAGAGCCCTATCCACAGGTTATTAATCGATCGCCTGATCGGGGGCGCCGATCGAATCGTATCGGTCAGCCCCGTGATCACGGAGGAGTTTTTGGAATACGGCGTGTCGCGGGATAAGATAATAGAGATAATTCCGGGGGTGGACACCGAGACCTTCTCCCCCGGGAAGCCGCCGTTGGAGCTGATGGAGAGGTACGGGGTTAAGGGCAAAACCGTGCTCATGACCGTGGCCCGCCTAACGCCGAGGAAGGGCCAGGACACGGTGATCTCGGCGCTTCCCGGTATCTTGAAGAAGCACCCCGACGTCGTCTATCTGATCGTCGGGCACGGGCCCTACCGAAGGTCGCTTGAGGAGCTTGCCAGGGATGTGGGGGTTTTAGGCAACGTTATTTTCGCAGGGAAAGTTTCGGACACGGAGCTGCCGGATCACTACAGGCTCTCCGACATATACGTGATGCCGAACAGGGAGGTAAAGGACTCCACCGACTCGATCGAGGGATTCGGGATATCGTTCATCGAGGCGGGGGCGTCGGCAAAGCCGGTGGTGGGCGGAAGGAGCGGCGGTGCCGTGTTCGCCGTCGAGGAGGGAGTGAGCGGTGTCCTCGTCGACCCGGAAGACGTCGGGGGGCTAACTGACGCGGTAATCGGGCTTCTCGACGATCCGAAGGGGACCGGGGATTTGGGGAGGCGGGGGCTTGAGAGGGCGCGCACGTTCGACTGGAGGCTCAGGGCCGATGAGATATTAGAACTTCACCGGGAGTATGAGCGGTCGAGGAGATGATTTAGAGCCGGAAAAAGGCCGGTTTTTTCAGGCAGCGGGTTTTTGAAAATTTTACAAGGCGTTGTTTGAGGATTGGGGTCAAATCGATTTTCAAATCCGCCCTTTAGATGATATAATAGTTACCATGATGTCTGCAGACACTCCAAGGGCCTCGGTGGTGATCCCGACGATCGGGAGGGGGGAGCTCCTGATCGATACGTTAAGTCATCTCCTCTCTTCGGGCTGTAACGGCTGCGAGATAATCGTGGTCGATCAGACCCCCGACCCGGATGAATCCGTGATCGAGTTTGTAAAGGCGAATCGGGATAGAATAGTCTACGTCAAGATCGACGAGCCGGGGCTTACAAACGCCAGGAACGTGGGGATAGAAAAGGCGGGGGGGGATGTGGTGATCTTCTTGGACGACGATGTCGTTCCGGACGAACGGCTCGTCTCCGCCCACGTCGCGGCCTACGGGGGCGGCGGCGTGGACAATGTGGGGGGCGTCGCCGGAAGGATTTTGCCGCCGGGTGAGATATCGCATGAAGTGGAACAAAACCCGAAGAGGATCGCGAAGGTAAGGCTCTTCGGTCTTTTGATCCGCGAAAATTTCGATTCCGACGTCCCCACAACGGCCGATCACGCCAGGGGCTGCAACATGTCATTTCTTAAACAGGCCCTTGTAAAGGCGGGAGGATTTGATCTCGCCTTCGGGGGGACAGCCCACCTCGAGGATGCGGACATGTCCTTAAGGGTTAGGAGGCTGGGATACAGGATGCTTTTTTGCCCCGGGGCTTCCCTCATCCACCTGCTGGAGCAAACGGGGGGGTGCAGGCCCAAGAACACGAGGGATTGGTTCTTCTGGTACGGCCATAACCTGTGCCGTTTCTACAGGAAGAACTTCCCGGCGTATGTTTTCCCCCTTCAATGCCTCCACTTCGTTTTGAGGCTCCCCTTCCAGGCGGTAAAGAGGGGCAACTTGAAGATAGTTTCATGGGGGATCTCCGGATTTGCGAAATCCCTCTTCGAGGATATTTGAAATTTGTTTGTTTGGTTTGTTTGATATACGATTCAATTTGACGTCCGCTTTCAGGGGGCCGATATCTTAAGCCTAATTTCAAAGATATTTCTGAGACTTCGAGGGGACGTGGGGACGGACATCTCCCGTGGTCCCCTATCGGATAGGATAAGGGAGCGCGCGGCAGAGATCGCCCGGAAAAAATCGTGCGACGTCGCCCTCGAGGTCGGCGTGGGGGAGGGGCTTCTGGCAAAGTCGGTGATCGAGGGGGGCACCGTCAGGACGTTGGTCGGAGTCGATGTCCTAAAGCAGAAGCTCATAGAGGCGGGATTGAGGATTAGGGGCGACAATCCCTCAGGTGACGGCCCGATTTTCTCCGGGAGGCTGAAGGCCGTTGCGGCGAGGGGGGAGACGCTCCCCTTCAGGGACAAGACCTTCAACCTCGCGATTACCGTGAACACGCTCCACAACCAGCCCTCGTGGGACGAGGCCTCGGACCTCCTGGGGGCGGTCTGCGGCGCTGTTCGTCCCGGGGGGAGCGTCATCTTTGACATAAGAAACGGCAGGGACCCGCTGATCCGTGCGGCCTACAGGTTTTCCACGATCATCGATCCCTCGACCAGAAGACTCCCCGTAAACGCCTACTCCATGTCGAGGGTCAAAAGGAGGCTTTTGGAGCTCGGATTTGAAGTGGTGAAGAAAGTCCCGATAAGGTACAGGTTCTGGCCGATTCCGAGCGCGTTCCTGATAGAGGCGGTTAGGATTAAGAAATGAGAAGGGTACCTACAAACTCCTTTTACACGGGCCAGTGGGGGCTACTCCGCTCGGCGCTCTCTCTTGGAGGGGAAAAAGATATTTCCGCCTTCGAGGAGGCCTTCGCCGACTACATCGGGGTAAAGCGGGCCTTTCTCGTGGGATCGGGGACCTCCGCCCTCTTCATTATCTTGAAGGCGCTGAAAAAACTCCATCGAGGGAGGGAGGTCGTCCTCCCGGCGTACACCGTCCCCACACTGACGTTGGCCATAGAGAGGGCGGGGCTTACGACGAGGCTTTCCGACATAGATATAAACACCTTCAACCTCGACACGAAGCGCCTTGGTGAAGCGACATCGACCGACACCCTTGCCGTTCTGCCTGTTCACATGTTCGGGTTCCCGATGGATCTCTCGGAAGTATTGAGGCGGGCCGGGAGGGAGGGTTTTTGCGTAATCGAGGACTGCGCCCAGGCTCCCGGGGCCGAGATGTCGGGAAAGAGGGTGGGTGGGGGGAGCGGCGTTGGGTTTTTCTCCATGTGCAAGGGGAAGATCATCTCGACCTTCAGGGGGGGGGTCATAACGGCAAGCGACCCTGATATCGCGCGGGAGATCGAGAGGGAGATCGAGTCTATGCCGACCCCCGGCGTTCTTTTCAACACCGTCCTCTTTGCAGCGCTATTTCTGATGAACTACGCCACCAGTCCAACGGTATACGGCCCCCTCTTCAGGCTGATCGAGCCCTTCAAGTCCACCGAGGTTCACGAGCACTTCGAGCCGACTCTTGCGACTCCCTTTGCCGCGAGGCTCGGGAATATCCAGATCGAGGCGATCGGCGATCAGATCGGGAGGAGGATCGAAAACGGAAAAACCCTTTACAACGCCTTAAAGGAGATCGAGGGGGTAACTCTTCCCGCAATCATAGACGGGGCGTCCCCCTCCTACAATCACCTACCCGTTATGATAGAGGAGGGGGAGAGGATTGAGCACATCGCCCGGCTCCTCTTAGAAAGGGGGATAGACACCGCCCGCATGTACGAACGGCCGATTCACAAAATATACCACCTCGGGTATCCCGACACCACCGATCCCTTTCCCGAGGCGACGAGGCTGTCCGAGCGCCTTATGGTGCTGCCGGTTCATCCGGGAGTAACGGGCCGGGATTTGGAGACAATATTGGAAACCTTTAGGAAGATATTTTCTTAAAAGCCATGTTGATATCCAAAGGTAAGAAAGCAAAGATGAGAAAGAGGTTCTATCTCGCAATCCTTCTCGTTGCGGTTATTTTAGGGCTCCTGATACCCCTTATAGCCGAGAAGCTCTCCAACGTGAGAGAGCCGGACTACTACTACCCCCACGATGTCGACCGGGAGGATTACCTCAAAGAAAAGAAACAAGAGGTGAAATGATTCCTATAAGAAATATCGGAAGGGCGCTAAAAAAGGCGAGGGAATTTCCGGGTTACGCCCTGAAGGCCCTTATCCAGAGGTCCCGCTCCGGCTTCAGCTATTTCCTTTTTAGGGGAAGGAGCGCTCCCCCGGAGACGGTCTCGCTCCTGTTGACCTACAGATGCAACCTCCGCTGCAAGATGTGCGGCCAGTGGGGGGAGACCGGCTCCTCGAAGTTTTATACGCCCGAGATCTTGAGGGAGGAGCTTGACGTTAAAGAGGTAGGTAAGCTTGTGGATCATCTCAAGCGCTCCTACACCTTTCCGCCGGCGATCACCCTCTTCGGCGGGGAGCCGCTCCTCTACGGGGGGCTTATCGAGGTCGTCGAGCGGATAAAGGGAAACGGGATGCGGCTTAACATCATCACGAACGGGACGCTCCTTAAAAAATACGCAAAAGACCTCGTCAGCGCAAAACTGGACGAGATCATTTTTTCCCTCGACGGACCGCCCGATGTGCACGACATGGTGAGGGGGAGGAAGGGGGTCTTCGATGACGCGAAGGAGGGATTTTTGATCCTCGATGAAGAGAAGAGGCGACTTAAGACAACCCGTCCCGTTCTCAACGTAAACAGCACGATCTTCGACTTCAACTACCTCGATATCCCTCGGACCGTGAAGACCGCCCGCTCCCTCGGGGCCAGGGAGGTAACCTTTCATCACCTGATCTTCATAGACGGCGGGAGGCTGAAGAGCCACAACAGGGAGATGAGAGAGCACTTCGGCTGCGAGAGTCACGACTGGGCGGGCTTTGTCCTGGACAGGCTACCGGACATAGATACGAAGCGGCTCAGGGAAAAGCTCGCCGAGGCGAGGTCGATGGGGGCGACGGTCTACCCGAACCTGACCGACGACGAGATCGAGGCCTACTACACGAACTTCACCTTTTCCCCGAAGAGCTACTCGGGCAGATGCAAGAGCCCCTGGATGGTCGCCTACATCTTTCCTGACGGCACCGTTCGGCCGTGCCTTTCCCTGGGGGTCAAGATCGGCAATATCAGGGAGCGTCCCCTCGCCGAGATATGGAACGACTACCTGTACAGGCGGTTCAGGAGGCGCGTAAAGGAGCGGGGACGGTTTGACGTGTGCGATCGGTGCACGGAGCTGTATCGGTTTTAGCCGATGTAAATTAATTTTTTGCAGGATTGGAGAAACAGACTTAAATGGGGGAGAAAGGTGGAGCAGGTGGGGGAAGGATAAAGGTCCTTCACGTAATCACGCGGATGGAGGAGGGGGGTGCGCCAAGGGCCCTGCTCTCGCTCCTTGACGGAATTGACGGTCGGGAGTTCACCCAGTCCCTTGCGGCGGCGGCGGGGCCTCCGGGGAGCGACCTCTTGGGCTGCGGGAGGGACCTCGGGATCGAAGTTCACGAGATCAGGACGTTTACGAGGGAGGTAAGCCCGGTCAGGGACGCTCTGAGCCTCCTCTCGCTGGTTGCGTTAATGAGGAAAAACAGGTATGATATTATACATACGCATACATCGAAAGCGGGCTTTCTGGGAAGGTTGGCGGGGAGGCTTGCCGGCCACCGCAGGCTCATATACTCCCCCCACGGGAACATCTTTACCGGCTACTTCCCCCGATGGGAGGCCGGAATTTACACGTTTGTGGAGAGGATCGCGGCCGGATGGTGTGAGAGGATCGTGACCCTCTCCGATGCGGGGAGGCGCGAGTTTCTCGAGAGGGGCATAGGCACCGAGGGCAAGTACAGGACGGTATACAACGGCATCGACGTTGAGGCCTTCGGGAAGGGGGCGGACCGAAAGGGAGTTCGCAATGATCTCGGATTCGGGGACGATAACCTCGTGGTTGTCTGCGTGGGGAGGATGGTGCCGATAAAAGGTTACGACAGCGTTGTCAGGGCGTCTAAAGAGATCATCTCCGGCCTGGCTCCTAAGAAGGTTCGCTTCCTGATGGTGGGTGAGGGGCCGCTGAAGGTGGAGTTAATGGAGGAAGCAGGGGCGCTGGGGGTCGGGGGAAATTTTACGTTTCTAGGCTTTCGCGACGACGTTTCCCGGCTGCTTTCCGCCTGCGACCTCATGGTCATGCCCTCGCTCAACGAGGGATTGGGGATGAGTATAGTGGAGGCGATGGCCCTCTCGCTTCCGGTGGTGGCCTCTCGTGTGGGGGGGATAGCCGAGGTGGTCGACGACGGAGTGACCGGGATACTCGTTTCCCCGTCAAACCCCGCTGACCTGGCGAAAAGTTGTGTCGAGGTACTTCGGGATAAGGGAATGGCAAAAAAGATGGGAAGGGCCGGGAGGGTCAGGGCGGAGGCGCTCTTCGACATCAAGAGCGCGGTAAAAAACACCAAGGCCCTTTACAGGGAGATGATGGAAGGGGGATAATCCGTTGAGATCGATAAAATCGGGAGATGACAGAGGTAGGGAAAGGGGCAGGGGTATCGGCGGAGAGATCGAATGATAATCGCCATTCACCAGCCGCAATATCTGCCCTGGCTCGGGTACTTCGACAAGATAGAAAGGGCAGACGCCTTTGTCTTCCTCGACACGGTGCAGTTCAAGAAGAACGAGTTTCAAAACAGGAACAGGATAAAGGGGACGAACGGCGGCCAATGGCTTACCGTGCCGGTCCTTCAAAGACACGGGCAGAGAATAAACGAGGTTGCGATCAACAACACCGACAAATGGCGGAAAAAGCATATCACGGCCGTGACCTCCTGCTACGGAAAGGCCCCATTTTTCGGCGAATATTTTGGGGCCTTCGAAGAGCTCCTCTCGAGACCGTGGGAGGGGCTGTCGTCCCTGAACATGGAGACGGTGAGGCTTATCGCCTCGATCCTCAAGATCGAAACTATCTTCTATACAGCTTCGGAGCTGGGGGATTTTTTGGAAGACAGGGACGGGCGCCTCGTTGGGATTGTCAAGGAGCTCGGCGGGGACACATACCTCGCAGGTGCCGGGGGGAGGGAGTATATGGACACCTCGGTTTACGCCGACTCCGGAATAGAGGTCGTCTTTCAGGATTTCAAGCATCCTGTATATCCCCAGCTCTTCGGGGAGTTTGTGCCGTATCTTTCTGTTGTAGACCTTCTGTTCAACGTGGGCGGATCGAGCCTTGATTACATTCGGGGGAATATATGAACATGAACATACTGGCGCTGGGGGCGCATCCGGATGACATTGAGTTCGGGTGTGCCGGAACCCTCGCGAAGTACGCGAGGAAGGGCCAGGTTATATATTATATGATATTGACGAAGGGGGAGAGGGGCGGCGTAGGAAAGGTGAGGGCGAAGGAGCAGAAGGAGGCCCAGCGGACCGTATTGGCCAAGAAGATCTTCTGGGGGGAATTCGAGGACACCGCCCTTCCATCGCAGAAGGACCTGATAAGGGCGGTGGAGGACGTCATCTTGGAGGTCGATCCGAATATGATACTGGTAAACTACCATGAGGACACCCATCAGGATCACAGGGAGCTCGCCCTGGCGTTGAATTCCTCCGCGAGGCACATAAGGAACGTCCTCTATTATGAGGTTCCCACGACTCAGAATTTCTCGCCGACCGTCTTCGTGGACATTGAAAAATTTATGGACATAAAGGTGCAGGCGCTCATGGCCCACAAGTCCCAGATAATGAAGACCAACGTGGAGGGGATCTCGATTGTGGAGATCGCCCGCTCCCTGGCGAATTTTCGCGGGATACAGGCGAAGATAAAATACGCCGAGGCCTTCATGCCCCAGCGGCTGGCCATTAACGTCTAAATTTAACATCGGTATGATCGTTCAATCGGAAAAAGGGGGCAAAAAGAAAGAAGGGGTCATTGCCCACTCCCGCCCGTCCATCGACGAACAAGATGCCTCAAGGGCGGCCGAGGTGATCAGGTCAGGGATGTTGACCGTGGGGGATGAGAGGGCCGCCTTCGAGAGGGCCTTTGAAAAGAGGATGGGGATACGCTCCGGTGGCGCCGTCTCGGTCGATTCCGGAACGGCGGCAATCCACCTGGCGCTTGTTGCGCTGGGGGTCGGGGTAAACGACAGGGTAATACTACCGGCTTATCTGTGCGCGGCCCCTTTGAACGCCGTCAGATACGTGGACGCTTTGCCGGTACTCGCCGACGTCGACCCGGACACGGGGGTTTCCGGCGAAAAAGAATTCGCCGATGCCCTTAAGTCTATCAAGGGGGGGAGGGGGGAAAAGGGGGGGAGGACGTTTATTATCGCCGTCCACCCCTTCGGGAGGTCGGCACCTGTGGACGAGATTAAATCCCTGGGGCTTCCCGTTGTCGAGGACTGCGCCCAGGCGACGGGGGGCACATTCAAGGGGCGTCCCCTGGGAACATTAGGCGACGTCTCGGTCTTCTCCTTTTACGCCACAAAGGTAATGACCACCGGCCGGGGGGGGATGGTCTGCACAGGAGACGGGGAGATAACGGACGAGATTCGAGACCTCATCATATACGACGAGAGGGAGGAGAGTGGGACGAGGTTTAACTACGCGATGACCGAGTTCCAGGCGGCGCTGGGAAGAAGCCAGCTTGAAAAACTCGATGCCTTTATATCGAGGAGGAGGGAGATAGCCGCCTACTACCGAAAGGAGTTCGAGAGGGCCTCGATACCGATGCCCCAAGAGCCCCCGGCGGGGGATGATATCAATTACCGCTTTATTGTAAAGACGGCGGGGGCGGTCGAGGTGGTCATCAAGAAGCTGGAGAAGAGGGGGATAGCCGCCAGGAGGCCCGTCTTCAAGCCCCTATATCAATATACGGGGCAATATACAGGGGACGGGGAGCTCCCGGGGACGAAGAGGGCGTTTGGGGAGGACGTCTCGATTCCCATCTACCCGACGCTGACGGACGGTGAGGTGGAGAGGGTGGCGGCGGCCGTGATAGATGTTACGGCCGGATTAAAATGATTAAAAGAGGAGCTGAAATATTATAAATAATATATGGTGAAGCATATATGACCTCAGGAAACAAAGATAGGGATATAGGTATTTTTTGGTATATATCCCTCGCGGCTTTTATTGTTCTCATCCTTCCGCCGGTTTTAAGGTTTTTTGTCGATGTAGGTGAGCGGTGGATATGGATACTGCTCTTTTCCGGGTCGACCTCATACGTTCTTATGCCGGTCGCGATCAGAATCTCGAAGAGCCGAAACTATATGGATGTGCCGGAGGGTAGAAAGGATCACGATAACGCAACTCCGATTCTGGGAGGGGTCCCCGTTGTGGTTGCATTTATTGTCTCCCTCGCTATAAACGGCGTCATAAGCCCGGCGCTCTTCTCGGTTATGGTGGCGTCATTGATAATCTTTGTCGTAGGAATCATGGAGGATATCTTCGGGGTCAAGGAGTGGATCAGGCTCCTGGCGCAGGCGGCGGCCTTCGGGGTGGTTGTCTCGGCGGGGGTGGTCTTGAAGCTCTTTCCACCGACTCCCATAGGACACGTGTTGGATCTCGCCCTCACCTTTTTCTGGATTGTGGGGATAACAAACGCCATGAACTTCATCGACGGCATGGACGGGCTCTGCGGCGGAATTACGGTCGTGATAACGTCCTTTTTGGGGATAATAGCCTTTCAGACGGATCAGCCGGACCTGGGATGGCTCTCGATCGCACTTTTGGGCGGTGTGCTCGGTTTTATCCCCTTCAACTTTGTCCCTAAAAAGAATGCGAGGATATTCTTGGGCGACGCCGGAAGCTCCTTTCTGGGGTTCGTGCTGGCGTCTCTGGCCGTCCTGGGGGAGTGGTCTGAAAACGATCCCCTCGTCTCGTTTTCCACGCCCCTTATTATCTTCGGCGTCCTAATATACGACATAATCTATACGAATGTCGCCCGGATTGCAAAGAAGCAGGTAAAGAGCTTCAAGGAGCTCCTCTCCTTTGTGGGGAGGGATCATATCCACCACAGGATCGCGGCCCAGATAGGGGACAGGAAGCTCGCCGTTGTCTTTATCATTTCGATAAACACCGTTTTCGGGCTGGCGACCATCGCCTTGAGAAACGCCGATTTCATCGTTGCGCTGGTCCTCGTGATTCAGACCCTTTTGATCTTTCTCCTCATCACGATCCTCGAGGTCGGCTCGAAGAAGCGAAACAGGAGAAAGGAGGACAGGAGATAGACCGATAGGGACGTGATCCGAAAGGGGAAGCTCAAAAGAGATTGGAGACGACAGAAAAATATTATAAAATACGAAAGGACGGGATCGCCTTATTGAAGTATATCATCGAGTCTTATGAGGGGGCGGCGGCAGTAAGGACCGTGGATAGGGAAGAGATGATCCTGGAGATTATGATAGCACCCGGTTTTGAGGGAGTGGTGGATGCGGTTATAGACGAGCTTTCGGATGAGCTGGGGATAGTGGCGGTTGAAAGACCGGACGGTATCGATCCGCTGTAGTCGAGGGGTGGGAGCGAGGGGTAATTTAACAAGGCAGTTTGTAAAGAGGAGAGGTCTATATGGTTGAGATGAACTTAACTGAAGAGGATAAGACGAAGCTCCTTCTGATTGCGAGAGAGAGTGTCAAGAAGGCCGCCTCCGGATCAAAAAAAAGAAGCAGGGATACGGAAGGGGTTTCGGGAACCGATATAACTGAAGAGAATCTCAAGATGGAGGCGGGGGCGTTCGTCTCACTCCATAAAGGGGGAAAGCTCAGGGGGTGCATAGGGCGGTTCGAGGCGGAGGGCCCCCTTTACGAGACGGTGGAGACAATGGCGAGGGCCGCCTCGATAAGCGATTTTCGCTTCAGCAGGGTTGCCCCGGACGAGGTGGAAGATATCGATATAGAGATATCCGTCTTGAGCCCCCTAAAGAGGATTCAAGACGTATCTGAGATTGAGGTGGGGAGGCACGGATTGTATATCATCAGGGGATCGAGTCGGGGTACACTTCTGCCCCAGGTCGCCTCGGAGCGGGGCTGGGACAGGGAGACGTTTTTGGAGCAGACCTGCCTGAAGGCGGGGCTTGGCAGGAACGCGTGGATGGACGAGGAGACGGAGCTCTATACATACGAGGCGTTCGTCTTCGGCGAAAAGTGAGGGTCGCCGGGGATCCTTTGTGATTCTCGATGCATGGTGAGTACGCTTAAAGCAAGATAAAAACGCCGGTTTTACTATTAAGACTAAACAGAGGCTTTTAAAATAAACAGTATCGGAGTTGATTGAATAACAAAAAGGTTGTTAGAGACCTTACCCTTCCCTTTTTCTTTCAGCGATTTCTTGGCGGCTTCTCTTAAGTAGTTTAAGGCCGCCTCATCACTCTGCTAATCCACGTTTATAATTTCGCAAATGGTTCTGTTTTGGCGATGAAAAGTCCAACATTGCAGGCGCATGACCGCCGGCTCCGATGAGGTGAAAATCTCTAAAAACTCCCCCAAACGCGCGATTCTTGCCGCCGGGTGATACCGCGCGATATTTAACGGTCTATTCCCGTCAGGAAAAGATTTGCCAACACTCCCACCCCGATAAAGCTGTGCAGACATTGGCAATATTAAGCTAAATCCCAAATCCGCCAAGATCGATACGTCGAGATCGAGGTATCAGGATAGCCTCGACACCGCCTCCTTGATCCTCTCAAGCCCGCCCCTTATGTCTTCGACGGAGGAGGCGTAGGAGAGGCGGATACAGTTATCGTCTCCGAACGGCAACCCGGGGACCAGGGCCACCTTCACCTCAGATAGGAGATAGGAGGCGAAATCCAATGACCCGCCGATTTTCCCGCCGGGGTGGGATTTCCCGTACACGCCGGAGATGTTCGGGAAGGCGTAGAACGCCCCCTGGGGCCAGTTGCAGCGCACCCCCTCGATGTCGTTCAGCCCCTCGATCATGATGGAGCGGCGCTCCTCGAAGGTGCTCCTCATCTTTTCGACCTCGTCCTGGGGGCCGGAGAGGGCCTCGATCGCCGCCCACTGAGAGATTGTGGTCGGGTTGGACGTGCTCTGGCTCTGGATTCTGGTCATGGCGGAGACCAGCTCTTTGGGGCCGGCGGTATAGCCGATTCGCCATCCTGTGGTGGCGTAGGTCTTGGAGATGCCGTTGACGACTATTGTTAGATCTTTTATCTCTTTGCCGAGAGAGGCGATGCTAACGTGCTCGAATCCCCCGTAGATCAGCTTTTCGTATATCTCGTCCGAGATTACGTAGATCTCGTTTTCCACGGCGAACTCGGCGATCTTTTCCGTCTCCTCTTTTGTATATCCGGCCCCCGTGGGATTCGACGGCGAGTTGAAGACGATCGCCTTGGTCTTGTTCGTTAAAGCCTTTTTGAGGTCGTCGACCGTAACCTTGAAGTCCTTCTCCACCCCGGCAAACACGATTACCGGCTTCGCCCCGGCGAGCTCCACCATGGGAGGGTAGGAGACCCAGTAGGGTGCGGGGATGATCACTTCGTCCCCCGGCTCGAAAAAGGCGAGGGAGAGATTGAAGAACGAGTGCTTTCCCCCGCAGGAGACGACTATCTCCGACGGCTCGTAGGACAGGTCGTTGTCCCTCTTGAATTTTTCTATTATCGCCCCTTTGAGCTCGATGATCCCCCCCACGTCGGTGTAGCCGGTTTTTCCGGCGTTGATCGCTTTGATCGCCGCCTCCTTGATGTTTGCGGGGGTGTCAAAGTCCGGCTCCCCGGCGCCGAAGCCTATTACGTCCTCTCCCTTGGCCTTGAGTTCCTTTGCTTTTGCCGAGATCGCCAAAGTCGCCGAGGGGGCCAGACCCAGAGCCCTCTCTGAAAGCTTCCTCTTCATGTTAGGTTCCCCTCTTTTCATATTCCTCTTTAAACTTCTCCTTCAATTTCCTTTCCACACATTTCGGTACAAGATCGGTGACGGGCCCCCCCGCCATGGCGGCGGCCTTGATGATGTTGGAGCTGACGTAGAGGTACCTGTACCCGGTCATCAGGAAGAAGGTCTCGATATTTCGGTTGAGCTTCCGGTTCATCAGCGCCAGCTGGAGCTCATACTCGAAGTCGGACACGGCCCGAAGCCCCCGGATGATCGCCTTGGCTTTTACCCTTTCGGTGTAGTCGACAAGGAGCCCCTCGAAGGAGTCGGTCCTCACCGAGTCGTTGTATTCGTCCAATGCTTCCGTAATCATCTCGATCCTCTCATCCACCGTGAACATGGTGTGTTTGTAGGGATTTATCCCGATGGCCATTATCACCTCGTCAAAGACGGTCAGGGCCCTCTCAACGAGATCGACATGACCCATAGTGATGGGATCGAAAGTACCTGCGAGAACAGCAAGACTGGGCATATTATACCTCACTCATTATAAAAAAAGGATATACTTGTATCACCGTATCGCTTTGTCGTCTCCCTCTTCAATGACCCGTACAGTTCTTCCGGAGACCTCTTTGAATCGTGCTCCCAGAGAAGGACTCCCGCCGGGTTTAAGATATCTTCGATGGATATATAAAGAACGAGCTCCTGGGTCCGGTTGAACCGGGAGTAGGGCGGATCCAGAAAGACGATGTCGAATCTCTCGCCGTTCTTTCGGATCATCTTGACCGCCTTCGCCGCATCGAGTGGTATTATGGACGCCCTCTCCATCAGCCCCAGCTCCGTGATGTTTCTCCTTAAGACCTCCAGCACCCCGGCGCTCCTCTCCACGAAGGTGCAGCGACCCGCCCCCCGGCTCAACGCCTCGATACCTATGGTTCCCGCCCCGGAGAAGAGGTCCAGAAACCTTGCCTCCAAAACCGCATCGCCGATGATCGAAAAGAGCGCCTCCCTAACCCTGGCCCCGGTGGGTCTGACCCCTCTATCCTTCGGGGTGAAGAGCCTTCTCCCCTTGAGTTCCCCCGCCGTTATATTCACAATTTACTCACGTCACTATATCTCACTATATCCTCACGTCACGATATATCCGCTTCCCCAAGTATCTGTCGAAACGTTTTTTGTCCGCTTCTCCGGTAAGATGGGATAGATAAATCCCTCACGACCGGACAAGAAACGAGGGGCGTCAACAATGAAGCCGCCTCAGAGCCTTACAGGCACGCCGCGGTCCCTCAGGTACTCCTTCGCCTCCCTTATGGAGTACTCCCTGAAGTGAAAGATGGAGGCCGCCAGGGCGGCATCGGCGCCCGTCTTCGTAAATCCCTCGTAGATGTGCTCCAGGTTTCCCACGCCCCCGGAGGCGATTATCGGGATAGTAACGGCGTCGGAGACCTTCTTGGTCAGGGCGAGATCGTATCCCTCCTTCGTGCCGTCAAAGTCCATGCTGGTGAGCATGATCTCACCGGCGCCCATCTCCTCCATCCTAATCACCCACTCGATTGCGTCTATCCCGGTGACCTCCCGACCCCCGTGGGTGACCACCTCCCAGGATAGGCCGTCATCGCCCTCCTTTCCCGGTATCCTTCTCGTGCTCTCCTTTATCGTGACACCCCAGTCGCCCGTCTTTCTCCTCTTTGCGTCCACCGCCACGACGATGCACTGGGAGCCGAAGCGCTTTGCGGCGTCGTGGACGAACTCGGGGTTTTTCACCGCCGCGGTGTTGATGGAGACCTTGTCCGCCCCGGCGTTTAAAAGCCCCCGGATGTCCTCCAGCGTCCTTATACCCCCGCCTACGGTCAGGGGCATGAAGACCTGCTCGGCGGTGCGCCTCACAACGTCGATGATGATGTTCCTCTTGTCCGACGACGCCGTGATATCCAGAAAGGTCAGCTCGTCCGCCCCCTCGCCGTCGTAGATGGAGGCGTTCTCCACCGGGTCGCCCGCGTCGGTGAGGTCGATGAAGTTTATTCCCTTGACGACGCGCCCGTCCTTTACGTCGAGGCACGGTATGATTCTCTTTGCCAGCATCTAAAACTCTCTACGTCTTTGTACACTTTTGAGATATTATCTAAGTGGCGATAAAAAAACGCCTCGCTTCCCATTACCGCTAAAATTCGTATATTCCCGCCCTTTACTCGGCCTTCCCCCCTTCGGCCGCCGAGATCGCCTCGGCGAGGTCGAGGGTCCCCTCGTAGAGGGATCTTCCGGCGATGACGCCGATGACCCCGTCCTCCTCTAGGGCGGCCACCGCCCTGATGTTGTCGATATCCTTTATCCCCCCCGATGCGATCGTGGGAATTTTTCCCTCGACGGCAAGCCTCTTCGTCCCCTCGATATCCACCCCGCCGCCCACGCCGTCCTTTACGATGTCGGTGTAGATTACCGCCGCTATCCCGGCGTTTATGTATGAACGGGCGAGTTCAACCGCCGTGAGCGCGGTTCCCTCGACCCACCCCTTCGTTTTGACGAGGCCGTCCTTGGCGTCGATCCCGAGGATGATCCTCTCCGGAAAGCGGGAGGCCGCCGCAAGGACGAAATCGCGGTCGTCCACCGCGGCCGTCCCGACGATGACCCATCGTGCCCCCATCCCGAGGTATTGTTCGACTACCTCCATCGATCTTATCCCGCCGCCGATCTCCACCGGGACATGAAGCTCGCTTACGATCCTTGCGACCGTATCCATGTGGGCCGGGGCGCCCTTTTTCGCGGCGTCGAGGTCGACCAGGTGGAGCCTTTTTGCCCCGCACTCCACCCAGTTCTTGGCGGCGTTAAAGGGATCCTCGAAGTAGCGGGTCTCCCTGTTGAAGTCGCCCTGGGAGAGCCGGACGGCCCTTCCCCCCATCATGTCCACCGCCGGTATTACTACGATTCCCATCTGTTCACAAGCTCCCCGAATGCCTTCAAGATTTCAAGCCCCTTCTCCTGGCTCTTCTCCGGATGGAACTGGGTGGCGAAGATGTTTTCCCGGCCCACCGCCGAGACGAACTCGGCCCCGTAATCGGTCGTGCCGGCGGTGTATTTACCGTCGTTCGGGACGACGTAATAGGAGTGGACGAAATAGAAATAGTCGCCGTCGGCAAGCGAATCGAAGGGTGTTTGCGCCCCATCCCCTTTCTTCCACACCACCTGGTTCCAGCCCATGTGGGGGACCTTGAGCTTGTTATCCCCCGAAAAGGGATCTCCCTCGAAGCGAACCACCACTCCGGGGATTATCCCCAGACCGTCGTGACGCCCGAACTCGTAGCCCTCGGTGAACAGGAGCTGGAGCCCGAGGCATATCCCGAAAAACGGCCTTCCCCCCTTGATGAAGTCGACGACCGGATTGGCGAGGCCCTTATCCGTCAGGTTTCTCATGCAGTCGGGAAAGGCGCCCACGCCGGGAAGCACCATCCCCGCGGCGTCGTCGATCACCGCGGGATCGGACGTCACAACGACGTCCTGGCCGACCCGCTCCAGCGCCTTGCTTACGCTCCTCAGGTTTCCCATTCCATAGTCGACTACCGCAATCAAATCTCGCTCCTCAAACTTGCTCCTCAAATTTTTTTTAGACTTTCTTTTTAAACTATCTTATTAAAAACGCGCGGCGCCGCGCCCTTTTAAGGGCCGTGTATAAGCGTGAAAAAGGCCGTCTTTAATCCGCTCACATCAAAGGGCAAAGGGCGACGACCGACCTTGATCTTTTCATCTTAGGCCGTAAGCCGATAAGCCGCCCTCTCTCATCCCCCTTTCTCCCCGAAATCCGAGGAGACCGCCTTCATAAATATTCTATTTATAAAATTCCGCAATCGTGTTCACCACGTACTCGATCATCTCCCCGGTCAGCTCCGGATATATCGGAAGGGCGAGGCTTGTCAGGGCGGCCCTCTCGGACACCGGAAAGTCCCCCTTGCCGTAGCCGAGACTCTTGTAGCACTCCTGAATGTGCAGGGGTACGGGATAATATATCTCCGTGCCGATTTCCGAATCTGAGAGGTGTTTTCTCAATTCATCCCTCTTTTCAACCGTGATGACGAACTGGTTGTATATGTGGCGGCGGCCGTCGACTTCAGTCGGCAGCGTAACGACGGGATTTTTACCCGCCGCGAGGCCCGAGGAGGTAAAAAGCTCCCTGTATGCCTCGGCGTTTTTCCTCCTTCCCTCGGACCATTTGTCCAGATGCCCGAGCTTTACCCTCAAGACGGCTCCCTGGAGGGCGTCCAGCCGGCTGTTCAACCCCACGATCTTGTGGTAATACTTCGGCCTGCTCCCGTGATTTCTCAGTATCCTGGCCCGATCGGAAAGGCTTTTATCGCTTGTGGTCAGCATCCCGCCGTCCCCGTAGCCCCCGAGGTTCTTCGAGGGGAAAAAGGAAAAGCAGCCGAAGTCACCCATCGATCCTGCGCCCTTCCCCTTGTACTTCGAGCCGATGGCCTGGGCCGCGTCCTCGACGATCGAGAGGCCGTATTTTACGGCCAGCTCCAAAACCGGGTCCATGTCCGAAGTCTGGCCGTATAGGTGGACCGGCATTACAGCCTTTACGGTGAGACCCTCCTTCGTTTTCAGGGAGTCCCCGCTCCCCTTGAGCCCGGAGAGGAAAGATTTAAGCCTCTCGGGGTCGATGTTGAAGGTGGCCGGGTCGATGTCGACGAAGATCGGGACGGCGCCTGCTCTCGTGATTGAGCCTGCCGTGGCGAAAAAGGAGTACGGGGTTGTTATGACGGCGTCTGTGGCCTTTCCCCCGCTCATGCTGCCGATCTTGAGGGCCATGAGCGCCACCAGGATGGCGTCGCTCCCGGAGGCCACGCCCACGGCGAAGTCCGCCCCCACGTATCTGGAGACCTCCTCCTCCAGCGTCTCCACCTCCGGTCCCAGGATGAAGTACTGGGACTCCAGGACCCTTTCTACCGCCTCTTCTATCTCGCCCCTTATCGCGGCGTACTGGGCCTTCAGATCCAAGAGTGGCACCTTCATCCGCTCACCCCCTCTCCCGTCGATACAAGACTCACGCAGTCCTCCTTATTTACGTAGACCCTGCTGCAGGCGGGGCAGGCGGTTTCGCCTTCGCCCCCAAATTCGAGGTTCACGCCGCAGGCGCATATCCACCCCATGTGCCTGGCCGGGGTGCCGTAGACGAGGGAGAAGTCTCCGACGTCTCTTGTAACGACCGCACCGGCCCCGATGAAGCACGATCTGCCCAGCGTCACCCCGCAGACTATCGTGGCGTTGGCGCCGATGGTCGCCCCGTCCTCGATGATTGTTTTCCTGTATTCGTCCTTTCTCGGAAATTCGCTCCTCGGGTTGAACACGTTCGTGAGAACGGCCGACGGCCCGAGAAAGACGTAATCGCCCACCTCCACTCCCTCGTAGACCGAGACGTTGTTCTGAATCTTGACCCCTTTTCCTATCTTCACCCCCTGGCCTATGTAGACGTTCTGACCGATATTGCATTTTTCCCCGATCTTCGCCCCCTCCCGGATGTGGGTAAAGTGCCAGACTTTGGTGCCTTCGCCTATCTCCGCGCCGTCGTCTACGAAGGCGGAATCGTGGACAAAGACCTTATCCTTGTTGGACAAATCGCATTCCCCTTAAGTGGAAAATCGTTGAAATATTCTTATCCCTTCCTTCCGCGAAACATCGCCGGGATGACAAACGCAATCCAAAAGCCTATAAGGGCGTAACGGATGCCGGTGTAGATTTCCAGCTCCCCCGGCATAAGGGCGAAGAGCTTTTTGACGAATATCTTGATGACCACCACGCCGACAACCCCGGCGAGCACCTTCAGGATCTGATACCACCAGACGGAGCGGGGTGTAAAGTTAATGTATTCCTTCTCAAGAAAATAACCGACGGCGAGTCCCACGTATGTTCCGACCATTAACGACGACTCCGGACTTAAGAAATAAAAGAAGGCGCCGCTTATGAGAACCAGTATGATCTTGGGAAGCAGTTTGATGTTGTATTCCCTTTTGGAGACCTTGGCGTCGTACAGGATGTAAACGGCTATAATTACCGCGCCGATAAGCCAACCCCCCAGCACATCGATGGGCCAGTGCACCGCAAGGTAGAGACGGGAGATACCTATTAGGATCATCAAGATAACCGCCGCGGCCGTTGCCCACGCCTTCTTGAGCTCCCAGGCGACTGTCCCCCAGAACACAACCGCACCCTGGGCATGTCCGCTGGGAAACGCATAATTCATCTCCTCAATGAGGATATTTACTCCGTCGGAGATAGCGGGGCGTGGTGTTTCAAATATGTGTTTAAGGAAGTTGTTTATATAGGCGCTGAGCAGAAAGACGATACCGAGCTTCACGCCGAACTTCTTATCGATACACCAATACGTCAACGGAATGGCCAAAAGATAAAAATTTTCGTTGCCCAGAAAGGTTATCGCCTTGAAAAAGATATCTAAGGCCGGATTTGAAAACTGCTGAATGAACTGGATGATTTCTGGACCGGATAGAAATTCCATCGCTACACCTCATTTAGATTGATAAAATAATCGACAGACTCTTATACTAAATTTCTTTACTATAATCAATGAATTTTTTTCATGCAGGGGTATTATCTGACGCCGAAAATGGAGTTGATGTACTCGAAGCTGGCACTTATGTTGAGCCTTTTTACACCGATTGACTCCGGAATTGGATTAAAGGGTGAAGCGAAGTTTATCGCGGCTATTGCGGCGTCGTCCAGGACTTGATGGCCAGAGGAAGAGACAAGGATGACCCGGGAAACCCTCCCATCCTTCTCCACCGTAAAAATAACGGAGAGGAGCCCGCCCCACTGGTTCTTTTGTGCCTCGAGGGGGTAGTTCCACGCCATCTCGATCTGTGTTTTTATATGGTGAAAATAGCCGTAGTATTTGAACTCCCTCGTGTTCAGGGAGACGTTCTCCTCTTCCCTTATCCCCGGGGATGTTGTGCCGGGGGGCTTGTTTAGGCGGGCGATGGTGGTGTCATCCGGAAATATGTCGGTCACTGTAAGCCTGTCGTTGTTGTTATTCCGTTTCCCTTTATCCTTGGTTACCTTCGGCTCTTTCTTCTTCTTGTTCGGCTCCTTTTTAGGGGAGACCATCTCGGTCTTCGGCTCTTTATCTGCCTTCGGTTTCGGCGGTGTGGTATTTAACGGGGGCGATGGACTTGTCGGTCTTGAAGGCCTTTTCGGTGTCCCACCGCCGAGGGGACTCCCCTTCCTTACAGATTCATCCTCGAACTTTCTGTTCTTGTCGGAGAGCCTGTGGGTGTCCACCTCTTCATCCGTCTCCTCCTCTTGGGGAAAATCGTTGAACTCGTACTTCTTTTTGTCGTCGAACTCTATGACGAGGGGCTCCCTCTTTGCCTGCGTAAGGTCGATGGTGATGAGGGAGAAGATGAACAGAAGTATGACGTGAAAGATGATCGAGGAGATAATGAAGTACTCCACCCTCCGATCCTGCCGTTTTTTCCCTCTCCTTTTGATCGGGGGAGTTGCCGAAGGACCCGTCCGGCTTCTGGGCTTTCCGAAAAAGCGAAATCCCTTTCCCTTTTTGATTATCAGCTTCATCGTCTCTTGTGACAAAAGAAGATATTGTTTTTTCCCCTTGAATTTACCGTTCGTGACAATTTTAGGTCAAAAAGTACGGATTGTCAATGAAAACATCTCCCTTCTATCCCATTAATCGGGCGATGATTCTTGACAAGTAGTTCCCGATTTCATACAATCCAAAAATATGTTGTCTTTGAATTCGATGATTGAATTGATCCCAACCGGGGGGAGGGATAGACCTTGATGGAGAAGATAAGGAGGGCGGCGGAGCTCATCTATTTCTCTAAAAACGCCGTAGCCCTGACCGGCGCCGGGGTCTCCACGGAATCCGGCATCCCCGACTTCAGGAGCCCGAAGAGCCTCCTCTGGGAGAGGATTCACGCCTACCAGTTTATGCCGATGGAGGCCTATACCGACGGTAAATTCGATTACATAGAGATGTTCTACCGCTTCTGGTTTCCGCTCCTCTTTCCGATGATCTCCAGCAGGCCGAACATAAATCACTATTTCTTGAGAGATATTGAGAAGAGGGGGCTTCTCTCCGGGGTGATTACGCAGAACACGGACGGACTCCACCAAAAGGCCGGGAGCGAAAAGGTCTTCGAGGTTCACGGGAACCTCGAGGGGGGACACTGTTTCGGCTGCGGCGAAGGGTGCGGTATGGAGCAGATCTTGAGCGAGATCGAGTCTTTGAAGATCCCGCCCATCTGCCAGAAATGCGGGGGGATATTGGGGCCGAACATCGTCTTCGCCTTTGAGCGGACCGAAGACTACGATCAGGGGCTGAAGCTTGCCGAGGGCGCCGATATCCTCCTGACGATGGGGTCGTCGCTCCTCGTCGATCACGTAAAAGAGGTTGTCATGGGATGTGTGGGGGGCGGCGGAAGGCTCGTTATCATCAACGCACAGCCTACACCCTTTGACGACGTGGCGGAGGTGGTAATCAGGGAGAGGCTCTCTATCGTGATCCGCACCCTGTGGGACACGATCGAAGGCTATTTTTGAAAACTCTTTAAAGGGCAAAAGCTATGGGTGAGGAGAAGGTATTATCTGCCTACCTCAACAAGCACTCCCTGAAGTACGACGCCAGGGAGCTTTTAAGGTGGCCCATGAAGATACTGATAAACCACCTGATATTCCCCCGCCGCTCTTATTGGGCCGCCGCCCTCAGGGGGACGATAATAAACAGGGTGGGGGGCAGGAAGGGAGTATCATATATTTTTAAGGATGTTTTAACGACCTCTTATAAAGACATGATTCTCGGCAAGGACTCGATAATCGAGGAGGGCACTGTTCTCGACCTTACCGACGGCCCCCTGACGCTGGGGGATCTCGCCGTAATCGGCCCGGGAGTCTTGATCGAGGGGCCGGTAACCCTGGGACACGGTTCGAGTATAAGACAGGGATGCATCGCCCTGAAACATACCACCCTCGAGGACTGGGTCGGGATTTCCTCCAACGTCCACTTCATCACCTTTTCCCACGATATAGGAGACGAGAACTACCGGGTCGGCAAGATCAGGTTCGAGCCGATCCTGGTGAAGAGGGGGACGTGGATCGGGACCCGGGCCACGATCATGCCGGGCGTGACCATAGGCAAGGCGTGCGTCATTGGGGCGGGGTCCCTCGTTACCAAGGACGTGCCGGACTACTCGCTTGCCGTCGGCTCCCCCGCAAAGGTGGTCAGGAAGATAGGCCCCGAGTACGGCGGCGGGCTTCCGCCGGAGATGCAGAAGGTCTGGAAGTACGAGAAGTGGTAGGGGGTGATTGGTAAGTGATCCGTAAAATAGCGATCTTTTTTCTGCTCATCATTGTTTCGACCGGCTTGGGCGCTGCAGGAGCGGGCGATAAATTCCCCGTTGAGCCCAAATTTGCCGTGGAGCCCAGGTTCGACAGCGCCATGTCCTTTTCCGAGGGTCTGGCGGCGGTCAAGGTTAACGGCAAAATGGGGTATATCGATCACAACGGGAAGATAGTAATAGAGCCGGCCTACGACCTGGCCTGGAGGTTTTCGGGGGGGCTGGCACCGGTAAACAGCGGCGGCATCTGGGGCTTTATCGATAAAAGCGGGAAATACAGGATCAAGCCCGCCTTCGGCTGGGCCCTGTCGTTTACGGAGGGTCTGGCGGCGGTCAACATCGGCGGATTGGGAGTGGGCCATTGGGGATATATCGACAGGGAGGGGAGGGTGGTCATCGAGCCGAGGTTCGATGTCGCCTGGCCCTTTTCGGAGGGCGCGGCCCGGGTCGAGATCGACGGGAAAAATCTGTATATTGACAGGGCCGGGAATATCTTGAAGGACAAGCGGCGCTTCACGGATGGGGTAGCGCCCGTTCTATTAAAGGGCAAATGGGGTTACATCAAAAGGGACGGGAAGATCGCGGTCGAGCCCCGCTTCGATACCGCCTTTCCGTTTAACGACGGGATTGCCGCCGTGGTTGTGGGCGGCAGGTGGGGATTTATCGAAAAATCGGGGGATTATATCCTAAAGCCGGGGTTTGCCGATATAGACTTCGCCAACAGTTTCTCCGAAGGGCTTTCGAGGGTGGGCGTGGACGATGACGGGAAAATGGCGGATTACACCGATGACCTGGCGATCGACAGGTGGGGTTACGTCGACAAGGCGGGGAGGTTGATAATAGATATTCGCTACGAGAGGGCCTACGATTTCTCGGAGGGGGTCGCCGCCGTTATGGTTGACGGGAAGTGGGGGTATATTGAAAATCCTCTTACTGAAAATACCCTGACGGGAGGCGTCAAGAAGTAATTATTTCGGGGCCGGCGGTTTTCGTATGATGGTCGGCATTTCACCTTTGGCGGGGCGGTGTGGTTGATTCCACAGAAAAAGGGGCGACTTTTGTGCGCCCCTTTTTTCCCCGCATCCCTTCTCATTATCATTTCAAATCAACTTTTTTTATTATAGTTCTTTTGCCTTAAACTTGTCTTCGGTCACGAACACCGGATTTTTAGTGTCATCGTTCCACCACCATCTGAAATAATGGTCCTCAATATCGGGCTCCACCAATAATGAAGGATTTTCCCCAACATAGCTGTAGATATAAAAAGGGGGTCTTTTAATCAAACAACACATCGTTGCATCGACTACAGACCAGCCGCGGCCCGGCAAGAACATTTCCGAAAAGGCGTGTGATTCTAAGTGGTCTTCATTGAAGTAAACGAAGCCGTTTCCCTTCCTTGCTGGAATCCCTGACGCCCTTGAGAGGGCGATTATCGCATCGGTGAACTCGTTGCAGTCCCCCTTTCCGCTTTTTAATGCCTTCAACGCCCCGTCCATTGGACTTTGAACTTTATATGCTAATTTCTTTAAAACGTAACGGTATATAGATCTGGCTTTGTCACAATCCGTTATATCATTTTTTGTTATCTCTCTCGCGAGATTGATTATGTAAGGATGGTTCGATTCTATCAGCGGCTCCGGACTCAGGAAGCCGGAAAATCTCCCCCCTTCACATGCCGAGGGATCGGAATAATCGGCGTTTAACAAGATTTTGTAATTCATCACGAGATCTAAAGAGCTGTTCGGCCCGAGGTTTAATATCTCAAAGATGTAGTATTGATTGCCGAGATTATCGGTAGCGATATTTTTGCACTTAATGTTGGTTGAATTTTCCAAGACCTCCTGATACGGGTGAAAGGTCCTGATGCAGGGAACCGTGGCCTCTATTTTCGTTATGGTTACATCACTGCTTTTATTACTCAAGGTTATCGTCCAGGTAAAATCTATGAGCCTTTTTTCTTTCTCTACATATTTGAATATCCATCCGCCCGTACCTTTTTTTGAATAGATCTTTATATATATACCGCCTAAATAACCCGGCGTAATATATTTTGTCCTATTCAGCTGGTACTTCTTGTTTGTAGTGGTTCCACTGCCCCAGAACAGCTCCACCCGGAAATCGGTGTCGGGGGGCGGATATTCAAATTCGATGGAAAATTTTTTTGAATCCGACAAAACGTAAACCATATCGGAATCGCCCTTTCCCTCAAGACGGCCGGAGACCGTAACGACGTTTCCCTCTTTGGTGATTGAAATCTCGGAGTCGTCAAGCTCTTCCCACGCCCTCTCCGTTGCGAACGAGTTTATGGATATTAGCGAAAGGCAACATATTGAAATGATAGGAAATAAGAAGCTCTTTTTTCTCATTTGACCCCCCTTTTTCAAATAATTGGACACATATTAACAATTAGTCGAAGCGGTGTCAAGCCTTGAAGAATTCTGGAAACGAAAATTAACCTTGAAAGAATAAAACCCTTGATTATCTCAAATTGAAAAATGAAAAAGGGGGAAAATTTTTCCCCCCGTAGTTTAAGTTGTTTGGCTGCTTGCATTAAAGCTCTAAAACGATTCTACCAATATGCGCTCCAGTTTCCCTGTCCGTTTACTGAATATACAATAAAATAGAACTGTCCTCCACCTGTCAGGACTATTGAAGTAGAATTAATAAGTTCATAATTCCCCAATGCGTTATTTGCACGTCCCCTTAATTCTACTCCAAACGTCGCTCCCGGAGGGCCGTAAAATGTGATGGTTTCACGACCTGTTGGTGCGAGAAAGCTATACCTGGGTGATGATTGCCCCGGATAAAGGTATCCGCTTGCGATTTCACCCGCACTGGCACCTGTTACCGAGAATAAGATCGTCGGCAAAAGGAGGGCAGCAATTACAGCGAGCTTTACGTATTTCACTTTTCTCATTTTTATCTCCTGATTATGGTAAATTATTGATGTCATTATCGCTACCATTATTACGATGTTGTGATATTTTGTCAAGATTTATTTTGCGAGGGGAGTAACAAAAACGACAGGAGATCCTTCTAAAACGTCCTCGATATTTTTTGGATAGGATCGTCTAATAAACTATTTTTTAAAAAAAGCATTTTGGCAGTATCAGACCTTTTTTAACAGCGCCATTACCTCCATGGGGATCGGATCCGATTGGGTGGTGTCTTCGTGGGAGAAGTGGTTTAGCTCGACCACCTCTAAACGGGCTTTCTTGGCCATCTCTTCAATTTTCTCGTCAGAGAAGAACCTTATGTGGAGGAGAAACGGGAAGGTGAGTCCGTTTTCCTCCTCCATCTCCCTCTGGCTTACCCCGTTTGCCTCTGTGGGTACGGTTAGTATGAGGGGGGCGCTTCGATTCAAAGTTTTTGCCACCTCCGTGAGGATGCCTTCCGGGTCCGTTGTGTGTTCCAGGACATCGGTGACTATCGCCCCGTCGAAGGGACCGAGCTCTTTAGAGAGCGAGATCAGGTCCCCCGACTCGTGGTGGAGGTTTCCCTTGATATTGCCGGTCAATTCGGGAATAAGGTTTCTGTCGAGTTTAAGGCCGAAAGTGTCCGATTCGAGATCGATGAGGTTAAGGACTTTATTGAAAAAGGCCGTGTCTACCGTAGACATCCCGGCTACGGCCGCGGCCCGCCTCGCCCGAAAGGGTGAAAAGTCGATATACGTGGTCTCCCCCCTGGTCGAGATCATAAGCCCGGCGAATCCGGATCCGCCGCCGGCATCCAGGATGTGGCCGCCCCAC
>Ga0180431_10001112_pt1 | contig 37643 bp, 24 predicted proteins | sample SS_ome_11_FD_132459 | JGI IMG/M metagenome (GOLD analysis project Ga0180431, IMG submission 132459) | Hypersaline lake sediment archaeal communities from the Salton Sea, California, USA - SS_1_MS_1 metaG | ecosystem: Environmental > Aquatic > Non-marine Saline and Alkaline > Hypersaline >... | reverse complement strand
TAGGAGTAGCACAACCTGTAAAAATGGCTGAGACACGTATAATAATCGAAGGGGTGAAGCCCGAGATAGATACGGGCCGTTTCTCGATTAGACGCACCGTCGGCGAAGAAGTAATTGTCGAGGCTGATGTCTTCGCGGATGGTCATGACGCTATCTCCACGTTACTGCTGCACCGCAAAGAAGGCGATTCCGATTGGATCGAGACTCCAATGGTACTGCTCGGTAACGATAGATGGCGAGGCTCTTTTACAGTATCCGAACAAACGTCATACTTCTACACTATTATGGCCTGGGTGGATGAGTTCAAATCATGGCGCCGGGATTTAGCTAAGAAAGTTGAGGCAAAGCAACAAGTTGCAGTTGAGCTACTCGTCGGGGCAAGGCTAATTGGAGAAGCGGGTAAACGTGCTTCCTCCGATGATATGAAAACCCTTAAGGAGTGGGAGAAGATACTGGGTTCAGAAAAGGAAAAGGAGAAGGCCAGGGTAAAGCTGGCTTTGAGTGAGCATGTTTCCACACTTATGGATAAATATGTAAATCGATCCTTGGCTATATATTATTCAAAGGAGTTAGAGGTTAAGGTCGAAAGGGAGAAGGCTCGTTTCAGTACATGGTATGAAATGTTCCCCCGTTCCACGGCAACTGAATTTGGACGACACGGCACTTTTAAAGACTGTGAAGCCCGGCTTCCTTATATAGCAGAAATGGGCTTTGACGTGCTTTATCTGCCGCCAATTCATCCTATCGGCCATACTCATCGTAAGGGTAAAAATAATGCTGTTGAAGCGGGGCCAAATGATCCCGGAACACCCTGGGCTATAGGCGCGGAAGAAGGTGGACATAAGTCGATACATCCCGAACTCGGCACATTAAAGGATTTCCGAAATTTTGTAGGTAAAGCGAAGGAATACAGTATCGATATTGCACTAGATATCGCTTTTCAGTGCTCACCGGACCATCCATACGTCAAGGAACATCCAGAGTGGTTTAAATGGCGACCTGACAGGACAGTTCAATACGCGGAAAATCCACCCAAGAAATACCAGGATATCTATCCCTTGAATTTTGAGTCCGATAACAGGGAAGAACTCTGGGTCGAGCTTAAAAGCATCTTTCTGTTCTGGATCGAGCAAAATGTGCATATCTTCCGTGTAGATAATCCCCACACCAAACCGTTCCCGTTCTGGGAGTGGCTAATTGCTGAGATTAAAAAAGACTATCCGGATGTAATATTCCTCGCCGAAGCTTTCACGCGTCCGAAAATCATGTACCGGCTGGCAAAACTGGGTTTTACACAGTCGTATACATATTTCGCCTGGCGTAATACTAAATGGGAGTTGACACAGTACTTCACAGAATTGACAAGGACGGATGTGCAGGAATTTTTCAGGCCGAACATCTGGACGAATACCCCTGACATACTTACCGAATATCTTCAAAGCGGTGGCCGCCCCGCCTTTATGACAAGATTAGTACTCGCAGCAACGCTCGCATCGAATTACGGCATCTATGGTCCGGCCTTCGAGCTATGTGAGAATACACCAAGGGAATTGGGCAGTGAGGAATACCTGGACTCCGAAAAATATGAAATAAAGCGTTGGAATATTAACAGAGAAGATAACCTTAAGGATTTCATAGCAAAGATAAACCGGATTAGATATGATAATCCCGCTCTCCACAGCAATGAAAGCCTCGACTTTCATACAGTTGGCAACGAACAGCTAATATGCTTTAGCAAAAAAACGAAAGACCTATCTAATGTAATTGTAGTGGTGGTAAATCTTGATCCTCACTACACACAGTCGGGATGGGTGGACTTACCACCTTCATTGCTTGGAATTTCGGCGGAGCAGCCGTTTCAAATGCATGATCTCTTGAGCAATGCGCGTTATCTCTGGAATGGCTCGAAGAACTATGTAGAACTCAATCCCCACATCTGCCCGGCGCATGTTTTCCTTGTACGAAAAAAAATCCGTGATGAACGAGATTTCGATTATTATATATAATATGTGATATAAATTTAGTTAATTAAAGTAACGGATATCCGGACTAATAAACTCCTGAGCCTTTGATTGGAGAAAATCGATGCCCATATTAAAAGTAAGTAAGCTCATTAGCGATACCCTATTCAAGCAGATCAAGGGCACGAAGGATGTAATCGCCACCACGGTTCGGGTAACGAGCGAGATTACACAAAAGTCACTAAGCAGCGTAAGAGGTAAAAAAGCCGAAACACAGCGGGTTGCCGAAGATGCTGTCGAAGGCGCTATACGGGCAGGGAGTGATGCCGGCAGTGATCTTGGTTCTGTTGCCAAAGGGGCAGTAATTGGCACAATACAGGGAATCGGCGAAGTAACAAAGGTTACCTCAAGCATTCTGAAATATTCAGTTGGATCGGCAATTAAAGGGACAAGCGAAGTCGGAGGCGATGTTGCCGCTGTTGCCAGAAAAGCTGTAGAAGGAGCTATAGAAGCTGGAAAGCAAGCTGGTTTGAAAGCCGAGGATGCTGCTTCAGCAGCGGCATCAGGAGCAATTGAAGCAGCAGGTGAATTTGGCGACGTGGCTGCAAGCGCTGTTGCAAAGTCGCTTTCAGGAACCATCGCCGGTGTTCGCATGGTGTTTCAAATTCCTTCGAAAAAACAAACGATTTTAATCGTCAACGGTAACCGAAGAGACCTGGACATGATGGAACAGCAACTTAGAAAAGAAGGCTATCAGGTATATACAGCTTCAAGTGGAAAGGAGCTCGATAAATCAATTCAAACAAGCGAAGGAAAAATATCGGCCGCTCTCATAGATATTACAGATTTTGACCAAAATATCTGGGATGAGTGCAACAAATTGAAAAATATGAAAATTCCGTTTCTTGTACTTTCTCCCAAGCGTAGTTCGGTAGTACAACAGGAAAGCGTTAATTGTAGAGCAAGCGGTGTGCTTACCAAGCCTCTGGGAGCTAAGGAACTTGTCGAACATATCCACAGTTTGCTGGGCAATTAGAGATAACAATAGAGGCAACAAAGACAATTAGTCTGGGATTATGGCCAAGCGGAAGAAGAGATTATATACATTTGACGACGATCCACTCTGGTATCAGGATGCCATAATATATGAATTGCACATACGTGCGTTCGCGGATAGCGATGCCGATGGTGTAGGCGATATCCTGGGTCTAATCGATAAACTCGACTATCTTCAGGACCTGGGCATAACGGCCATCTGGCTACTGCCATTCTATCCCTCTCCACTGAAGGACGATGGATATGATATCTCCGATTACACCGCCATACAGCCGGCATACGGGGACATGCGTGACTTCAAGACCTTTGTTGAAGAGGCACATCAACGTGGTCTGCGGGTTATAACCGAGCTTATCTTAAATCACACTTCGGACCAGCACCCGTGGTTCCAACGCTCGCGTAAAGCCAGCCCGGGAACCCGGTGGCGCGAATTCTACGTCTGGAGCGACACGCCGGATAAATACAAAGATGCACGAATTATCTTCAAGGACTTCGAGTCATCGAACTGGACACTTGACCCTGTGGCGAAAGCGTATTTCTGGCACCGTTTCTATTCACACCAGCCTGATCTTAACTATGACAATCCGCAGGTTCACCGGGCAATGCTTAAAGTTATGGATTTCTGGCTACGAATGGGGGTGGATGGCCTCCGTGTAGACGCGGTGCCGTACCTTTATGAACGGGAAGGTACAAATTGCGAGAATCTGCCCGAAACACAAGAATACATTAAGAAATTACGGAAACACATCGACAGCAAATACAATAACCGTATGTTACTAGCTGAAGCCAATCAGTGGCCTGAAGATGCAGTTGCCTATTTTGGGGAGAGCGACGAGTTTCATATGGCTTTTCATTTCCCGTTAATGCCCCGTATGTTCATGGCTCTACGTATGGAAGATCGTTTCCCGATAGTAGATATTCTTCAGGAGACACCTCCTATACCCCAGAACTGCCAGTGGGTGATTTTCCTGCGTAATCATGACGAATTGACCCTGGAAATGGTAACGGATGAAGAACGAGACTATATGTATCGTGTTTATGCACAAGACCCGATAGCACGTTTGAATCTAGGTATACGACGTCGTCTCGCACCGTTGTTAAATAACGACCGCAATAGAATCGAACTTATGAATGGATTGCTTTTTTCGTTACTCGGAACACCGGTAATCTATTACGGGGATGAAATAGGTATGGGTGACAACTTCTATCTCGGTGATAGAAATGGTGTACGTACCCCGATGCAGTGGAGTCCTGACCGGAATGCCGGTTTCTCTCAGACGAATCCTCAGCGGCTCTACCTGCCAGTTATAATCGACCCTGAGTATCATTACGAGGCTGTAAATGTTGAGGCTCAACAGAACAATCCAAGCTCTCTGTTGTGGTGGATGAAGCGGATAATTGCGCTGAGGAAGCGATTTAAAGCTTTTAGCCGTGGAACGATAGAATTTCTTCTTCCGGACAATCGTAGTATATTGGCCTTTTTACGACGTTATGAGGAAGAGATTGTTTTAGTAGTGGCGAATCTTTCACATGCCGCACAACATGTTGAGCTTGATTTGGCACAATTTGAAGGAAGAATACCCCGTGAACTTTTCGGTGGTACGGAATTTGCGCGCGTTCAATCTTCCTCTTACTATCTCACACTCGGGCCTCATACCTTCTTCTGGTTCTCCCTGGAGCCAGCACCTGTAGAACCTGTCCACCATCGTGCTTCGGTACAGGAAGCTTTAAAACCACTTACCACCATGACAATAAAGCGAAAACCGGAGGAGCTTTTCGAGAAAAAGGAGAACTGGTCTCTTCTAGAGCGACTCTTGCTGAACTACGCAAGAGAGAGACGGTGGTTTCGTGGTAAAGCGAGACGTGTTCAGTCGACTGTAATAAGGGATGTCATCCCCATGCCTTTCACCGATTCAATAGCTTATTTTGTTTTAATGGATGTGCTATATACTGAGGGTGAGGCGGAGACCTATACCCTTCCGCTCACCCTTACCAGCACTGATAAATTAGAGCAAATCATGAGCGAATATCCTCATGCAGTAGTAGCCCAACTGAAGCCAAAAGGTGAAAACACAGTACAAGCCACTGTGCTCTACGACGCTCTTGTTAATAAAGAATTTAATAGTGCCTTGTTAATCGCCATAGGCCGACGACGCCGCTTCAAAGGAATCAATGGGCGAATTACAGGGTCACCGACCAAGGCAATTCGTACCATATGCTGGCCGCCGGAGCTGCCTCTTGAGCCCTCTCCACTGAAGGCGGAGCAGACCAACACATCAGTGCTCTATGAAGACTTGCTTATTCTTAAACTCTTTAGACAGGTGGACGAGGGGATAAACCCGGATTTGGAAATCGGGCGCTTTTTAACGGAAAATACCGATTTCCCAAACATTTCACGTATTGCCGGTATGCTCGAATACCACAGCAATACAGGTTACCGTATAAGTCTGGCAATCCTACAGGAATTCGTACGCAATGAGGGTGATGCCTGGGGATACACACTCGACTCACTCCAACGTTTCATTGAAATTGCATTGGCTCATCCAACTGTTCAAATACCACCTGTACCGCAGAGATCAATACTAAGTCTTGGAGAAGAAGCAGCACCATTAGCTATGGAGACTATCGGGCCTTACCTGGCATCAGCCGACCTTCTTGGTCAACGAACCGCCGAGTTACATATCGCACTAGCCTCGGCTGAGGATACTCCCGATTTCTCACCGGAATCCTTCACCCTTATGTATCAGAATTCGACATACCATTCCATGAGGCGCTCTGCGATTAGAACTTTACAGCTATTACGGAAGCAACTGGACTATATACAAGAGGGAGTAAAGGAAAAAGCTGAAGAAGTACTTGAGCAGGAGAATGAGATAATTGGACGCTACCAGCTTCTTCGTGAGAAGAGAATCAATTCTGCGAGAATACGCTGCCATGGTGATTATCATTTGGGACAGGTACTATATACAGGTAAAGATTTTATAATAATTGATTTTGAGGGTGAACCGGCACGCCCGCTTAGCGAGCGACGTCTAAAACTCTCTCCTCTAAGGGATGTCGCAGGTATGATACGCTCCTTTCATTATGCTGCATATACAGCCCTTTTACGCCACTCGCAACTTACTCTGCGCCCTGAAGATGCCCCGATATTGGAACAATGGGCTCGTTTCTGGTATGTATGGGTTTCGTCATCTTTCCTGAAGTCTTATCTAACGATTGTCAAGGATACAGGTATGGTACCCGATGACACAGAAGGACTAAAAATACTCTTAAATGCTTTTCTTCTCGATAAGGCCATTTATGAGATAGTCTACGAACTCAACAACCGTCCCGATTGGGTGCAGGTCCCTTTGCAGGGAATATTGCAGTTACTTGAGGCACAGGATTGACCACAACCCCGGCAACGCGTGCACTCTATAAACTGGCAAAGATTTATGGAGTGCAGACCGCTTACTACGACATGGAGCATAAGCGGCAGCAAGCATCTGCCGAATCGCTCCTTTCCGTATTAAACGCACTTGGAGCTTCCGTCTCATGTCTACAAGATGTGCCCTCTGCATTGAGGGAACACAAGCAGGAGCAATGGCGACGACCTCTGGAGCCAGTTTATGTGGCATGGGATGGAGTCCCCAGGCAAATGTCCATTAGGCTGGCTGCCAGTGAAGCTGACTGCCTGTTGACAGGCCATCTAACTTCAGACTCTGGTGATTACCAGGATTTCAAATGGCTATGCCATGACCTTCCAGTTATAGACTTGAGAGAAATTGAAGGGGTTCAATATACTGTCAGACTCCTCACATTGCCATCGAAACTAACGTACGGGTATTACAGACTTGTACTGGAAATGCCTGACGATACCGTGGAAACTACCATAATTTCGGCACCTAAAAGAATGTATACTTGCGAAGATTCAAATGGCGGCAGATTTTGGGGGGGTTTTCTCCCGTTGTACTCTCTTTATACTAAACGCAGCTGGGGGGCCGGAGACTTCGCCGACCTCGAAATGTTAATCGAATGGATCGCTGGTTACGGTGGGGGCGTCGCAGCAACCCTTCCTTTACTTCCGACTTTTTTGGATGAGCCGTTCAACCCCAGTCCATATATGCCTGTAACCCGCCTCGCCTGGAACGAATTTTATGTTGACGCTGATAGTGCAATCCATCAAGAGAATTGTATTGAAGCTGAGGAAATTATTTCTTCATCTTCATTCCAAAGCGAACTTGAGAAATTACGCAATTCTTCACTGGTAGACTATCAGGCACAAATGAAATTAAAGCGAAGGGTGTTGGAGAAGCTGTCGCGCTGTTTCTTTCAGGATAATTCTTTTACCCGCGAAGATTTTCAAAATTTCATTGAGATAAACCCGGAAATCGATGACTACGCCCGGTTTCGTGCAACCTGTGAAACCAGGAAGACGCCATGGCACTCCTGGCCTCAAGGACTGCGAGATGGTATTCCATCCCATAAAGACTATGATGAGGAAATCCGCAGATACTATATTTATGCGCAATGGCTTGTTCATAAGCAAATAACTTCTCTGGCAGCAAAATCGAGGGACTACGGCCCGGGTCTGTACTTAGACTATGCACTAGGCGTTCACCCTGACGGATATGACGTCTGGAGATATCGAAATCTTTTTTTAACAAATATATCGGTCGGAGCTCCCCCGGATCCTGTTTTCACTTCGGGTCAGGATTGGGGCTTTCCTCCACTTCATCCTGCAAAGCTTCGAGAGCATAGCTATAGTTACTATATATCCTGTATACGTAATCATCTCGATTACGCAGGTATACTACGCATTGACCACGTGATGGGACTGCACAGGTTATTCCTAATACCTCAAGGTATGGAACCTTCGGAGGGAGTGTACTTACGCTATAAACATGATGAATTCTACGCAATACTTACACTGGAATCTCACCGTAATAGAACCATGATAGTAGGGGAGGACCTCGGAACGGTCCCCCCTGATGTAAGACCTGCTATGAAACAACACGGTCTTTACCGCAATTATGTAGTACAATATGAATTATGTTCTGATTGTCGAAGATCTCTGCATCCGGTTCCAAAGGATACAGTGGCAGGGGTCAATACCCATGATATGCCGACCTTCGCTGCATTCTGGCAGGACGTTGATTTGGAAGAACGTTTTGAGTTAGACCTCCTCGACAGCATTAGTATGGTAAACGAGAGGAAAGCTCGCGATAATATAAGAGATACCCTGGTGCGTTTCCTTAAGAATAAAGGGTGGCGTAGGTTGATCGGCCCGGGAAATGTAAATTTATTTGACGTGCTGAAAGCAACTTTATTCTTTTTAAGTGCAAGTCCTGCCGAAGTTGTCATTGTAAATCTGGAGGACCTCTGGCTTGAAACTGAACCACAAAATATTCCGGGAACCCACAACGAGCGCCCAAATTGGCGTCGCAAGGCCAGATATAGCTTTGAGACGTTTTCCAAACTACCCGAGGTTACCGATGTCCTGAAGGAAATGGATACTATACGCAGAAAAGGTGCTGGAGATGAAGCAGGGAAAAAATAGGAAAGCGGGAGATACGAGAGCAGACTCATTGATATCGAAAGTAAGATACGATGTATCTTTGTTAACTGATGATGACCTTTATATATTTAATGAGGGCTCCCACTATCAGCTTTATGACAAACTCGGTTCACATACCATGACTGTTGATGGCGCTCACGGCACCTATTTCGCCGTATGGGCGCCGAATGCCAAACGGGTCTCCGTTATAGGTGATTTCAATACATGGGATAAGAGCAGCCACACCCTACGCCCCAGGGGACAATCTGGCATATGGGAGGGATTTATCCCAGGGGTAGGAACAGGCACTCTTTACAAATATCACATCTCTTCTCAGCAACAGGGTTACCAGGTAGACAAGGCAGACCCCTTTGCTTTCTGTACGCAGATACCGCCGGATACTGCATCCATTGTCTGGGAGCTGGATTATAAATGGAGCGACCGGGAATGGATGGAGAAGCGCAGAAGTGCGAATGCCCTGGACGCTCCTATCTCCATTTATGAAATGCATATCGGGTCCTGGATGCGAGTTCTGGAAGAAGGTAACAGGTCGCTGAGCTATCGCGAACTGGCACCAAAACTGGTGGACTATATACAGAAAATGGGATTTACTCATGTAGAGCTTCTGCCAATTATGGAGCATCCCTTCTTTGGCTCTTGGGGGTATCAAACCACCGGATATTTTGCGCCTACGGCACGGAATGGAACACCTCAGGACTTCATGTATTTCGTTGAGTATCTTCACCAGAACAGCATTGGAGTGATTCTTGACTGGGTCCCGTCCCATTTTCCCAATGATGAGTTCGGAATCGGCTATTTCGACGGTACCCACCTCTACGAACATGCCGATCCGCAGAAGGGTTTCCATCCGGATTGGAAAAGCTATATTTTCAACTACGGTCGCAACGAGGTGCAAAGTTTTCTTATTAGCAGCGCCCTTTTTTGGTTGAGCAACTATCATATCGACGGATTGCGTGTGGATGCTGTTGCTTCGATGCTTTATTTAGACTACGGCCGGAATAAGGGCGAATGGATTCCAAACAAATACGGTGGTCGGGAAAATCTCGAGGCAATTGATTTTCTAAAGCGGCTTAATTCGGAGATATACGCAAACCACCCGGATGTACAGACTATTGCTGAGGAATCAACAGCGTGGCCAATGGTTTCTCGTCCGACGTATATCGGTGGACTCGGTTTCGGCCTCAAGTGGGATATGGGCTGGATGCACGATACACTTGAATATATGTCTAAAAAGCCTGTCCATAGAAAATTCCATCACAATAATCTAACATTCCGTATGGTTTACGCTTTCTATGAAAATTTTATCCTGCCTCTTTCACACGATGAAGTTGTATATGGTAAAGCTTCGCTTCTGAGTAAAATGCCGGGTGACGACTGGCAGAAATTCGCCAATCTGAGGCTGTTATACGGGTATATGTATGGACAACCGGCTAAGAAGCTACTGTTCATGGGGGGGGAGTTCGGCCAGTGGAGGGAATGGGCACATGACGAAAGCCTGGAGTGGCATTTGCTCAATTACGCGCCACATCAGGGGTTGCAGGCCTGGGTCGTTGAGTTAAACAGATTGTATCGTAGTGAACCATCCTTATATGAAATTGAGCTTGAACCGTCAGGATTCGAGTGGATTGACTGCAATGACAGTAAGTCAAGCACACTCAGCTTCATCCGTAAAAGCAGTTCAACGAACGAAATAATGTTTATTGTCTGCAACTTCACACCGGTGCCGCGACAGAACTACAAAGTCGGTGTTCCCCGAAAGGGATACTGGCGAGAGATTTTAAACAGCGATGCCAAGGAATACGGCGGCAGTGGATGGGGTAATATGGGTGGTGTAGAAGCTGTACCTATTCCATTACACGGTCGCCCATTCTCTCTTACATTGACATTACCTCCGCTATCGGCTGTTTATCTCAAGAGCGAGACTGACTAGCCATGGTCATAGCTGACGGACCGGGCGCTGTATATCTGGGAGCCAAAAAATGCCGTTTTAATGTATGGGCGCCCTTTATTAATAAATTAGACGTACACATTGTTGAACCTGAAGAGCGCGTGATTCCACTGGAAAAAACCGGGCGAGGCTATCACCAGGGCGTAGCTGAAGATATGGAGCCAGGCTATTGTTATTTCTATAGACTGGATGGGCAAAAAGAATTTCCTGACCCGGCATCCCGGTATCAACCTGCGGGAGTGCATGGCCCTTCCCAGATAGTTAACAGCAATTTCCTCTGGACTGACTCGAAGTGGTCAGGTATCAATCTTCAAGACTACCTAATATATGAGCTTCATGTAGGAGCTTTTACCAGAGAAGGGACTTTTAATTCTATAATCCCTTATCTGGATGAATTGGTGGAACTAGGCGTTACAGCTATAGAGCTTATGCCTGTCGCTCAATTTCCCGGTGAACGCAACTGGGGTTATGATAGTGTCTACCTTTACGCAGTGCAGAACTCCTATGGCGGTCCCGAAGGGCTTCAAAGACTCGTCAATGCGTGTCATCTAAAGAAACTAGCCGTCATTCTCGATGTCGTCTACAATCACCTTGGCCCTGAAGGGAACTATTTAGCCAACTTTGCCCCGTATTTCACTGAACGATATCGTACACCATGGGGTCCTGCTCTCAATTTCGATGGTCCGTATAGCGACGATGTCCGCCGATTCTTCATAGAAAACGCTTTGTATTGGATTACAGAATTCCATGTGGATGCTTTGAGACTCGATGCCGTTCACGCGATCCTCGACCACTCCCCATACACTTTTCTGGAGGAGCTGGCTACATCCGTGCATGAACAGGGCAATAGGTTAAATAGACAGGTTTATCTTTTCCCGGAAAGTGCCGATAATGATAAACGCCTTGTTTATCCATCGAACCTGGGAGGATACGGGCTGGATGCTCAATGGAACGATGATTTCCATCACTCGATACATGTGTTACTTACGGGGGAGACAAACGGGTACTATAAGGACTATGGAAAGCTTCAACATCTGGTCAAAGCTATCAGTGAAGGATTTGTGTATTCAGGTGAGTACTCTTCCTTTCGTAAACGCCGGCATGGCTCCTCATCACAAGAGATTCCAGCCTACCGATTTGTGGTTTGCGCACAGAATCATGACCAGGTCGGAAACAGGATGATGGGAGAACGGTTAAGCCAGCTTGTTTCTTTCGAAGCGCTAAAGCTGGCAGCTGGAATTGTACTACTGTCTCCCTGTATACCTCTCATTTTCATGGGTGAGGAATATGGAGAAACTAACCCCTTTCAGTATTTTGTCAGTCACTCAGACCCTCACCTCATTAAAGCAGTACGCAAAGGACGAAAAGAGGAGTTCGCTGCGTTCGGTTGGGCAGGGGAACCTCCTGATCCTCAAGACAAAGCCACTTTCTTAAACAGTAAGCTTAACCAGGAATTACGTGACAGGGAGCAACATAATACATTACTGCGGTTCTATAAAGAGCTTATCCATCTGCGCAATGACATACATCCCTTGAGTACACTCAGCAAAGATGCCTTAGAAGTCGTGGGATTCGATACGCAGAATGTCCTCCTGTTACGGAGATGGACTGACGATAATGAAGCAGTTGCTATATTTAATCTAAGCAGGGTTAAAGGAAAGGTGAACGTTTCGCTACCTCAAGGACGATGGCGAAAAATTCTGGATTCAGCGGAGGAGCGATGGGATGGTCCAGGCAGCCAAAACCCCGATTCCATAGCCTCAAATGACGCCACGGTGCTGACGCTGTCACCCTCATCTTTCGGTTTATATATGAGAGCTAAGGAGAATTAGAACGTGGAAAGATATGTCTGTGTACACGGTCATTTCTATCAGCCTCCGCGAGAGAACCCCTGGCTGGAATCGATCGAGCTTCAAGACTCCGCCTATCCCTATCACGACTGGAATGAAAGAATAACAGCAGAATGCTACGCGGCAAACGCGGTCTCACGCATTCTGGATTCAGACAAGCTAATTACACAGATAGGCAATAATTACTCGAAAATCAGCTTCAATTTCGGGCCGACACTTTTATCCTGGTTGGAAATCTATGCTCCAGCGGTTTATTCAGCCATTATCGAAGCTGACCGCGAAAGCCGGGAATTGTATTCAGGCCACGGCTCTGCCTTAGCGCAGCCATACAATCATATGATCATGCCCCTGGCAACTAAAAGGGATAGATATACGCAGGTTATATGGGGGATTCGAGATTTTCAGCACCGTTTTGGTAGAGACCCGGATGGCATGTGGCTTCCAGAGACGGCTGTGGATATCGAAACACTGGAAGTGATTGCCGAATTAGGAATTAAGTTCACTATTCTGGCGCCTCGTCAGGCGCAGAGAGTAAGACAGATCGGCAAGAAAGAATGGCAGGATATCAACGACTGCACAATAGACCCAACTATGGCATATTCCTGCCGGCTGCCTTCGAACCGTTATATCGCGCTCTTTTTCTACGACGACCCCATTTCTCGAGCGGTAGCTTTTGAAGGGCTTTTAAGCAACGGCGAACAGTTTGCCCGGAGGATTGAAAGTGCATTCTCCGAGGAAAGTAATTGCCCTCAAATAGTAAATATCGCAACAGATGGTGAGACATACGGACATCACCACCGCCACGGCGACATGGCATTGGCATATGCTCTTAATTACATCGAGACTAGTAACCTTGCCCGGATTACCAATTACGGCGAATATTTGGAGAAGCATTCCCCTGAATACGAAGTGGAGATTATCGAGAACACTTCCTGGAGCTGTGTCCACGGTGTTGAGAGATGGCGGAACGATTGCGGCTGTAGTTCCGGCAGAAATCACAGATGGAATCAATCATGGCGAGCGCCGCTTCGAGAGGCTCTGGACTGGCTTCGTAATACATTAGACCCCAAATATGAGGAATACGGAAATAAGCTGTTCAAGGACCCGTGGAGAACGAGGGACGATTATATTCAAGTTATACTTGATCGCTCCGTACCAAATGTTGAGGAATTCCTAAAAAAACATACAGTTAATAATCTGGAAGCCGCCCAAAAAATTGAGGCCCTCAAGCTCCTTGAGCTGCAACGCCACGCTATGCTGATGTATACCAGCTGCGGTTGGTTCTTCGATGAGTTGTCAGGAATTGAAACAGTGCAGATAATCCAGTATGCAGGACGGGTTGTTCAGTTAGCACGCGAACTTTTTGGAGATGATATTGAAAACAGGCTGCTTGAGAAGCTGGAACTGGCCAAGAGTAATATACGTAAACAGGGAGACGGACGACGTATCTACGATAAATTTGTAAAGCCGGCGATGGTCGATCTGAATTGGGTCGCTGCTCACTACGCCGCAAGTTCTCTTTTTGAGGAGTATGACGAAGAGACACCGGTACATTGCTATGGAGTTAAGCGTGAAGATTACCAGACCTTGGAGGCTGGTAGAGCCAGGCTCGCGATAGGGAAAGCTGAAATCTTCTCAGAGGTCACATGGGAATCTTCACATCTGAACTTTGGTGTTCTGCATTTCGGCGACCACAATCTCAATGCGGGCGTCCATGCGTACAAAGGGAAAGCAGCATATCAAGCGCTGGTATCTGAACTGACAGGAGCCTTTTCCAGAGCGGAATTCCCCGAAGTTATTCGATTAATGGATAAGCACCTTGGTACATCTGTTTATACCCTTCGCTCCCTGTTCAAGGATGAGCAACGCAAAGTATTAGGTTTCATCCTGGAGTCTACATTAGCCGAAGTCGAATCGCACTACCGCCAAATCTATGAAATGAATTACCCTCTCATGCTTTTCTTAACGGACATGGGAAACCCTCTACCAAAAGCCTTTCAAGGAGCAGCTGAGTTCATCCTGAACACTGAGCTGCAAAAAGCGCTTACCGCGGATAGTCTCGATATAGAACGTATAGCTGGTTTTTTAGACGATGCTATTGGCTGGGAGGTCGAACTTGACACCCAGGGTCTAAGCTACCTTTTCGAAAAGAAACTGGAAACAATGATGGATAATTTTGCTTCCAGTACAGAGAATGTCGACCTCCTGCATGAAATAATCGCAGCGGTGGAGCTCGCGCGTTCTCAGACGTTTGAGGTAAATATGTGGGGCGTGCAAAATGTATTCTGGACTATTTTGCAGAATAATTTCGAAGAATTTAATGTGAAATCACGGCAGGGTGATACCCAGGCTAAAGAATGGGTAGACCTTTTCAAGTCTCTCGGGAAACACCTCTCTATTCGGATGGACTAATGGTCGCACTCCGGATTCCAATCGCCACTTATAGACTACAGTTCAACAACAAATTCCGATTCGAAGATGCCCGCTCAGTTGTAAATTATCTTTCGGAACTCGGAATCACCGATATTTACGCCTCCCCTATTCTGAAAGCTAGAACAGGTAGCAGTCACGGGTATGATGTCACCGATCCCCTAAACCTCAATCCCGAACTTGGTAACATGGAAGACTTTTCGAAACTCATGGAAGACCTGAAAAGCCACAGCTTGGGCTTACTTCTTGATATTGTTCCCAACCATATGGCTCTCGACCCGGACAACACCTGGTGGATGGATGTACTCGAAAACGGTCGCGCCTCACCGTTTGCCGATTATTTCGATATTGAATGGCATCCGCATTCAGCCGTTACACCAGGCAAAGTGTTATTACCGCTATTGGGGGCCCCACTCCAAAAAATAATTGATGAGCATGAACTTATATTGCAGGTTTATAATAACAGCCTTTGTTTTAAATATTTCGAGATTATTTTACCTCTTGATGCTAAGTCGTACGCAGTGGTTATATCCAGCACATTAGATATATTACTAACACGCAATGCGGACCAGCAATGTACCGAACAGGTGAAACAACTGCTTAAGTCCACTAACAACCTTCCGCAACATGATGATTTCGATTTAGAAGTACTGAAGTCCAGTTATGCAGAGCGACAGCGAATTAAACGGGAATTCGGCCGTTTAGTTGATGATGATCCCATATTTAGTAATGCCGTCAACCAGAGTATCAGACAATTTAATGAATCTTTTCACCAGATGAAGGGCCTGTTAAATTTACAGGCTTATCAATTGTCATACTGGAGAACCGGCATTGAAAATATCAACTACAGACGCTTTTTCGATATCAATGAACTGATTGGCGTCTGTGTTGAAAAGCCAAATGTGTTTGAAAGAACGCACGGGCTTATTAAAAAACTGGTGCAGGAGGATATAGTAACCGGACTGCGGATCGATCACATCGATGGCTTAAAAGCCCCCGGTGAGTATCTGCAACGCCTTCAGTCTTTAGCGGCATCTGAAGAATTGACTGAATCGGGTAAATTCTACATTGTTGTCGAAAAGATACTTACCGGGGATGAACTGCTTCCTTTAGAATGGCTCTTATCCGGCACAACCGGCTATGATTTCCTGAACAAGGTAAACATGTTATTCGTGGACTGGGCCGGATTTAAACTCTTGGAGGAAAATTACAGACGTTTAACTGGTTCAGCCTCGGGTTTTGAGGAAGTGGTCTATTTAAAAAAGAAACAGGCTATAACTGAAATTTTCATCGGTGAGATTAAGACACTGGCCCGGAAATTGGCAGATTCAGCGACGAATACCCGGAATGCTCATGGACTCACAGAGCGGGATTTAACCGAAGCCCTGGTTGAAGTGACAGCTTGCCTGCCGGTTTATAGAACTTATACTAATAGCTTCGATGTTACTACAAAAGATAGAAACTGCATTGAAAATGCCATAACTGAAGCTCAAACAAGGGCTCCCGGAATAAAACATGCTGCATTAGAACTCCTGAGGCATGTGCTGTTACTCGATGTCAATTCAAATGACAATAATGCTGAAAAAGACGAGTGGCTTTCCTGGGTTATGCGCTGGCAGCAATTTACGGGAGCCGTTATGGCAAAAGGTCTGGAGGATACAGCCCTGTATTGCTACAATCCACTGATATCCCTTAACGATGTGGGCTCCAAACCTGTAACAATAAATGAACCTGTCGCCGGTTTCCATAACGGTAATCTTGTCAGGCAGTCAAATCGGCCTCATACCTTGAACACTACCTCGACACATGACACTAAACGGAGCGAAGACGTTAGAGCACGGATAAACGTTTTATCGGAAATACCGGAAATATGGAACGAGCGCTTCGTTACATGGTGCAAGTTAAATAACCCGAAGAAAAAGGTCATTGATGGCAATATCGTGCCCGACACCGCTATGGAGGTATTTTTATATCAAACACTCATCGGGGCATGGCCTCCGTTACAAGACGATATATCATTCTTTAAAGAGCGTATAAAAAGTTATGTGATTAAAGCTGCGCGTGAGTCAAAGACTTATACTTCGTGGCTGTCACCAAACGACCAATACGAATCCGGCATAATTGGATTCATCGAGAAAATACTGGATGATTCCGAGCAAAGCAGATTCCTGAACGACTTCCTTGAGCTGCAACGATATGTCGCTTACTATGGCGCTCTAAATTCTCTGTCCCAGGTCTTGCTGAAGATCGCATCACCGGGAGTACCGGATTTCTACCAGGGTACAGAAATCTGGGATCTCAGCCTGGTCGACCCCGATAACAGGCGTCCAGTGAACTATGAGATTACAAGGGAAATGCTCAGTGAATTGAAGAAACGTGAAATTAAGGAATTGCACGAACTGATTAGAGATTTGTTGAGTACATGGGAAGACGGAAGAATAAAGCTATACACCATATATAAGGCGCTGAATGCCCGTAGAAAATACCATCATCTGTTCTTAAACGGAGATTACCTGCCGCTACAAGCACACGGTAAAAGAAAAAAGCATATCTGTGCTTTTTCACGAAGAAAAGACGATTACTGGGCAGTAGTGATTGTGCCAAGGCTATTAACAAAACTTGTGTCCTTTAATCAAATGCCAGCCGGATTAAATGTGTGGGGAAATGACCACATAGTATTACCAAAAGGCTTTCCCGAGACCTGGAAAAATGTATTTACAGATGAGTGTACTGAAGTTGCTTCAAGAAACAGAGGTTTGCCAGTTTCACAAGCGCTCAGCGCTTTTCCCATTGCTCTGCTATTACATCACCCATCATCATCGTGATACAGAATATGCAGATCATACCGGTTAAATTGTGAGAATCAGTATGAAACGGGTAAGTCCGAAATTATAGATTCTGCAGGAATATTAATAGAATCATAATAATCGAGCGAATTCCAGATAAAGCTGAGATGCCTGTGCTACTTGATTAAAAACAACGGATTCCTCCGGGCTGTGTGCCAGTTCCAGGCGACCGGGTCCCAGGATTATCGGGTCTACCCCGGCAGCCCACAGTATATTTCCATCTGAGTGGCTGCGAAAATCCTGAGGTTGCCAATTAAGTAACATATTTTGATACACTCTCTTCAATTTTTTCACGAGCGTTCTTTCCTGGGATATTCTATAACCGGAATATGTTTCCTCGAATCTTATGTAAACATCGAGGTCCTGGATGTTTTCTTCTGCTTTTTCAATAAGCTGTTCCAATTCTGTCTTCAGTACATCGATCCTTGTATCAGGTGGCAGATGAAGGTCCAACCACGCTTCACAAAGGTCTGGCACTACAAATCCACCGGGAAATCCCGAAAGCTCTCTGATATTGTAAACAACGCCGTGAGGTAATGATGTGCTGTATTCAGTTACCTGTAGCAGAAGCTTCAACATCGTCTCTATCGCGTTGCGACCGAGCTCCGGCATTGACGAATGGGCTCTTTTCCCTCTTGTACGTAAAAGGACCTCCAGATAACCGTAATGGCCCAGGCATGGAGCCAAATCAGTGGGCTCGCCAACCACAGCCCACTGGAAGTTATACTCTCGCACAAGTGACTTCGCTCCGTCGCTGTCCTCCTCTTCTCCTACTACCAAAGCAAGTCCGACAGGTGGAAAACTATCCCCCTGTGTCGCAATAACGATGAACGCTTCTATCATGGCAGCGCAGCCGGCCTTCATATCAGTAGACCCGAGACCCCAAATGGTATCCTCTTCTTCAGTGAAAGCGTAATCCTCAAGATCATGGGCAGCGACCGTATCGACATGTCCTACAAAACAAAGGTCTATCTCTTCAGTTCCTCCGGGCAGGCAAATAACATTGAACCGGTTTTCATCGATTTCCTGCCTGACGACTGGTAACCCATGATTCTTCAGATACTGCTCACAATATTCAAGAATCTCCACCTCCTTGCCCGAAGGACTATAAATGTCCACCAGATCTTTGAGCAATGCTTTCAGTCTTTCGGGCTGCACGGTAATCTGTTTACGAGGGTTCTTCCTCATTTTTTATCCTCGCGCAAGATATATCTATTTGCACAGCAAGTAATCGTAATAATAAAAGTTCAGTGATTCTTTTCTATATGATATTCTCCTCTGGCTCAGAGGAAGTAACTTGCTTATGCCCACGTTTTCTAATTCCTTTTACCGGGCGTTTTAAGGTCTTCGCTAACCAAATATGTTCACTGCGCGGTGAGAACCCTATAGCCTTGAAGAAGTCAATGGCCTCTGCGTTATCTCCGTCCGTATCAGCAATTACCATCCGCACACCATCCTCGAGTAGCCGATCCTCCAACCTGCGGTACAGCCGACGCGCAAGATTATTTCTCTGAAACGCTTCGTCTACACCCAGCCAGGAAATATAGCCATATCTTTTCCATGCGGTTCCTTCCTTCTCAATTGTCGTAGCAAGAAGAAAACCTACGATTTTATCATCCACCTCGGCAACGAAGCAGTAATCGGGATCAGAGCTGAAGTAGTCAGTCACCTCATACGGATCCCATGTCCGATACAGGATGGGCATATCGTCGCTGGTAAAAAGCCGCTCACCAAGCCGATAAACTTGCGCAAGGTCATCGATCTCCAACTGTCGAATTATTACCATTGGCCTTTTTTTCTTTGCATCAATGCTCTCGGATGACATGCAACCTTCCTACCTATTATCGTTCAGTTTAATGAGCGCGCCGAAAAAGACGACTCTTAAGAATTTGCCCTTATCCAGCGATAAACTTTATTGTTTTCATCGCCCTGATAGCCAATATTAAGGCACTGTTTTACCTCAGTCCACCACACCTTTGTCCTCTTAATACACACTTAATCTACTCTAATCTATAATCAGGTAGAAATAAACACAGTGCTCCCCTGAATAGGGTTCCACGGCAATGATCTGTTATAACATAGGATAGCTGTATAGCCTCTGGAACTGGAGGCCAGCATCCCAGAGATATGTGTGACTGACCAGCAACGACCAGCTTAACATATTATACTACATTTAAATCTAACGATGCTTGATTTTTAGATAGCGTAACATATGGCCTGTAACGCAAGACGGGAAAGTGGTATTATTACTGCCATAAAACCGTAACCGGTCTGCTGCTATCCAAACTCTTAATGAGGGACAGAAATGGACGCAATTATCGAGGAAAAAACCTATAGAGAACACGCGGAACCTTTCCTATTAAAGGAATCCGACGACGCCTGGCACCTGGAAAAGGGTCGTTACTACGTAGAGTGGTGGTATTTCGATGTAATGAACAGCGATGGCAGCCTCGTGAGAGGTCAGTTTTTTATTTCCAGGGACTTTGTGCGGCCAGGCTACCTGAGAAACGGGATACGGGTTACCCATGTAAAAACGGACGGCACAGAAACCACTATCGAGAAGTGGTTTCCTCCCGCTTCATTCAAAGCCTCCGCAGAAGTCTGCGACGTCGAAATCAACAAGAATACCTTCAGGGGTGATCTCTTCAGCTGCCGGGTACATATCGATGAGGACAATACAGCCCTCGATCTGGAACTTCAGTCCGATATACCGGGCATCAAGAGCCACGCCTGCTTCGGTGATGAAAGCAAATGCATGCACTGGGTGGTGCCCCAGCCGCGGGGTCGTGCGCAGGGAACTTTTCGCAAAGGAAATGAAACCTGTGAACTACGGGGGATCGGGTATCGCGACCACAATTGGCTGAATTTCCCAGCCATGGACACAATCGAATACTGGGACTGGGGCCGCGTGTACGACGACAAATTTACCATCATATTCGCCGATATCGTCACGACAAAAGGATATGACAATGCCCATATAAAGCCATTGCTTATATTTGACCGGTACAAATTAATCTATTTAACCACAGAGCGTGCCAAGTGGGACCTCGACAAATCGGGCTGCAAGATAGATCCGGTTACGAAAGTGGAGCTTCCCGAGACACACCGGATAGCACTCTCCGATGTAGATCCCTCGCTGGAGATAGAACTGCACCTCGAAAGGGTATTTCAGAGGATAGATCCCCTCGCCGACTTCAATCCGCTGGTGAGATGGCTCATCCGTACGTTCAAGGGGAAACCAGCGATAACATCCTATCATTCCTCCGGTACCGGCAGAATGAGCCTCTTCGGACAGGATTATCACTTAAATTGCAGCGCGGTACACGAATATGTCGCTAATATCTGAGACCTTATGAGAGCTAACGAGGGCTTAAGTTGACGAAATACATAATCGCCCATGATGTGGGGACGAGCACAACCAAAGCGGTTCTAGTAGATTTAGAGGGCCAGGTCCACGGCAAGTGCTCCGAGGATTACACCGTCTGCTACCCGAAGGCAGACTGGGCCGAGCAGGACCCTGAGGACTGGTGGAACGCAGTCAAAACTACCACCAGGAATCTTATGCAGATGACAGGAGTGTCACCGAACGATGTATTGTGTTTGACTTTCAGCGGGCAAATGCTCGGTATAGTCCCGATGGATTCAGGCGGAAAACACCTGAGGCCTGCCATAATCTGGCTCGATAATCGAGCATGCAGGCAGGCGGAAAGCATGATGAGGAAGTTCGGGCACGCCCGTATCTTTTCGCTCCTTGCCGGCGCTACCTTATGTGGGAAAGACTGTGTGCCAAAGCTGTTATGGCTTAAATCGGAAGAACCGGACATATACGGCAAGATGAAATATTTTCTTGATGTCAACGGCTATCTCATTTATCGAACTACAGGCAACATAGCGATGGAATTATCGGGCGCCTCCGTATTTGGAATTAACCTTAAAAAGAAAACATGGCTCAAGAGAATGTTCCGATACGTCGGTCTTGACCCGGAAAAAACACCGCCGCTCGTGCGTTCGACTGATCAGGTCGGAGTGCTCTCAGGAGAAGCATCCAGCGAGCTCGGGCTTCTCCAGGGTACGCCGGTCGTAGCCGGTGCGGGAGATGCTGCTTGTGCGGCTGTTGGTTCCGGCGCTGTATGTGAAGGCGACGGACATGTATACCTCGGCACCTCCGGATGGGTGGGGGTGGTAACAGAACGCACACCCCGTGGCAAATATGGAGCGGCAACAATCCACTCGGCGGACCCGGATAAAGCCTTTCTTATCGCTGAAACGGAAACAGCCGGCGCCTGCCTGCAATGGATGGGTGATGAGTTGTATAGGGCAGAGAAAATGGACCCGCAGGTATCTAATATCTATACATTAATGGACGAGAAGGTCAGCCAGGTCCCGCCGGGCTCCGGCTATTTAATCTTTACTCCCTGGATGTACGGAGAGAGGGCTCCGATAGCTGATTGTAATATTCGCTCGGGTTTTCTTAACTTGAGCGCCGATCATACCCGCGAGAACATGCTGCGTGCCGTCTATGAGGGCATAGCATACAACATAAGATGGATTATCGAAATCGTAGACAGGCACTTTAAATTCCCCCTGCCAACACTTCGCGTCATAGGTGGAGTGGCAAGGAGCGAGCCCTGGATGCAGATACTTTCCGATGTGACTTGCAGGAGGGTTGAGACTGTTCGCGACCCTCAGGAAGCCGGAGCTGTCGGGGCTGCGCTTATCGCAGCGACCGGGATGGGTATATACCCGAGCTTCGAGGCGCTGAAAGATATTGTAAAAGTAGACAGGGTCTTTGAGCCGCAAGAGGAAAATCGCAGGGTTTACAATTTGCTTTTCAATTCATACCAACAGGCTTATAAAAGCCTGCGAGGTTTCTACAAACGATTGAACGAGCAGAGATTCGAAGAGGCAAGCACATTCAGGGAGGTGTCCAAATGAAAAATGAGGAAATTTTAGGGCTGCCTATGGCACTGCCGGACGGCGTAGATTACGGCGAATATATTATCGCTACCTACCTTGCTTCTTTTCCGGCGGAAGTTCCCATACCCTTACTCTCTATGGCACTGGCTGTCGAGCAGAGTACGGGCACGTGGGTGCCTGTTCCGGGCGAGACACCCGAAGTTCGCCGTCGCCATGTCGCCAAGGTGCTGGGCGTCTACGAAGTGCCGGATTTCGAGTTCGAGGTGCCCGCCTCGGTGCAGACCAGAAACTGGTTCGTACAGGTGGCCTTCCCCGAAATTAACATCGGGGCACAGATACCCATGCTGCTGACCTCGGTAATAGGCAACATCTCAATGGGCGGTAATATAAAGCTGCTGGACATCCGCTTCCCCGAAAAATATGTCGCCGGTTTCAAAGGGCCTAAATTCGGCATCGACGGTGTCAGAGAACTCCTGGGAGTTCCCGGGAGACCCCTTTTAAACAACATGATAAAGCCGTGTACGGGCTATCCGCTGGAACTGGGGGCTGACCTGTTCAGGGACGCCGCCCTGGGTGGATGTGACATTATCAAGGACGATGAGCTGATAGCCGATGCTTCGTTCAATTCAATAGAAGGCCGCGTTAAACGCTACATGGAGATAGAGAAACAGGTCTATGAGGAGACGGGAGAACATACTCTCTACACCGTTAATATAACGGACTCGGTGCCTAAGGTTTTCGAAAACGCCAGGCGCGCTGTGGAGCTCGGATGCAATGCCCTGATGGTGAATTATCTCGCCGTCGGCCTGCCCGTTTTGCAGGCTCTGGCAGAGGACCCGGGTATAAACGTTCCCATACTTGCCCATATGGACGTTGCCGGCGCAATGTACATGTCGCCTATCCACGGCCTGAGCTCCCATATTGTGCTGGGAAAGCTGCCCAGGCTCGCTGGCGCGGACGTGATCGTAATACCTGCACCCTATGGTAAAGCGCCGGTAATACCCGATAAGTTCCGAAACGTCGCCAAGAACCTGACGTTCCCTCTATACCATCTTAAACCGACCTTTCCTATGCCGTCCGGCGGCATAACGCAGTCTATGGTGCCCAAAGTGGTGGCCGACCTCGGGACTGACATCGTAATTGGTTCGGGCGGCGGCATCCATGCGCATCCGCAGGGTGCGATAGCCGGCGGGAAAGCGTTCCGGCAGGCTATCGATGCGGTGCTACAGGGGATTTCTCTGGAGGAGTATGCAAAAGAGCATCCGGAACTGGATGTAGTGCTGAAACAATGGGCTGACCCATTTGGGAAAGGCGTTTAGGTACGGGTTGTAAAGGAGGAGAGATGTCGAAGATCACTGTTCTGGGTGGATGCGGCGTTGTAGGAAGCATAGCAGCCGAAACGCTCGTTTCAAGCGGTGTATTTGACGAAATTATAATCGCAGACATCAAGCTCGCGCAGGCAAAGAAGGTATCGGAGAGGCTGGGTTCAGACAAAACTTCAGCTGTTGAGTTTGATGCGGAAAGCCCGCAGAGTATAAGGAATGCCGTCCGGGGCTCGTCACTCGTCCTTAACTGTGTCGGGCCTTTTTACAGGTATGGCCCTCTGATACTGAGGGCAGTTATAGATTCCGGAATCAACTACGTCGATGTCTGCGACGACCTAGATGCCACTGAGAAGCTCCTTGAGATGGACGCAGATGCCAGACAGGCCGGAGTTTCAGCGTTAATCGGGATGGGCAGCTCCCCGGGTGTGGCCAATGTGCTGGTCAAGTTCTGCGCCGAGTCCATGCTTGATCAGGTTGAGTCGGTCGACATATATCATGCCCACGGTGGGGAAAAAATCGAAGGCCCGGCTGTGGTGAAGCATAGAATTCACTCTATGGAAATGGACATACCCATGTTCCTCAACGGCGAATTCACGACGGTCAGAATGTTTGAGGAAAGCGGAAAAGCGCTGGAGGAGGAAGTCGAATTCAGGGATGTGGGTCGATACGGCGTTTATGCCTACCCGCATCCCGAAACAATAACACTGCCCGGGTATTTGAAAAATATAAAGAGAGTAACGAATCTGGGACTGGTGTTGCCTCCTGCTTACGCAAAACTGATAAAAGGCATGGTCAGGTTGGGCGTCACGGGCGAGGAGCCGATTGATATTCAGGGACAGAAGGTAGTCCCCCTTGAATTCGCGGTGGCGTTCATTCTCTCGCGCAGGCAGGAATTGATGACAGCAGCCGGTCTTGGCGAGCCTATGGGCTGCCTCAAGATCGTAGTGAAAGGTTATAAGAACGGGGAGAAGAACACCTATATTTTTTCCATGTCATCGAGAGGACAGGGGATGGGTGAGGGCACGGGGATTCCCGCTGCGCTGGGAGCGATTCTAATGGCTACGGGGAAGGCAGGTGTAAAGGGAGTCAACCCACCCGAGATTTGTGTTAATCCTATGGATCTGCTGGAGCTTGCGAGAAACAGTGTAAGCCTGGGAGAACGAAAGGGGTTCCCCATAATAATCGAGCATATCGATAAGGACGGGAACTTAAAAACATTAGACCTGTTTGGTTAGTGCTTCGGGGGGGTCTAATCAATCACCAAGCAAAGCTTCAACTGCATCAGGCACATCTAAGAGAGCCCCTGTGAAATCCGGTGTGGGGACCTCTATCTCAGATTCATGGCGCATCCTCTTACTAAGTTCTATAGCTGAATCATTGGCTGTAGTGTCATCGGTTATGAGGAAGGTCTTCATATCTATCCTTGCGACAACAAGGTCATTGACCGGGTCATTGCCCACCATCAGGCAATGATTTGGATTCTCTCCAATCTTTTGACAGATCTCCAGGTAGTATTCGATACGCGGTTTGCAGTAGGACATGTTCTCAATATGGGTCACCAGGTCGAACTGCAAATCGCCCACGCCCGCCCATGCCAAACGCTTCATTTGGACCATCTGCGGCCATATCGGATTGGATGCAACTACAAGTTTCAAACCAGCCCTCTTCACTCCTAAAAACACCTCGCGCACCCCGGGAGCAACCTCAACGAGTGCCTGAAACTGGTCAAAATCAGTCTCATAGAATCTGATAAACCGCTTCCAGAGCTCATCACTTTGCTCTTCATGTCCTTTAGCGAAAATTTTCATGAAATATTCTGCATTGGACATCTCGCCGTTATTCTTCATAAGTTCACTCGTAGCTATAAGTAGTTTCTCAACCAGTCTGTCAGGGGAAATTATATCTGCAAATACCCGCGTAATTTCGGGTATATACCTTTCGAAAAATGTCCTTTCGTCGAATCGAATAAGCGTATTGTCCAGGTCGAAAAGAACGGCATTCAGCATAATCCACACACCATAGCATGCCTGCTACATTGAGTTAGCACGATGGGTATTCAGCCTCATATCTTAAGTTCGACATTGAGATGATCAGGAAGAGGCAGCTTACCATTTCGCAACGTGATCCTCGGCCAGGCCGAACGCTTGCTCAACATCATGCTTCGTGCCTCCGGAATCCACCAGTGTGCCGGAGTACAGTCCATACGGCTGGTCATAGGCTGACCGGACAAGGCCCAGGTTCACTCGTTCCCGGCGCAATCCCTGCGGCGTGAGTTCCAGCTCCACGGCTCCATCCTCGGTACGAACCGTCCACGGTTGCGTGGGATTTTTCGGGATGTCAAAGCGTGCAGCCCCGACCGGCGATATCGAGTTCCCATGCCAGATACAGTTCTCATTAAATCGCGTGTCGTCCTCGATCACGTTATGTGTAAGGTTGACCCCCAGCAGTTCTCCGGTTGCATCGATGGTAGCGAATGTAGCCCATCTCCAAAAGGTATTGCGAGGATAGTACGCCTTGTGGTAATCCAGCAATCCCACGTTGCGGTCTGAATTGAACTCCACCTTCTCGCCCCCTATTTCGAGCGCTCCGCTGGCCGGACAGGCTGATTTATGTGTGAACATGGGGCGGTTAGTCCCTAATGGAAGGAGCGCCACCAGCGGTTGTGTCTGCTCAGGTTCCTCGTGAAGCAGCAGAGTGCCCGCTACCGGGGGCAGAGACCCCCTGCTGTTCACCTCGACCCGGAACCGGTGGACTTGCTGCTCAAGGTTATTGTGCACGGACACCAGGTATCCCCGCGTCTCCATCTTTCCCGAATGATTCCATAAGTTGGCCGGGGCGCTTAACCTGCCCGGCGGCAGCTTCCGTACGTGCTCGAAGGACTTACGGCTGCGCCGGTCGAACAGGTGCAGCCAGGAAGTCACCAGAAACCCGGTATCAACAAGCGCCAGGCTGAGATACCAGTCGTCGTGCACCAGTGCGATGTCTACCCACTCCTTGAGCCGGAAACGCCGCAGTCCGCCGAACCGGGGAATCCCGCACTTTGCATCCAGGAGGTTCAGCTCACGGAACGGCCGCGCGAAGCGGCCAAACTGCACCTGCCCGTTTACCACTGCCCTGTCTGGGGTCTCCTGCAATCCACTCATGATGCACCTCCCGGAGACTATTCACACATCTTACTAATCGTGCCTGTCAGGCGCCGGCTGATGTCAACCACCGATGATTTATGACATTCTATTTTAATAACCACACTATTACAAGGACTCACAGTAAAGCGCAGGAAGTTGTCACGAGCATTTGCTATACTCGCCACGAAGGATGAAAACACTGTTTTTTATAATAACCGGTATTCAAGACACCAGAAGTTTCAGTGGTAGGGGCGTTTCGCGAAACGCCCCTGCTCATGATAAGCCTTTCGAACCATGAACAGCCCTTAGAAAGGCATTTCCTGAGTTCATCGAAGGGCTCAGGGCGAACGTTAGTACAGGCGGTGGGTTCCGCTGCGCCTCACCCACAGTATAGCTCACTACATGAAAGTTCAGAAACGTAGGGGCGTTCAATTGAACGCCCCTACCGAAACATTCATTTTCCGGGCAAGGCTAAATCGAAAAGAGTAACGTTATTTGGTAGCCCGGCTATCATTTTAGGCTGAGGCTTTAATATCCGGTAAATTCATCCGAGCTGATAAATACGTTTATTATGAAGATTCCGATGCCTATCTTTTAACTGGAAAATATATCGGCCATATTATTGCGTCCAGCACGGCTGTCTGGAGGCAGAAGAAAACGCTCCCGGCAACCGCCAGCCACCGAAGCCAATTCGGCTCATCGTGATTCAGTATTATAATCAGCGCAAGCAGTCCCAGCGATCCTATTCCTACAGCAGCCAGTGTCACGCGGATCGCCCACCACAGCACCCGGCCCGGTTTTTCGAGTATTGCGAATGTAAGCGGCATCCACATTGCGGATGGAAAAAGTATAAGAGCATACGCCAGTATGAACATCGAATAGCTGAAGCTGTTCGCATCTGCCAACTCTCCGGGGTCAAGACGGAATATGATGAAATAACTGAAAGCGAAATAACCTGCTGCCGCCAGCAGCATCGAAACGGTGTACATGGGCTTTATCGATGCGGGCACGTTCCCCCAGGCATCACCCGCATTACCGGGATGAGCTTTTATTCCCTGAATATAACTGCCTATCACCAGCACGCCGCCGATTACGTTTATAACAATCAAAACAATCTGCTGGGCATCCATATAAACCCCCTTTACTATTTACATATGCAGGCCGGTTCCCTAATACCGCTCAGTCCGCTTTCCAGATAACGGATACCCCTACGGCACCGGGCCCTACGTAGGTCCCCATAGCCGGCCCGATGCTGGATCGGTACATGCGCTCTGGCGGGAACAACGGAGACAGGCGTGAAGCCAAGTCCTCCGCTTCCTGCAGGTCAGTGGTGCTCATTACCGACAGCTCCTCGATTGTTCCTAGGGCCCCTACTATCTCGCACATGCGCTCGATTGCTCTCGGACGCGTCCGGACCCTGGCAACAGGTAATACCTCGCCCCGGCTGATAGCCAGAATAGGGCTCACTTTGAGTACACTTCCCAGAAAGGCCTGCGCTCTGCCGATACGACCGCCTTTGTATAGATATTCCAGCGTACTGAATACCCCGTAAGTAATCGTTCGCGGAATGGCTTCGGTTACGAGTGCCTCAATTTCGAACCGACTGCCCCCTTGAAGAGCCGCCTTCGCGGCAATGATAACAAGCAGACCACACGCCATGGATGCTGTTTCGGAATCCACCAGTGAGACAGGGAAGTCGAAATCCGCGCATGCCAACCGGGCAGCGTCGTATGTAGCACTCAATTGAGATGAAACGTGTATTGAGACTATGGCATCCGCTTCCTGCGCCAGTCTCTCGTAGGTTTCCCTGAAAGTGCCCGGAGCCGGCGCCGACGTTTTAGGAAAAGCAGAGTTCGTTTGCAGCTTCTCGTAGAACTCGTCGGTCGTCAGATCAACCCTGTCCCGGTACACCTGTTCCCCGAATTGAACGTTGACCGGGACTACAGTTATACCCAGTGACTCGGCTAGCTCGAGAGAAATATCGGAAGCGCTATCGGTAACTATCCTTACCCTCATTTTCAACACACAAAAAAAGGATGTAAAATCGGTTTCAACACTCTTACCTGAAATCACTCCATTTGTCAAGATATTTACGCAAAAAAAAATAATGCAAAGTAAACGATTCAAGACGGTTAACGCCTTGCGTCGGCGTACCCATCGCAGTAGAATGTCGCAAGTTAATGGTGTGTGCCTGTATAAACACAGGGGTAAACACTGCAGCGTGGGTGAAATGAAATGGAACCCACCAAACGCGGAAACGCTTAAGGGGACTTAATAAAAAGCCACATGTACTACCGGCAGGGAACAAGGAGGCAGGACATGAGCGGCACAACCGTCATTATCAGACAGCTTAAGTCCGAACACAACCCGGATACCTTTACCGTATTCAGACCGCTCGGCAGAGAGATAGCAGAAGAGATCAACATCGTAGTCAGGGATATATTCGATGCCCTCGGCGGCAGGTCGCTGCTCAAGTCCAGCGGCGATGTCTACGTTAAGCCCAACGCTATCGACTTCCGGCCTTATACCCACACCCGCCCCGAGGTCGTCGAGGCCGTCATCCGCTACTGGTTCGATGCGGGGGCGCGGAATATTTACCTGATAGAGAACAGCACTCAATGCCTCTACACCCGCCTCGTCTTCAAACTGACCGGCTATAAAGCGGTATGCAGGAGGACAGGCGCCTTACCCGTATATCTCGATGAAGATAAAACAGTGACGCTAAAGTTCCCGGGCAAAGAGAAAGCGTCGGAGTCATACGAGAGAGGCTACGACCTCACCGAGTTCGAGATGCCCCGCACGGTTGCGGAAAAGCTGATAGATGAAAAGAATAAAAACCTTTATGTAAACTTACCCAAGCTGAAGACCCACTCGATGGGGGTCGTCACCCTCGGCATAAAGAACCAGTGGGGATTTCCCCGCCACGCGGACAGGAGCCCCGACCATAACTACAACCTCCACAGCAAGCTCGTCGATGTACTCTCCTACGTGCGGCCCGACATCACCCTGATAGAGGGCGTCGAGGGGACAATCTACGGGCATTATCCCCCTGTTGCCTTTGCCGACAGGTGCGTCAAACCATTCAGGGTGCTGATCGGAGGCTTGAACGTGGTTGCCGCGGATATTGTCGGCGCCGCCGTGTTCGGCCTGGGCATCGACGACGCCCCCCACATCAAGCTGGCGATTGAAAGGGGCCTGTCGGACGGCGTCGCCGGAGCCGGAGACATCGAGCTTGCGGGCGATTACACCGACATCGGGAATATAGACATCCTCGGAGATAAAGCCGGCTACGGCGGCAGCTACCCCTTCGACCTCTATCCAGAGTTCCCGCAGGACGTCGCCATCATCAGGGGAAAGGAGCTTGCCTGCCCGGAGGGCTGTGTCAACAACCCGCTTACGCTCCTACAGGTGCTTACGTACGACTACAGGGGAAAGGGCGGATGGTCTATGGTTATGGGTAAGGGGTTCGATATTCAGGAAATCGACAGCCTCAGGGGCCCCGTGCTCGTGGTCGGGAAATGCGCCATCGAGGAGGTGTCCGAGAGGCTGATAGACCGGCTGGGGAGGCGTAAGGTATACCTCAGCGGGGAGTGCAACGACCTGCGGGCGACGACTGAGGCGATGTGCCACCTGACGAAGGTGAACCCGATGAGGTTCGTCCCCCTGAACCCCGTCACCCTGTTCGCCATACTGATCCAGGCGAACCTTAACGGCACCCACGCCAAGCTGGTCAACCCTGCCTGCTTCATACGTAAGATGCGATAGGCCGATTCTTTTAACGCTTGTACCAACATTTCCCTCTCCCTTAACGGGAAAGGGTTAGGGCCTGTCCTGAGCCTGCCGAAGGATGAGGGTGAAAAAGTGAGTTTCCGTCGCTCGCTGTGGATGTTGTTATCCACAGCATGCTCAACGATTATCGCAGAGCGCCAGACTTAGAGCTAGTCCTGGCTCCTTGCGGATAATAGCATCCCACAATGAGCGAGTAAGCCCTTCGACAGGACTGTCCTGAGTCCATCGAAGGGCTCAGGGCTAACGGAGGGGCCCCCTCCCTCTAACTCCCTCCCGCAAGGGGAGGGGGAATAAATGTAAAGACCGCACACGGGTAACACTTTAGACCGGGGACGTAGGTAAAAATCTCCCTCTCCCTCGACGGGAGAGGGTTAGGGTGAGGGTGAAACCCTAAGCATGGCAGGGTGGGTGGAATGAAATAAATCCACCTCATTGTCATTGCGAGGAGCATGGCGACGAAGCAATCTCAGGGCTGCGTGGATAAAAAAGACGTAGAAATTACTTCCCTTTCCAGGAAAGGATCGCAATGACAGCCACTCTTCTCGGAGAGAGCGACCTCATTGGGTCGCCCCTACTATATACTGACCTCAAAGCCACATAACCATCTCCGGCTGCTCCCACTTGCCTGAAGCCGCCTGTTTGTTTTAGAATTCCTACTACCTTTTTAGAATGGAGGTCGGGAATATGGAACAGGCACGTAATCTCGACAGGGATAAACTGACGGAGGAGGAGACCTTTCTCATCGCTCCGTGCGGTATCTACTGCGGGGCCTGCGATATGATGCTGGGCAGGAGCAGGGAGCATGCGCGGGAGATGTACAGGATTCTCAACGGCTTTAATTTCGCGGATGTCGGCCCTTTCTTTATGGGAACGGAGCCGGAGAAGGTAACGGACTTCCTTAACCTGCTGGAGCGATGGAGCATGGGGGATAAATGCCCCGGCTGCCTGGCGGGAGGGGGTAATCCCGCATGTCCCATTAAAATCTGCTCTGGGGAGAAGGGCTTTCTGACCTGCGCCGAGTGCGGGGGCATGCCCTGCAGGCGAGGCGCTGAAAGCGAGAATCCATTCCAGGATGCAGCCGCCTTTTTGGAATTAATCACTAAAAGGTATTCCGGCTGGAATATAAGCAACCTCGAACGAATAAAAGAGGTCGGATACCGTCAGTTCATCGACGAGATGCAGAAAAAGGTTAAAGACGGCCTTATGACCGGCGATGTTATATCAAATGAGATGGTTTTTACCGAAGCCTTCAGGAAGCTGCAGGGGCAGTAGCAGCCGCATCTCCGGTAAGGTAGAACATCACAATACACTTAATAGAACGGCGTGCAGATAAATCCAGGCAAGGGGGGAGACAATGGAAGGAGAATTCTTCAAAGGGGTAATGCAGCTTGAGGTCACGGCGGGGGATTTCAAGGGGAAGGTGCCCATATTCTACTACGACAACACCTCTATGACAGCCATCTTCACGGCGTCCACCGACAAAGTCAGGCAGTACCTGCCCCACCCGGATATGAATCTAATCGAGTTCGTGCCGGGGCGATGCCTAGTTGCGTTCACCGCCTTCGAGTACCGCAGCACCGACATCGACCCTTACAATGAGTTCAGCATCGCCTGCCTGGTCAGGTTCAGGCAGCTACAGATTCCGCTCATCTCGATCGCCCGTCATATGCTGACGCGGTGCTTCCCCGCATATGTCTGGCACCTTCCCGTGACCACGGAGATAGCCAGGGCCGGAGGCGTGGAGCTCTACGGATACCCCAAGTTCATCGGGGACATCGAATTCCAGAGAGACGAGGAATGGATACAGTGCAGACTGGCCGAAAAGGGAAGTGAGATCCTGAGGCTGAGGGGCAGAGTCCTGCCTGCCTCGAAGGGGAAGCCCATGAGGTATGTCACTTACTCGTTGAAAGACGGGACACCCCTGGTGACGAACGTGTGGGTGAATCCCCTCGAATTCGTGCAGAGCACAAACAGGAGCCATGCCGAGATTGAGATCGGGACCGACCATGAGATATGCGACGAACTGAGGGGCAGCGGGCTCAGCACGAGGCCCATAATATACCAGTACAGCCCTTCCAATGAGGCGATTCTCTTCGCCGGCAGGAACCTGATGGACAGGTGACAGCGCCTCCCGCAGGACACAGCCTTTTACAGACGCGCCCGCGGACGTCACCAAAAGGAAAGGATGCGCCGCAACGGCCTCTCAAGCAACAGCTCTACCTGCACCAGGCTGTCCGAGAGCCTTATAACCGGGGTCAGCACCGGAACAAGGCGGCTTGCCAGCTTGAGCGCGGGGCCGGAGCCGGGAATGACCAGCCTCGCAACAAGCGGCGCGGAAACCCTGATAAACGGGGCTGACACGACCGCCCCCAGCGACAGCAGACCCGTTGCCAGTTTGGACTCGGCGACGTGTCCCAGCAGTACGATCGCGTCGGGCAGCACGGGCGACAGCCCCTCCACCGTCTTGACCAGGCTGGCCCGCGTCTCCGGGCGAGACAGCACAGGCCGCAGGAATCCTCTCGGCAGCGCACCCATAACCGGGTCCAGTATCTTCAGCGCAGGCAGCACGACAGGCGCCAGCCTCACTTTCTCCAGCTCGTCCAGCATTTCCACTATCGTCGCCATGTCTATACCCCCATTGACTCCGCTACCAGCTCGGTTATATCTTTGACTTCTATAGGCTCCTTCGCTTCCCTGAGCACGTCGATGAAATGCGCCTTGCAGAACGGACACGACGATGCCAGTACAGTCGCACCGGTCTCCTTTATCAACGGAACTTTGGCAGCCCCGATTGCCAGCGCAAGCTCCGGATTGGTGTCCCTCAGGCCTCCCCCCGCGCCGCAGCACCATGCCGCATGTTTGGTCGGATACGTTTCCACCAGCTTAACCCCGGGAATCGCACTCAGGACCGCCCTGGGCTCATCGTAGACCCCCATCACCCTCCCCAGATGGCATGGGTCGTGATAGGTTACCCTGCTGTCGATCCTGTGCTTCAGCTTCAGCTTACCCTCCGAAATCAACCTGGCCAGAAGCTGGCTTATGTGCAGAACCTCGAACGGGAGAGCCCCGGCGAATTTGGGCCAGTCCCTGCTTATTGCCATGTAACCTTCGGCGCACGCGGTGACAAGGCGTCTGACCTTCTTCTCCTTGAGCAATTCCACGTTGTGCCTGATCATCACCTCCGCCGTATCCACATTACCTGCCCTGAGCAGCGGCGACCCGCAGCACCATTCGCCGGGTAAGACCGCATACTCGACTCCCGCGCCCCTCAATATCTTCGCGCTCGACAGGGCTATCTCTTGATTCCTGTAGGCAGCGTTACAGCCCACGAAGAGGACCGTGTCGGCGGTCCGGGGTATGTCGAGTCCCTGTGTCCATTTCAACCTGTCAGCGTGTGGTTCGTCGTAGGGGTTATAGTTAAGCTCAACGCTCGCGGCCACTTTCTTGAGCGCCTCCGGCTGCAGCCCGAGGTCGACGCAGTCCGCACGCATCGTCTCCACGACCTCCACCGAGCGAACGGGGTCCAATGATGCGCCGAACGCACCCATGATCGAAGGAATAGCGATCTTGAGCGGGGTGCCTCCTATCTGGGCCAGCATATTGCCCATTGGTTTACATACCTCCTCGCATGCGGCACAGGTGGTACATTTGTAGACACAGTCAGCGATCTCGCCGGAGTATTCGAGCGTCCCATTCAGCAGATAGAAGGCTATCGTGTTGTGGCCTCTGGCCGAGCTGTCCTCGAACCTGAGCTGCTCATAGACGGGGCAGATTCTGTAGAACCCGGACTCGTCATTTACGGCCTGCGTGCACATCGAGCAGTGATTACATATCCAGGCTTCCTGTTTGCATTCTTCCAGTCTCATTCGCCCTCCTCCAGTCCGAGCCCCAGGGCTCCCGGATTCATTATGTTGTTGGGGTCCAGGGTCTTTTTAATCGCCTTCATGAACGAAATGTACTCCGGTTTGAATCGTTTCATTAAGAACTGGCTCTCTTTGCCAATCCGGTACAGCGCTGCATAACCCGTGTCCATGTAGGACTCCACTATCTCGTTATACATTTCCTGAGCCTTTTTCATTTTTTCAGGGTCGCTGAAATCAGCGGGCGTCATCGCAAATGTATTGGAAATGCCGCCTCTACCAAGGATTTGAGCGAAGAGGAAGAAGTGCTCTGCCCCTATTAAAGGTACGGAGCCGCTTAATGCATCCTCGTTCTCCTGCATGATCTCCAACGCCTTCCCCACCACTTTCCGCCATTGCGGGAGATGGGCTATGGAACAGGTATCGCTGCCATTCGGGCCCATGACTTTACCGAATGTTCCTCCTCCCATCCACTCTGTCTCATTTTTTATTGATATACCCAGAGCATGAGTTAATCCCGCCAATGGTAAAGCTACGCCGCCGTACTCTTTCGCTATTTTGTCTATGGCCTTTTTTTGCGCCTTAAATACGCCTTTGTCGTAAGCCTCGGTGGCAAAAATCGCAATATCCCTCTCCCCAACCAGCGGAGTAATTATCCTTTTTAAAGAATCGGGAAGAGTGTAATAAGCAATACCCCACAGGTCTGTGACATAACCATGCCATTCCAGCTTGAATACGAATTTAAGCTCGGAATCCGTATCGGGGAATGTATAGGCAAGGGTATCGGAGAACTCCGGAATCGGGTAAGTCCTCATGGTGAACTCTGTTATCACACCGAACGCCCCTGCGCTTCCCAGGAATATGCCGACCAGGTCCGGGCCGTTGCAGTACCGATAATACCAGTCCTTTACCCTGGTATTTGCCAGGGAGCCGGTCTCTATAATATCCCCGTTTGGCAGAACCACCTGCAGATTCAGGATATTCTCATTGAGCCACCCATACTTCGGGCAGTTTATGGAGAAGCAGTTACCGCCAATGCCCCCTCCCAGCGCAGCCCCGAGGAAACCGTGAGGCCCACGAACACCGGACGTGACGCCTTTCTTTGCCAGCTCATGGTGCAGTTCCCCCCACCTTATTCCGGGCTGGACTCTCACCGCGTTGAATCCCTCCTGGAAATCGAGGACACGATTCATATCCGTCATATCGAGTATCACGCCGCCTGTTTTCTTTAGAGGAGTTGCGGCGCCGGTCATGTCCCCTCCCCCTCCCCTGGCTATAATAGGAATTTTATGCTTGTTTGCCAGTTTAGCAATTTGCGAGACTTCTTCGGCAAAGTGGGGCTTGACCACTAAATCAGGCGGCCCATATTTATCGGACAGGGGATGAAAGAAGGTGCCGGCAAAATCCTCTATTGCATAGGTCCATCTGGTGACATCATCCCCCCTAACAAACTTATCCCCAACTACTGCCGCCAAATCCCTGGCCAGCTTTTTTCTCTCAGCAACTTTCATATCATTGCTCCCGATAAAGAGTATCTCCTGAGATTAAATCAATAAAGCGAGGGCAGGGGAAAGCTTACTTGTACTTTCACCCCCGCCCTCGAATCGAACGTCATGCTACTAGAATTCAAATAACTCACATTGCGATTACTTCCCATCCTGTGCCCGCCGCCACTCAATATAGCGCCTGGTCCCCTCTTCCATTGAGACCTTGGGCTTCCATCCCAGCTCCTCTCCAGCCTTGGTGCCATCGAGGTACAACGGCTTGTTGAGGAATTTCATGGCCGAGCGCGTCAGGAACGGCATTTCCTTCACACGGCGCAGCCTCGCCCACCCCTCCACAAGTGTACACCAGGCATAGCCCACTGCGTACGGGATGGTTATCTGGAGCTTTTTAGAACCCGTAGCCCTGACCATAGCAGCCGCGAAGTCTCTCAATCTTATCTCGCCATCGGCAGCAACGTTATATACCTGTCCTTTGGCCTTATCGCTTGTCGCTGCCAAGATAGCAAGGTCAACAGCATCCGAAACATGGACAACACTGTATCGCGGATTCAGCTCCCCGGGCCACACGATAACAGGCAGCGATATTTGGCGGAAGACCCGGTCTGCCAGCAGCCTGTCCCTCGGCCCGTATATTACCCCTATCCTGATCATTGATACCGGGATTTTACCCTGCTTATGGTATTCGAACGCTAAATCCTCCGCCTGCAGCTTGGCATAGTCATAGTAAGAATCCGGCCCGAAGACCACGTAGCGGGCAGTGGACTCACAGGCAGGGGTATCTCCTTCACAGTGCTTGCCATGTACAGTGCCGGTGCTGATATGCAGAAAACGCGATACCCCGGCCTCAGCGCTGGCTTTGAGCATATTCTCGGTGCCTGTCACGATCGCCGATTTAAACCGTTTCCACGCCCCCCAGCCGGGAGTAACCCTCGCCGCAGCGTGATATACTACGTCAACGCCTTCGACCGCGGGCAGCAGGCTATCATAGTCCTCGATGTCGCCGATAACTATCTCTGCCGCCGTGGTCTTCAGGTGACTGATGTCCGAGGAACTCCGGGCCAGTGCACGCACCTCATGACCCTGCTCCAGCAGTCGCTCCACCAGGTGGCTCCCCAAAAATCCGGTGCCCCCGGTAACCAGCGTCTTCATATTACTCCCGTCCAACGTTGAAAATGGCACCCCGGCCAGATCGCTTCAGAGTTCGTCCCCAATAAGACAGCCCTAGAACCACACTACCCTTAGTGGTGGGCTGTAGCTTATCACACAGAAGCAGCCAGCGTCAACATGCCGGACGGTCGTCTTCGTATGGCAGCTCGTCTGCAAGCCATTTTGATATAACCGACCTGCGTTACTCCGTATTGCGTCAAATAAAACTGTTACCGAACTGGGGTCGTTGCCTCAAATACATCGGTTACCGAAATACCTCCTTTTACCTTATTTGTTGATGCGGGGCGTTCAGCGAGTTTCCACAAAT